>AUXO010824767.1_pt1 | contig 62824 bp, 59 predicted proteins | sample 768731 | NCBI WGS metagenome assembly AUXO01 (sample SAMN02715735, study PRJNA202380) | gut metagenome | biome: sheep rumen | host: Ovis aries | place: New Zealand: Palmerston North
TAGCTGGATTCGAACCAGCGCGTGAGGGAGTCAAAGTCCCTTGCCTTACCGCTTGGCTATAGTCCTATATCGATACCTTTTTAATTATACTATAAAATTAAATTTAATCAAGCACTTTTTTTAAGGCCACAAAAAAATGTGGCCTTATTTGCTATTTAGTGTAATTATTTATAACATCCATCATATCTTTTACGAATGGTTCTACATCATCCCAAGATTCCATTTTTGCTCCTGAAGCCATTGCATGACCACCACCATTGTACTTAGCAGCTAGATCATTAATCCTTGGTCCCTTACTTCTTATTCTTATTTTTAGCTTATGATCCTCATACTCAATAAATAAAGCCCATGTAAGTACACCTTTAATTGTAGATAGCATATTAACATTATTTGCGGCTTCTTCGTCTGTAACACCAAAGCGTTCAATTATATCACGAGTTAGCTTAATATAGGCAAACTTACCGTCTACCATTTCAAAATTAGATAATACATAACCTTTAAGGTTTAATGATTCCTTTGTATCAGCCGCAAGATTATTATCTATATCCTGTGGAATTATTCCCATATCAAGTAATCTTCCAGCAGTATCAAATGTACGCTTTGTAATTGAATTATACTTAAATCTTCCTGTATCTGTCACAATACCAGTGTATAGAGCATATGCTCCATCAAGTGTCATCTTAAGCTTATTATCAAATGCCATATTGGCAATAAGCTCAGCACATGATGAGCATTTATCATCAATATATTCAATATTTGCGAACTCTTCTACCTTTATATGATGATCAATTCTTATTCTAAAATCTGATAAATTAAATCTTTTATCAGATGCTCTTTCAGAATTTGCGAGGTCAACAATGATTGATAATGCCCCCTTAAATGTTTCATCATCTATTGTATCAAGCTCACCCATAAATGATAAATAATCACTACTTTCTCCAACCGCAAATACCTGCTTATTTGGCCAAGTGGCTTTTATTATATCCTTTAATCCAAGCTGAGAACCAAGACAATCTCCATCTGGATGCTCATGCCCATGGATAATTATTGTATCATATTCCTTAATTTTCTTTATAATTTCCTTGATAATTTTCATGTTATCCACTCCTATTATTTTACATATTATATCATATTATTAGATTAAAAGAAAATGACAAGCCAAGCCTGTCATTTAAATCCTAGTATTCACAGTTCTTAGGAGTACGTGGGTAAGGTATTACATCACGGATATTATCTACACCTGTTAAATACATAACAAGTCTTTCAAATCCCATACCAAATCCTGAATGGATATTTCCTCCATATCTACGTGTATCAAGGTACCAATCAATTGGCTCCTTATCAACATGTAGCTCCTCCATTCTCTTTAATAATGTATCTAGGTTCTCTTCTCTTTGAGATCCTCCCATAAGCTCTCCTGATCCAGGTACAACTAAATCTACAGCCGCAACTGTCTTATTATCAGGGTTAACCTTCATATACCAAGCCTTGATATCCTTAGGCCAGTTTGTAATAAATACTGGTCCATTGAAATGCTCAGTAATATAACGCTCATGCTCCTTTGCGATATCATCATCATATGATGGCTCAAATTCCCATTTTACATTTGCCTTCTTAAGAAGGTCAATACAATCATGGTGTGTAATTCTTACGAAGCTTGAAGTTGTTAAATCCTCAAGTCTCTTTCTTAATCCCTTTTCAATAAATTGATCACAGAAATCAATTTCATCCTTACATTCCTTTAGTACATATTTTACTACATACTTAAGCATTTCCTCTTCAATATCCATTAATCCATTTAGATCACAGAAGGCCATTTCTGGTTCAATCATCCAGAACTCATTTGCATGAGTCTTAGTATTTGAATTCTCTGTTCTAAATGTAGGACCAAATGTATAAATATCAGAGAATGCCATTGCGAATGTTTCTCCTTGAAGCTGTCCTGATCCAGTGATGAAGGCTTGCTTTCCAAATAAATCCTTAGAGAAATCAACTAACTTATCATCACCATATGGAAGATTATTCATATCAAATGTTGTAACCTTAAACATTTGATCACTTCCCTCACAGTCAGCGCATGTGATAAGTGGTGTATGTACATATAGGTATCCATTTGACTGGAAATATGAATGTACTGCCATAGCCGCAACACTTCTTATTCTAAATACAGCATTAAACTTATTAGTTCTTGCTCTTAAATGTGCATATTCACGTAAGAATTCTGGAGTATGTCTTTTTGGCTGTATAGGATAGTTTTCTGGACAATCTCCTAGCATAACAACATTAGTCGCATGCATTTCAAGAGGCTGCTTAGCATCTGGAGTAAGGATAATATTTCCTTCTACCATAACAGACATACCAACTCTAAACTTTGATACCTCATCAAAGTTTTTAATATGCTCTGGGTCATATACAACCTGAAGGTTTAATATAGTTGATCCATCATTAACATTTAAAAATCCAAATTGAGATTGAGCTCTATTAGTTCTAACCCAACCATAAACTGTAGCCTTTTTAGCTTCCTTTTTTTCAAATAACTGTTTGATTTTATCTCTCTTCATAATATAAAACTCCTTTTTTATAATCTCTATATAATATAATTGCCGCAATCACATCTAAGACAAATATGAAATGAAGCACTATAATTATTAAATCCTTTATAGGTGTCTTTCCTATAGTTATATTTTTTAATCTTAAAACTATTGAATAAGACGATGTTGATAGCATAAGCCAATATGCAAATACCATCATTAATAATGCTATTATAGCTAATGGTATTGATGCAAAGAAGAATAATGTAAATATTGAAAATATTGATGTTACCGCAACGAGTATTCCAAGAATGAAATTTGCTATAAAGAATGGGATTAATAATATTTTAAATATTAACGAATCTCTATAAATATTTTCTTCATTATGCTTAAAAGCTGCCGCATTAAATACATTAGCTATACTTAATACAAAGCTTACTGCTATAGATGCTAACCATAAATACACTGGCCAACGCTCATCTAAAGCCCCCGCAAGTATTAAAAATAAAGCTATACAATATGTAGATATTGTCAATGGGATCATAAGCTTTTTCATTTTTTATTTACCTCCCTATAATAAATAAAAAAAGCGTCCTTAAAATCTAAGGACGCATTAATATCGTGGTACCACCCTAGTTCTAGAAAAATCTAGCACTCAAATCCTTTAACGCAGGAATACGTATGGTTCTACTAATCTTCTTCCATCTCTTGAGGCTGTTAGATTTCTTATATATCCTATAGGCTTTCACCAAATGCCTACTCTCTTATAAGGAAACTCTATAAGAATCCTTCCTCTCATCGATTTACGATTTGAATTATAATATTTTTATCATACAAAGTCAACCTATAATTTATTAGGATTAATGATATCCTTCTTCTTAATTGTAAACATTACACCTGGATTTTCATTAGAAACAGTTAAATCATATTGGAAGAAATCAAGTGTTTTCTTAACAATTGACATACCAAGTCCAAATTGTCCCTTTGATCCCATTTCATAGGCTTTAAATGCTGAATTAAGGAACTTCTCATCAATTGGCTCACCATCATTATAAAAGCTTAAAACTCCTTTTTTTAGTTCTACTCTAATTAATGATTTGGCATATCTCTTAGCATTTTCCATAATATTATCAACAACAGTATATAAGTTTTCCTCATATCCTAAGAATACTGTATCATCTAACGAAGACTTTACCACTATACCATCAAGGTTTTTATAATTATGTAATACATGCTCAATAACCGATTTCATCTGAACTGGCTCAAATTCCTTATCCTTAGATAAATACTCAAGCTTATTATATTGTAATAGCTTATAAACCTTATTCTTTAATATGTCTGCCTGCTCAATAATAATATCTGCCTTTTCAACACCCTCAACACCATCCTTAATAGCTTCAGCATATCCAACAATTACAGATATTGGTGTTTTAAAATCGTGTGATACATTTTGAAGCATTTCCTTCTTCTCTGCCTCATTATGCGCAATTGTTAATCTCATATCATCAACTGATTTAGACAATACTGCAAGTTCATCACGTCCATCATCAATATATGATATTTCATAATTTGTGTTACTTAAATTATGAATATGTGTATTTAATCTAAATAGTCTTGTTGTATAATATCTAGACCATATAAAGATAATAAATGCGGCTACAAATAGCACTATAATAAATATATATGATATATCTAACATCCAATTACGTCTTAGAGTTTTAGCGTATGCGGAGTTTGTGAAGGCCACAAATACAATACCATCACTTGAAACCTCATATGCAAGATATATTAAATAACCTCCAACTCTAGTTGTAGCTGTTCCTAGTGTGTTTGGAGAAAGTGATCCTGCAGAAACTATTTTTTCAACACTTGATTCATCAGATGTTCCAACAATAGTCTCGTAATTTAATGATTTATATTCATCATATCTATCTATAAAACTTCCTCTAATAGGATCAGTATCAATATTTCCCCCAGGTGTATATTCGCCTGATTCCTGTGTATTATCACCATTATTTTGTGGTCTAAATGCATTTAAGTATACTAACCCTAATGGCTGATTTTCAGGCCATCTATAGTCCTCATTTGGAATCAATCTAATATAACCAATAGTCATATCAGTATCACTAGATAATGTAAATGTTGTTGTAACACTTGAATCAGACCATGATTCTCTTGAAGTAGCTACAACAGTAGATAGGTTCTTCAATGCCTGTGAATCAGCCATTGAATCAAGCTTACTATAAATAAGTACTCCAAAGAGTGTACTTGTAAATAGTAAAACCATAACCATTAAAATAAGTACCTGCGTAGAAAGTGAAAACTTCTTCATTATTTTAATCTATATCCATATCCATAAATAGTTTCAACATCAAGCTTTTCCATTTTTGATCTTAATCTACGCATTAAGTCATCAACAACTCTATCACTTCCAAAATATTCACTACCCCAAATATTTTCAAGAAGCTGATCTCTATCAAAAGCCTTTCCCTTATTTTCAAGAAGGAATATTAATAGCTCATATTCCTTAGATGTTAAATTAATTAACTCATCTCCCATATATACACATCTTTTATCCTTATTGATAGTATAAATATCATATTTAATAATATCGCTAATTTTTTGATTATCCATTTTATATGTTCTATTTAATAGATTCTTTATTCTAAGCATTACCTCCCTTGGAGAGTATGGCTTAGAAACATAATCATCTGAACCAAGTTCTAATCCCATTATCTTATCAATGTCCTGATCTCTGGCAGATGTAAAAATAACTGGCATAATTGGATTTTCCTCTCTAATTGCCTTAATTAAATCATATCCATTTATTGAACCTGGAAGCATTATATCTAAAACCCATAGATGAACATCATCAGCCTTATGTGCCATAGCCTCTTCACCAGTATTAAAGATTTTACATTCATAGCCTTCCTTTTTTAAATAGGTTTCTAAAAGCCCAGCTAGATTCTTTTCATCCTCTACAACATTAATTTTAAACATATAATCGCCACCTTTACATATAATTATTATATCAAAATTTAACTTAAATACAAAGAGGAAGCTCTTTCGGGCTTCCTCAATGTACTAAATAGGGAGAGTTAGTTTGTTTATGAAAAAATTTTTTTACTGTGGTGTAGGGATCACCACTGGTCCTTTTTCAAGACACCAATAGTATAACAATAAAATGTGTGATTTTTAGAGTCCTAATTATGTGAAATTATGTGATTTTTCACATTATTTTTTACAAAAACTGTCTTTTAGTATTAAAACCAATACTTCTATTTCTTGTTTCATTCATTTACATATTTAATAACTTGAATATTTGTGATAAAATCTTGTTGTTGATATTTTATGGAAGGTGATCACTATGGATTTAAAGGAACATATTACAACAATACCAGATTGGCCAAAGAAGGGAATTATGTTTAGAGATGTAACTTCCTTATTACAAAACCCTGAAGCATTCCAATATGCTGTTGATAAGCTTGCGGAATTTGGTAAAAAAGTTGGAGCTACTGTTGTTGCAGGACCTGAAGCACGTGGTTTTATTTTTGGTGCCCCTGTTGCGGCAAAGCTTGGAGTAGGATTTGTACCTGTTAGAAAGCCTGGAAAGCTTCCAAGAGCTGTAATTACTGAAAATTATGATTTAGAATATGGTTCTAATACACTTTGTGTACATGAGGATGCCTTTAGTCCATTTGATAGGGTTTTAGTTATAGATGACCTTTTAGCTACAGGTGGTACTGCATTAGCTACTGCACATTTAATTGAGCATAGTGGTGCAAGTGTTGCAGGACTTGGATTTGTAATTGATTTAGTTGACCTTAATGGTAAAGCATTACTAAAGAACTATAAAGTTGAAACTCTTTGTGAGTACGAAGGTGAATAAAAAAAGAGCATTTGCTCTTTTTTTTTACCATTTATTATAATGTATCCTAGATTCTTCAAAATGATTTTCTTTTATTCTTTCATCATTACTATAACCTAAAGATATAATTGAATGAGGTACAAAGCCTTCTTTAAGCTTATAATAATCCTTAAGCTTTTCTACTCTATCCATTTGAGGATATATACCAAGCATTACACTTCCCACATTTAGTGCGTTTGCTGAAAGCATTATATTTTGGCAGGCTAAAGATGCGTCAATTATAGAATAATCTTTTGCTTTAGAAAAGGCTCTTGTCATATCCATAAGAACAACTATCGCATGTGACGCCTCATTAAGCATACTGCATGTTCTTCCAATAAGATTAGCTAAAGCTTTTAATTCTTCTCTATCATCCACTACTATAAATGCATAATCCTTTAAATTAAGGCAGCTAGGCCCTGCCATAGCAGCCTTCATTATTTTATCTATAACATCATTACTTATTTTTTCATTAGTATATTTTCTTACAGACTTTCTTTCTAAAATATTATTATAAGCATCCATATTATTACCTCATTTATAATTATAACAAAAAAGGAGCATTTGCTCCTTTTATTTTACTTATCGTATAAATCCTCATAAGAATCCATGATATCTCCATACTTGTCCTCATCAAACTCGTCCTCATCTGGATTATCACGAATAGTATCGAACTCAGATTCATCTGTATCATCAGCTTCATAATCACTATCATCAGCATAAGGATTCTTTCCATCATCCTCATCATCTAGATCATCAGAAACCTCATCTGAATCCTCGTCATCCTCATCATCAGATGTCTTAACCTCTTCCTCAGTAGAGAAGTCCTCAAGAGTTGGCTCGTTGCTATCTTCCTCCATCTCTTCTTCCTTATTAAAGGCAGATGCATCCTTATCCCACTCTTCAAGTGATTGGCGATCCTTAAGATCCCACATATTCTCACCCATATATACGAAATCAGCAGATGTAGTAATATCTACATAAAGCTGAGTAGCCTTATCTCCATTGTCATCAATGTTCTTAAGCTCTAAAACCTTTGAAATAATTTCATTTACAGCTACAGGACCCTCAGAATTCTTAACGATTTCCTTAGCAGCCTCTAGCATAGATAATTGTGAATAATCTATATTATTTGCCATAGAAATTCCTCCATTTTTACACATTATATATTCTAACATAATTCTTTTAAATTTCAATAGTTTATTTTTTTACCACAAATATTTTGTAAAGCCCATATGAATTGCCATTTATTATAAGCTCATAAAAAAGAGTTATCTTATCACCTGTAATCTCTATTTTTTTAGCTTCAGCAATAAAATCAAATTCTAAGTCAGCCCCTTTAAAATGTCCAGGACATTTCCTTCCAATTTCTAAATGCATATCCATACTGCATCCGCCTACTCTTTTAAGAGTAACGCTTGATTCATTTATGGTAATATTTAATGTGGTATTTTCATAGGATTTATCAATAAATGAAAGGGTATTACCATTTTGTATTCCCTCTGATTCAAACTTAACATTTCCAGATGGAGTATAGGAATAAAAATTAATCTTCATTAATAGTCCCTTCTACCCTCTAGGGCCTTTAAAACTGTTACCTCATCTGCATAATTTAAATCTCCCCCAACTGGAAGACCATGTGCTATACGTGTAACCTTACAATCACATCCCTCAAGAAGTGTTTTTACATACCTTGCAGTAGTCTCTCCCTCAAGGGTTGCGTTAGTGGCGATTATAACCTCTTTAACGTTAGGATCTTTAGCTCTTACTATTAAATCATTAATAGTAAGGTCCTCTACTCCAACGCCCTTTTGAAAGTTTATTGCACCATTAAGGACATGATAAACCCCATTAAAAACATTAAGCTTTTCTATTACATATAAATCCTTTATGTTTTCTACAACCATAATAATGTTATGGTCTCTTTTCTCGGATGAGCAAATCTCACATTCCTCACCCTCACAAAGATTTCCACATATCTTACATCTATGAAGATTCTTTTTCACATTAACTAAAGCCTTTGAAAACTCATCTATGTCATCCATATCAAAATTTGAATATACATACATAGCAAGCCTTTCAGCACTTTTTGAACCTATTGATGGAAGCTTTTTAAATGATTCTATTAAATCTAATATTGCCTTAGGATATTCCATAAAAACCCCCTAAATTAGAATCCGAATCCTCCGAATCCACCTGTAAATTGTCCCATTGTTTCCTCAGCATCCTTTTCAAGCTTCTTATTTGCATCATTTAAGGCTGCTACAATAGTATCCTGTATCATTTCAATATCATCCTTTGACTCTAATGCATCTGGATCGATATTAACTGATAAAACCTCATGAGATCCCTTTACCTCAACCTTTACCATACCACCACCGGCAGTACCTTCATATACAGTTTCCTCAAGACGAGCTTGAGCCTCCTGCATTTGCTTTTGCATTTTTCTTAATTTCATCATTGCTTGTTGATTCATATTTTTATATCTCCTTTTTTATTCAACTTCTATTTTGCTATCTGGGAATAAATCTTGAGCTAAATCATCTAGCTCATCCTTCTTTACTTCCTCTTTAACATGCTTTTTTACTAAAATCTTAACACCTGATAAATCAGGAGTTTGTTTTGCCTTAAAGGCCTTTACATATATATTTAAGATTTCATTCCAGCAATCCTTAGGTATTGCCATAAAATCTAAAATATCTACACCATTTTTGTTAAAAATATCAAGTACATTTTGATAATTTCTATCCTGCATTATCATATTACACATTCCAACAGATGGCAATACTATAATTGCTTTTTTATTTCCTGCTGCCTCAACATTTAAACCACTAAATGTTTGTGATATATTATCACCACTAGATAAAATAGCCATTCTAGCATCGTTTTTTAATGTCTTGTCTCCATTATTTAAGACCTCTAATATCATATCTGGTGTAATAAAATCACCAGTTACCTTAATATCATCAAATACCTCTGTAATAGATTTAGTATCATTTTCAATTATAGTATCCTTCTTATATTCTAAAGGCTTAATTAAAGGCTTAACCTCACTCTTTTTAACCTCTATTGGCTTTACTATATTATCTTCCTGTGGCTTCCTTCTTTCAAGATATGAAATACGAGCTTCCATATCAGATACCTTAGAAATTAATGCGTTATAATCATTAATCTTTGCATCACTCATCTTAAGAAGTCCTAGTTCTAAATATGCTCTCTTTTGATTCGTAAATTTTATATTATTTTGAACGTTATTTAGTTCTTGTAACCAAGAATAAATAAACTCATTTGGAATTTTTGAAAGCTCTTGGAATTCAGCATTATTATAAATTGCCTTAGAACCAAATCTAGATTTATACATTAGTAAGTCTCTTAAAAATGAAATAATATCTGTTGTTATTTTTTCTATTTCCTTACCATCACTAATAATCTTATTTATAGTTGTAAGAATTTCCTCTTGATTATTTTCATACGCACTTCTAATAAGCTTTATAATAGCATCCTTATTAACTGAACCTGATACTAAAGTTACATCATCAAGATCTACTACATCATCACTTGAAAATGAAATACTTTGATCTAATAAAGATAAAGCATCTCTCATTCCTCCCTCACAGGCCTCACTAATCAAATCTAATGCTTCATCTGTTACCTTAACATTTTCTTCATTTGCAACATGAATAAGATTTGATTTTATGTCCTCAGGAGATATTCCCTGAAAATCAAATCTTTGACATCTTGATAAAATAGTCATAGGTATTTTTTGAGGATCAGTTGTACATAGAATAAATACACAATAGCTAGGTGGTTCCTCTAATGTCTTAAGTAAGGCATTGAAGGCCTGAGTTGAAAGCATATGAACCTCATCAATGATATATACCTTATATCTACCATAGGCAGGCATAAGCTTAACCTTCTCACGAATATCACGAATTTCATCAATACCATTATTTGAAGCCGCATCCATTTCAATTACATCAGATATTTGCCCTTTAGTAATACCAATGCAATTATCACATTCACAGCAAGGCTCTGTAACCATACCCTTTTGACAATTTAAGGCCTTAGCCATAATCTTGGCCATGGTTGTCTTTCCAGTACCACGAGGTCCACAGAATAAGTATGCATGCGCAACCTTATTAAGTTTTATAGCATTCTGTAGGGTTCTTACAATATGTCTTTGTCCTACAACCTCACTAAATTTTTGAGGTCTATATGCTCTATATAAAGCCATATAAGCCATGGATACTCACCATCCTCTAACATTAATATTATACCATATAAAATTATATTTTATAATGGTATTTTCCAACAAATTATTTTAAAAAATTAAAATGGCTTAACAAAGCCATTTATCCTTATTTTTCAAGCTTATTTAAATCAAATTCACAAAGCTTATTTATAACATATGTTGGTGATAGTTTTACCTCTTTATATTTTCTATTAAAGTACATTGTATCTATACCTGAATCAATACCACCTAAAATATCTGAATCCTCTCTATCTCCAATAATTAAATACTTAGATTTATCATAGTCGTTTAAATCTTTAAATATATATTCAAAAAAATCCTTTGATGGCTTATTAGCTCCAATTTTAGATGATACATACACTCCATCAAACATATCATAAATTCCCGCTTTTTTTAATCTAGATATTTGAATATCATACATTCCATTGGACGCAATATAAAGCTTATATTTTCCATTAATTTTATTTAAAAAATCAACAGCTCCATCAACATATTCACATGCCATGCTAAGCTCATCCATATACATCCTATCACTTGTATCTGGATCATTATTTAAACCAAGATATAAGAAGAAGTCTTCAAATCTTTTATGATGAAATTCATCTCTAGATAGTTCGCCATTCGCGTACATTTGAAAATATTTTTCATTTATCATTGAGAAGGTATTTATATCATCATCTACCATCCTATATCCTATGTCATTCATAGTATTAATAATAGATGCTCTTTCACCCTTTTTAAAATCAAAAATTGTGTCATCTAAATCTATTAAAATGTATTCATATTTTTTCATTTTTAATCACCTGTTTCACGTGAAACATTAGTCCTCTAAATAATATATATAATCAACATTATTTTTAGATACTTTGTACATAGAAATATATGTCATATCAGAACATATAATGTCCTGTATACTACAATAAAAGTCATCATAATTTAAGTCTATTCCAACATCTTGCCATGCCCTTGAAATAAGGTCACTGCAGTAATAATTATTTTTAGTATTAAATATATAATTTTTATTATAATTTGAGCCTATACAATCACATAAATTATGGAAGGCTTCAATCTTTTTTTCTTGACTTGCCTTTACCCTTAAAACTATAATTTGATCTCTTACATTTTCTCTTGTCCAATAACCACTATAGGATTGCTGGACACCATTATTATAATGTGCTTCTATACAATAGTTTTTATTGTATGAAATATTATTATATGTCTCTTGGTAGCAAACACTTGCACAATGTCCACCAAAGAAGAAGCCAACCAAATCATGTGTTATTTGTAAGTTTCCTGCATATGAATCTAGAGTACAAATTATATCTCCTGAATTACCATATGTTACCCTTCCATCTACCTCTTGAAATACACTCTCATCTGACATCCATGTTTCACGTGAAACCTTATAATATTTTGTGTGGCTATCAGATATATCCTCCTGATAAACTCCTCTATTTTTAAAATCTTCTATTTCTATTGATAAATAAATATTTTCAACAATAGAATTTAATGTAATTCCTATAAAGATTGATGAAAGAACTGTTATTAAAATGAATAATGTAATTTTCAATTGTCTTTTATAGACTCTAATAAACTTTATCATAGTGCCTTAATTATATCATAAAAAAAGACCCTTGCGGGTCTCTTTATTAATTTTCATACTTTACAGCCTTAATAACGATAGCTCTTTCTTCACCTTCACCTTCAGACTCAGTATAAACATCATGCCAGTCTGAAAGCTTTTCATGAATAACTCTACGCTCAAATGAATTCATAGGCCTTAATTTTGCATCAACCTTTGTCTTAGCAACTTCCTTTGCAGTTTTTGTTGCTAAAATCTCTAATTGACGAATTCTATTTGCTCTATAATTTCCAATATCTAAGCTTACAATTAGCTTATCCTTTGTATAAGTACCTAGAAGATTCTTAATTAATAAGCTTAATGATTCAAGAGTTTTTCCTCTAATTCCGATTAGAAGTGGGTTTTCGCTAGATTCAATAACATAATTAATTTCATCATCACCGTTGCGTCTTACCTCAATTTGATATTCTAAACCAATTGCTGATAGAATACCTTCAAGATATCTCTTTCCCTCAAGGGCTAGATCAACATCAACTAATGCTTCATATTTATTATCACCTAAGTCATTAATAAATATTTTATCAGCTGAAATATGTAACTTCTCAACAGATAACTTTAAAGCTTCCTCTTCAGAAGTTGCTTCAATACTAATTTTCTTTTGCATTCTAACACCTACGCCTTCTTACTTATTATTTTTTTCTGTAACCTTTACAGGTACAGTTCCAGTCATCTTATAATAATGCTTTTCATTTAGTCTTCTTCCAATAAATGATTGAAGTAATTGATAAATTCCTCCAATTAGCCAATATAATGCTAGGGCTGTATTTTGTAGAGCAAAAATAAAGAACATTACTACCATAAAGTAGTTCATCATCTTCATTTGCTTAGCTGTATCCTGAGCTTGAGATGGAGCTCTTCTTTGAGTTCCAGTTTGTTTCATGTAACTAGGCTTTTTCTGAGCTAAATGCTGAGAAAGAAGTGTAATTGCACTGAAAGCAAGTGCTAAAACAACAACGAAAATCTTATCTTGTATTGCTCCTGAACTAAATGAACTATTTAATTCAAAATAATTGAATACCTTAGTATTACTTAAAACAAACTTACCAGGTTGTACTATTGTTGTTACTCCGTCATCTAAAGTAGTAGTAGCATATAAGTTAATACGTCTTACTGCCTCATACATTCCCATGAAAATAGGGAATTGAAGAATCATAGTAAACATACATCCAAATGGATTCATCTTATATTTCTTATAAACAGCCATTGTCTCAGCTTGCATTCTACGTTGAGACTCAGGATCTTGTCTACCTCTATACTTATTTTGAATCTTTTCCATTTCTGGTTGAATTAATTGCATCTTAACAGTTGAACTATTTTGCTTTGCATAAATAGGCCAAGCAAGTGTACGTACAATAAGAGTTGTAAATAAAATTCCCCAGAAGTACTTATTACCACAAGCAGAACCAATTAAATGCATTAACCATGCAATTGGATAAGATAAAATTGCAACTGGCCATCCAAATAATCCCTGGAAGAAGCTTGAAAAATCAAATTCATTCTTCCATGAAGTATATATTGTAGTTGGCCATTTTCCACTACGACATGAAGTTAAAGCTAGAACAACAACTAATAAAACAGCTATTAATGAAATCTTATTAATATTTCTTTTAAAATAAGTCTTCAATAGTTTTCTCCTTTAATCTTTCATTTTTATATTTAATTTTTTAAATAAATAAGATAATTGATTTTTCATTTCATCAAATTCTAAATAATTTATTGTTGGCTTCGCAACAACTAATATATCTAAGCTTTGATTAATATCAATTATATTATCTATAATAGATCTTAATTGTCTCTTGCGTTTAACTCTTATAACCGCAATACCAATTTTTTTACCTACGCTAATTGCATAACGAAAATAAGTGGTCTCGCTCTTTTTTATATATACATTAAAATATTTATTACCATAAGATTTATGATTCTTAATGATAGATTCAATTTCTTCGTTTCTTTTAACGCGATATTTTTTTCTCATTTGTACTCCTTATAAAATAAAAAGAAACCACCTAAAAAATAAATTATATTTTATCAGGTGGTTCAAGTTCTTTTATAATATAAGTTTTATTTACTTAGATAATTGCTTACGTCCTTGTCTACGTCTTCTAGCAATGATCTTACGACCATTCTTAGATGCTTGTCTAACACGGAAACCATGAGTAACTTTTCTCTTACGCTTGTTAGGTTGATATGTTCTCTTCATAACTTTAGCCTCACTTTCTTTTACGAAACCATGCAGTAGTAATCTTACCACATCATTTTTTAAAAGTCAATGAAAAAATTGTATGAAAATAATTAATTTTTTTATAGTAAAACTTAACCACAATTTTTATATTTTTTTTGTAGATAAAATGTGGATAACTTTTTATCAACACCACTACTAATTGTGGAAAAGTTTATAACTCAATTTTTTTCGGTGGTTAAGCCAAATTTTAATATATTTATACACAAAATTATTCACATTTAAATATAACAGTAAACAGAGTTATCCACATTTTTTGTGGAAAAGAATTTGTTGCTTATTTTTTTATATTTGTTAATATTATAATGCGTTTAAGAAAAGGGATGAAAAGAGAAATGGAAAAAATACAAATTATATGGTCAAATCTAATAAATGAATTAAGCAAAAATTATGATTCCGAGCTTATATCAGAAGTATTTGATGATTGTCAAATTGTAAAAGAAAATAATGGTCTTGTTCATATATTAGTACCATCTGTTTATGTAAAAAGTAAAATAAATAATGTCTTTTATAATAACATTAATAAACTATTACCAACAATTTGTGATAGTCCAATTAGATTAAAGTTTGTAACTAAAGAGGATTTAGTAAAGGAAGAAAATAAATTTGAAGAAAAACTTACAGTTCAAAATATTCAATCCTTTGAATCTAATTTAAATGGATTATACACATTTGATTCATTTATAGTTGGAGATTCTAATAGATTTGCTCAAAGAAATGCTTTAATTACAGCACAACAGCCTGGTACAGTAAATAACCCATTATATATTTTTGGAGGAGTAGGTCTTGGTAAAACACATTTAATGCAGGCAATAGGTAATTATTATCTAGATGCTAATGTAGGTAAAAATGTTTTATATATAACTACTCAAAATTTTATAAAGGAATATTCACTAGCAGCTAAAAATAAGGAATTAGATAAATTTGATGAAAAATATAATAATTTAGATATGCTTTTAATAGATGATATTCAAATGATTTCATCTGCTCCTAAAACTCAAGAAGCATTCTTTAATATATTTGTTAATTTAACTAATAATAATAAGCAAATAGTTATAACATCAGATAAACCAGCTAATCAGCTTAATAATATAATGGATAGACTTACAACAAGATTTAATTATGGATTAACAGTAGATATATCAACTCCTGATATTCCATTAAAATGTAATATCTTAAAATATAAGCTATCTCAATCATCACCTGCATCTATAGAAGATAATGTAATAGAATATATTTCTACATTATTTGATAATATAAGAGAGCTTGAAGGATGCTTAAGAAGAGTATTAGCATATGCTGATATATCTAATGAGGATGTAACACTTGAACTTGCAAAGGATGCATTATCATCTATTATATCTAATAAGCAAGCTAATGATTCAAATGATCAATATGAAAATGTTAAATCCATTATATGTGATTTTTATAATATTAGTGTATCTGATATAGTAGGTAAAAAAAGAACATCTAATATAGTTGTTCCAAGACAATTATGCATGTATATATTAAGAAATAAATATGACTTACCATATACTAAAATTGGAGAGCTTATGGGTCATAAGGATCACTCAACAGTTATGACAGCTGTATCTAAAATAGATAATGAATTAAATAGTAATGCAGATCTTAAATTAAGTTATGAAGCAGTAATAAAAAAACTCAGCATAAATTAACCACATTTTAGACACATATTATCTTCATAAAATCAACAATTTATGCTATAATAAAATAGATTGATATTAAGGGAAATTTTATAGTTTTCCACATATCCACAATGCTTATAATAATGATAATAATTATAATTAATAAAAAGAATAAAAGAGAGGATTTTTAAAAAATGAAATTAACAATCGATCGTGATGTATTTTTAGAAAATTTAAATATAGTTTCAAGAGGATTACCATCTAAAACATCAATGCCTAGCTTATATGGTATTAAGATGGATGTAACAAGCCAAAATATGTTCTTAACAACATCTAATATGGATATATCTATTGAAGTAATGATTGAGGATAAATCATTAAATATTGAAGAAGCTGGTAAATGCTTAATTAATGGTAAGTTCTTTATAGATATTATTAGAAAGGTTAATTCAAAGAAGGTTGTATTACAACTACTTGATGATAATCAATTATATATTAAGGTAGATAGAGGAGAATATAAACTTAGAGTTATGAATTATGAGGATTATCCTTCAATTGATTTTGTAACTTTAGAAAATCCATTATCACTTGAAACATCTATTATTAAATCAATTATTAGAGAAACAGGATTTGCTACTGCTAAATCTGAAAAGAGACCAATTTTTACAGGAGTTAATTTTAAATTAATTAATAATGAATTAACATGTGTTGGTACAGATTCATATAGACTTGCTCAAAAGAAGATTAATTTAAATGATTCATATAATGATTTTAATATTGTAATTCCTTCTAAATCATTAGATGAATTATTAAAGATTATTGATAATAATGATGAAAATATTAATGTTTATTTTGAAACAAATAAAGTATTATTTAAATATAATAATGTAATGTTCCAAACAAGATTAATTGATGGACAATTTCCTGATACACAAAGAGTAATACCTACATCATATCTTGCAACATTAAAGTTTAATAAGGATGATTTAATTCAAGCAATTGAACGTGTATCAATTGTATCTCCTCATGATACTGAAAAGAATAGAGAATTATCTTATTCAACAGTAAAGCTAAATATTAGTAAAAATCAAAATATTGAAATTTCTACATCTAATTCACAAATAGGAGATGCTAAGGAAGAGGTAATTGCTAATGAAATTGATGCAGCTGAGGAATTCCAAATTGGATTTAATTCAGAATATATGCTAGATGCATTAAGATCATTTAGTGATTATGAAATAATTATTGAGTTATCTGGAAATGTTAAACCTTTTGTTGTTAAGGGAACAAATACTACTAACCTTCTTCAAATCATTTTACCAGTTAATTTATAAGATAAATAAGTTTTAAAGCCTTAAATTGCGTGTTTAAGGCTTTTTTTATATAATTAGGTATTATTTTATTTAAATAATAAAAATGGAAAAAAACGGCTATTTTTTCAAAAAATGTGATATAATATATAAGTAGGCATAGGTGATTATGATGGAAAAAATAAAAATTAAAGGTGAATTCATAACTTTACAACAGCTACTAAAAGTAGAAAGTATTATTTCATCTGGTGGAGAAATAAAATATTATCTTATGGAAAATAATGTTTTAGTTAATGGTGAAAGAGAAACAAGAAGAGGAAGAAAATTATATCCAGGTGACGTAGTTAAGGTAGATAGTTTGGAAATATATCTTGATTAATAATATTCATTTAAAAAATATTAGATTATATGAAGATACTACCTTAAATATTAATAATAATCTTGTTATTTTAGTAGGACCTAATGCTTGTGGTAAAACAACAATTTTAGAATCTATTTATTTAATAAGTAAAGCCAAAAGTCATAGAACAAATAATATTGAAAATATTATAAAGGATAATGAAGATTTTGGAATTATTGAAATAAATGAAAATAAAAAATATAAAATGATTATTTCAAAAGGTGGTAAACAGCTTTTAATTAATAATGTTTTATATAAAAAAATTAGTGATTTTATTGGTAATATAAAAGCTATCATGTTTTCACCATCTGATCTTAATTTAGTTTATGGTAGTAAGGCTGATAGAAGACAATTTTTAAATACTGAGCTTTCCATTATTAATAAAAAATATATTTATGAAATAAATAAATATAATAAGATTTTAAAGGAAAGAAATGAAATATTAAAAAATTATACTAATGATAAGAATGTTATTTTAAATGTAATAACAGATGAACTTATTGAATGTGGAAAAATTATTTATAAATATCGTGAAGATTTTATAAATAATTTAAATAAATATATTAGAAAAATACATAATGATTTATATAAAGAGGATTTATATTTAAAATATGTACCATCCATTAAATATGATGATTTTGATAAAATATATAAAGAAAAATTAGATTATGATATTCTTACAAAATTAACAAGTAGGGGTATTCATAGGGATGATTTTTTATTTGTTATAAATAATAATAATGCAATATCTTATTCATCACAGGGACAGGTAAGAAGTATTGTATTATCTCTTAAAATATCATTACTATATTATATGAGGGAATTATTTGGTAATAATATTTGTTTATTATTAGATGATGTATTTTCAGAGTTAGATAATGATAGAGTTTTATCTTTAGTTAAGTTTTTAATAAATGAAAATCAAACATTTATTACTACAACATCTATTGATTTAATACCAAATGCTTTAAAGGTTAAGGCACAAATAATATATATTGAAAAGGAGTAAGTAAAATGGCTGAGGAATTAAAGAATGAAGAAGAGCAAATTAAGCTAAAAGAAAAGGATGTTTCTTCAAATGTATTAAAAGATATGGATTTTAATACTAAGGAAAAGGCATCTGAGGCTTATGATGAAACTCAAATTCAAGTATTAGAGGGACTAGATCCAGTAAGAAAAAGACCAGGAATGTATATTGGTTCAACATCTGAAAGAGGATTACATCATCTAGTATGGGAAATTGTAGATAATTCAATTGATGAGGCTTTAGCAGGTTTTTGTAATCATATTGAGGTAGATATGTTACCAGGAGAGATTATTAGGGTTACAGATAATGGACGTGGAATGCCTACTGCAATTCACCCTAAGACAGGAAAATCTACAGTTGAAACAATTTTTACAGTACTTCATGCTGGAGGTAAATTTGGTGGAGGATCTTATAAGGTTTCTGGAGGACTTCACGGAGTAGGAGCTTCAGTTGTTAATGCCTTATCTGAATGGATGGAGGTTAAGGTTAGACGTAATCATGAGCTTTATAGTATTAAATTTGCTCGTGGTATTACAGTAGAGCCTTTAAAAAATTTAGGACATACAGATTTAGAAAATGGATCAGAGGTTACTTTTAAAGCAGATGCAGAAATTTTTACTGAAACTACAACATATAATTATGAAACATTAAGAACTCGTATTCAGCAGCTAGCATTTTTAAATAAAGGTTTAAGAATTACTATTCGTGATAAGAGAAGTGAATTTGTTGAAAATCATAAAGAGGCTTCATATTATTATGAGGGTGGAATTGTAGAATATGTTAAATTCTTAAATGAATCAAGAACTCCAGTACATAAGGATATTGTTTATGCTGATAAGGAGGTTGATGGTATTACTGTTGAAATTGCAATGCAATATACAACAGATTACCTAGTTAATCTTTATTCATTTGCTAATAACATTCATACTCATGAGGGAGGATATCATGAGGATGGATTTAAGATGGCAATTGCTCGTGTTATAAAAAAATATGGTACAGAGCAAAATATGCTTAAGAAGGATAATTTAAAGCAAGATGACTCATTAGAGGGACTTACTGCAATTATATCTATTAAGCACCCTAATCCACAATTTGAAGGACAAACTAAAACTAAGCTTGGAAATAGTGAGGTAAGAAGTATAACATCTCAAATTGTTGGAGAAATATTTGAAACATATTTACTTGAACATCCAAATGAGGCAAAGGCAATTGTTGAAAAGGTTATTCTTGCATCTCGTGCACGTGAAGCTGCACAAAAGGCAAGAGAAACTACTCGTAAATCACCTTTATCAGGAATTATGATGGCATCAAAGCTTGCTGATTGTCATTCAAAGGATGCTGAAAAGTGTGAAATGTATTTAGTAGAGGGAGACTCTGCCGGAGGTTCTGCTAAGTCTGGTAGAGATTCAGAATATCAAGCAATCCTTCCACTTCGTGGTAAGGTTTTAAATGTTGAAAAGGTAAGACAGGATAGAGCATTACAAAACAATGAAATTGTTTCTATGATTCAGGCAATTGGTACTGGATTTGGTGAGGATTTTGATATTAGTAAGGCTCGTTATCATAAGATTGTAATAATGACTGACGCCGATGTTGACGGAGCTCATATTGCGACATTATTATTAACATTCTTCTTTAGATATATGCCACAGCTTATAGAAGCAGGATATATATATCTTGCAAAACCACCATTATATAGAATTAATGTTGGTAAGAAAATGAATTATGCTTACTCTGATGAGGAGCTTGAAATGTTTAAAAAGGTTATGGGTGGAAAGCCTGAGGTACAAAGATACAAAGGTCTTGGAGAGATGGATCCATCTCAGCTTTGGGAAACAACAATGGACCCTAAAACAAGAATATTAATGCAGGTACAAATGGATGATGCAATGCTTGCTGATCAAACATTTAGTATGCTAATGGGTGAGGATGTAGGTCCTCGTAAGGAATTTATTCAAGATAATGCTATTTATGCAAATATTGATATGTGATAAGGTAGGAGGAAATCATGGAAAATAATAATACAAATAATTTAAATGATGAAAATCTTACAGAAGAGGAAATAATTAAGGAGGAGCATGATAAGGTAGAGCCTGTCATGATAACTCAAAAGGTTAGAAGCTCTTTCCTAGATTATGCCATGTCAGTAATTGTAGCACGTGCTCTTCCAGATGCACGTGATGGATTAAAGCCAGTACAAAGAAGAATATTATATGGAATGAATCAGCTTGGAGTTTATTCTAATACAGCTCATAAGAAATCTGCTCGTATTGTAGGAGAGGTTATGGGAAAGTATCACCCACATGGAGACTCTTCAATTTATGATGCAATGGTTCGTATGGCACAGCCATTTAACTATCGTTATATGCTAGTTGATGGTCATGGAAACTTTGGTTCAGTAGACGGAGACGGTGCAGCCGCAATGCGTTATACTGAGGCACGTATGTCTAAGATTTCTATGGAAATGCTTAGAGATATTAATAAAAATACAGTTGATTTTATTGATAACTATGATGCAACAGAGGTAGAGCCTACAATTCTTCCTGCAAGATTCCCTAATTTACTTGTAAATGGTTCAATGGGTATTGCAGTAGGTATGGCTACAAATATACCACCACATAACCTAGGAGAGGTTATTGATGGAGTTATAGCATTAATGGATAATCCAGATATAGATACAGATGGATTAATGCAATATATTAAGGGACCAGATTTCCCTACAGGAGGTCTAGTTCTTGGTGCTGCAGGATTAAAGAATGCCTATGATAGTGGACTTGGAACTATAGTAATTCGTTCTAAGGTTGACATTGAAGAGGCAGAGCAAGCACAAAAGCACCATATTATTACAGTACGTGAAATTCCATATACAGTTAATAAGGCTCGTCTTATTGAACGTATTGGAGAGGTTACAAAGCTTAAGCTTGTAGATGGTATAGTAGATTTGCGTGATGAATCAAATGATCGTAATGGTACAAAGATTGTAATTGAGGTAAGACACGATGTAAATCCACAGGTATTATTAAATAAGCTTTATAAGCTAACACAGCTACAAATATCATATGGTATAAATATGATTTGTCTTGTAGATGGAAAGCCTTGCTGTATTACATTAAAGAAAGCTCTAGAGGTATATTTAAAGCATCAATTTGATGTTATTACACGTCGTGTTAAGTTTGATCTAGATAAGGCAGAACAGCGTCTACATATTCTAGAAGGATTAAAGATTGCTCTTGATAACATTGATGAAATCATTAAGGTTATAAGAGGTACTACTGATGGTAGTGAAAAGGAGCAATTAATGACAAGATTTGGTCTTGATGATATTCAAGCTCAAGCAATTCTTGACATGCAGCTTCGTAGATTATCAGGATTAAATAGAGAAAAGACTTATCAAGAATATGATGAATTAATTAAGACTGTTGATGATTTAAAGGCTACACTTGAATCTCCTGAGCGTAGAATGCAAATTATACGTGATGAGCTTATTGAAATTAAGGAAAAATATGGAGATAAGAGACGTAGTGAATTATCTCTATCTACAGCATTAAATATTGAGGATGAGGATTTAATCCCAGTAGAGGATGTTGTAATAACTGTTACAAAGAGTGGATATATAAAGAGAATGAAGCAGGATGTATATCGTGCTCAAAATAGAGGTGGAGTAGGAGTTACAGGAATTAAGACAAATGCTAATGATGTAGTTGACCATATTCTTCCTATGTCATCTCATGATCACCTTATTGTATTCACTAACCTTGGAAGAATATATGATATTAAGGGATATCAGGTACCAGAGGGTACAAGACAGGCTAAGGGACTTCCTGTAGTTAACCTATTAAAGCTTGGAGATGGAGAAAAGCTTCAAACTATAACTACAGTTAAGGACTTAGAGGATAAGGATAAGAATTTCTTCTTCGCAACAAAGAATGGTATTGTAAAGAGAACATCATTTGCTGAATTCCAAAATATTAGATCAAATGGTATTATTGCAATTGAGCTTAAGGATTCTGATGAATTATTATCAGTAATAGTTACTGATGGTCATGATGAAATCCTTCTTGGAGCTTCAAATGGTAAGGCTATAAGATTTAATGAGGATCAAATAAGAAAGATTGGACGTTCTGCAGCTGGAGTAAGAGGTATGACTCTTCCAGAGGGAGTAAGTCTAATTGGTCTTACAAAGATATATAATGATGATGATCAAATTCTTGTAGTAACTTCTAATGGTTATGGAAAGAGAACAAATGCTACTGAATATCGTTCACAATTACGTGGTGGAATGGGAGTAAAGACATTCAATGCCACTGAAAAGAATGGAGATTTAGTATCTCTTACTGCTATAGTAGATTCACTTGATTTAATTATTACAACAAATAAGGGAGTAGTAATTAGAATGGCAGCCGCAGATATATCACTTACATCTCGTGCTACACAGGGTGTTAGAGTAATTAATCTAAGACCTGGTCAAAAGGTTTCAACAATAGCTGTAGTACCTCATGATGAAAATGAGGAAATGGGAGAATTTGAACAAGCTCCTGCAGAAGAAGCTAAATCTGAATAATAATAATTAGGCTCTGTTTATGAAACAGAGCTTTAATTTTTATTTAAAAAATTAAAAATATATGCTATAGTTAAAATATAATAAATATAAAGAGGAAGCATATGAAAAATAATATCAAATCAATTCTATTAATAATAGGTGCAAATATATTAATGGTAGCTCTTATAGTATTAGCTATATGGGTAGAGCTAGAGCATAATAGGCTTGTTACTATGTTTGTGCTATTAGGCTTTGCAGCTTTAATTCTTTTAATTGAGCTACAAGCCTTCATTTTAAATTATGCCATGAATAAGGGGAAGAGGAAAAATGGATAAATATTTTAAGGATTATAATCCATATAGGGATGGAATACATAATGATTCTATAATCCTATCTAAAGCAATAAAGGAATGTGCTAAAAATGGAGATAGGCTTATAGTGGAAAAGGGTATATATAAATGTGGTACTATATTTTTAGAAGGTGGAACAAATATATATCTAGAAAAGGGAGCTATTATAAAGCTTAGTGATAATAAGGATGATTTTAAATCATTTGAATCAGGAAATAGAATTATTACTAAAAACACATGGGAGGACTGTACATATAACGGAAAGCCTAATACCTATTTTATATTTGGGTATGATTTAGATAATATTATTCTAGATGGAGAAGGAATAATTGATGGTAGTGAAGAATTATTTATTGGTAAGGTTACAAAATACCATATAGAGGGAGCTTATTATCCAAGAACACCATTAATATATTTAGAAAAATGTAAGAACATAAAAATATTAAATTTAACATTAAGAAAAAGTGCATTTTGGACTATTCATTTAGTTGGATGTGATACTATTTTAATAGATTCTGTTACAATAAAAAATAATCCTATATTTACTAATTGTGATGGAATAGATCCAGATCATTCAAAGAATATAATAATAAGAAATTGTGATATATATTCTGCAGATGATTGTGTTGTATTAAAATCTACATCATATGCAAAAAAATATGGTGCAGTAGAAAATGTAGAGGTTTATAATTGCAGATTTAAATCAACATCAGCCGCAATAAAAATAGGTACTGAATCCGTATCGAATTTTAAGAACATATATTTTCATGATATAGAAATATATGATACCAATAGAGGTATATCATTGATGCTAAGAGATGGTGGAAATGTATTGGATGTAAGATTTGAAAATATTACAATTGATAATCATTTAGTATCCCCTCTAAACTGGTGGGGAAGAGGAGAACCTATTTCTATTACAAATATAAAAAGAGATGAATCATCTAGTCTTGGCATAATTGATAATGTTATATTTAAAAATATTAAATGTGATAGTGAAAATGGAATAACAATAGTAGGAGATAATATTTTAAATATAGAATTAAATGATATCCTATTATTAAGACATAATAAAACATCATGGCCTAAGAAGGATTTAGATTTAAGACCTAGTATATATAATGTATGCGATAAAGATTTTTATGACTTATATATAAAGGGCAATGCGAATGTAATACAAAAAGGATGTAACTTTAAAGATATATTTATGGAGAAGTAATTTATGAAAATAAGTATTGGTGTAAGAGAAATTGCATATTTCTTATACGCGTCTGGTGACTTGTCACAAGACTTCTTTTCTAATGCCTCTGCAAGAGATGGAATTATGGCACACCAATATCTCCAGCATAAATATAAGGCAGAGGATAAAAAGGAATATTTCATAAAATCAGATGTTAAAATAAATGATTATGAGCTAGAGCTATCAGGGCGAATTGATGGAGTATTAAAGGAAGGCGTAGAGATTGTACTTGAAGAAATAAAATCTACAAGGCTAAAGCTTGAGGATATTGATATAGATTATCATCGTGAGCATTTAGCCCAGCTAAAGCTTTATGGATATATGTATTGTGATGCAGAGGATCTTCCATCAATAAAGCTTAGACTTACATATATAAACACAAGAACATATGATACAACATATTTTGATTTATTAATAACAAAGGATGAGCTTAAGGAATTCTATTATGATAGCTTAGAAAAATATATCGACTGGATAAATGTATTAGAGGAAAAAAGAAAGGATAGAATAGATACAATAAAAACTATCCATTTCCCCTATGATAAAATAAGAGATGGACAAAGGGATATGATGAAGGCTTCATATTATACCCTAAGCCATAAAAATATATTATACGCTATTGCCCCTACAGGAATAGGAAAAACAATGGCTACTATCTTTTCAGGCTTAAAATCCATGAAGCATGATAGAGAAAAGCTATTCTATCTTACAGGAAAATCAACTGGTAAAAAAGTAGCTGAAGAATCATTAAGGCTTCTAATAGATAAGGGACTTAAGGTAAAGGCCTTATCCTTAACATCAAAGGCTAAAAGCTGTTTAAATGACACTCCTGTATGTGATCCAGCTAAATGTATATATGCAAAAGGATATTTTGATAGATTACAACAGGCATTAGTATATGCTTATAACTCATATAATCTATTTACACCAGATGTTATAAGAGAGCTTGCGAAGGAATATAATATATGCCCATTTGAATTTTCATTAGACCTATCAGAATTATGTGATGTTATAATATGTGATTATAACTATGTATTTGATCCAAAGGCACATCTAATAAGGTATTTTGATGATTCATTATACAAGCCAAAAATATTAATAGATGAAGCACATAATCTAGTATCTCGTGCAAGAGATATGTACTCAGCTGAAATAAGATTTAATAGTATTATAAATCTATATAATTTATTAAAGGATAAGGGACATCTAATATATGAGGATATATTAAGGCTTGAGGATATGCTTAGGGGATATGAGAGGCTTATGATAGACCAAAATATATATTATCAGCCTCTATTTGACAATAATATATATGATATATTTAGGGTAATTAAAGAAAAGGTAGAGCTAATCCTTCAAAATGATGAGCATATAGATAATAGAAATGAGATATCTCTTATCTATTTTGATATAGTAGGCTTTTTAAATATAGCTGATATATATAGTGAAGCCCATAGATTTATAGTAGAAGAGGATAATTCAGATTATAATATAAAAATAACATGCCTTGACGCACGTGAATATACATACAATATAATAAAAAATAAAGTAGAGGGATGCGTCCTTTTTAGCGCCACCCTATACCCTATTAATTATTATATGGAGCTTATTACTAAGGGTGATGGTAAGTATATAAATCTTAAATCACCATTTAATCCATCTAATTTAAAAATCTTGATAGACGCAAATGTATCAACAAAATATAAGGATAGAGAAAAGACTATTGATGATATAATTGATGATTCAAATGTAGTTCTAAATACTAATAAAGGGAACTACATTATATTCTTTCCAAGCTATAAATATATGGAGTTATTTTTAGAGAAATTTAAAAATGATGAATATCAAATTATAGCTCAGGAAAGTGATCTATCAGAAGAAAAAAGAATTCAAATATTTGAAGCCTTCAAGGATACAAAAACACCACATTTAGGTTTATTTGTTCTTGGAGGATCATTTAGTGAAGGTATGGATTTTATAGGAGATTTACTAAAGGGAGTAATAATTGTTGGAGTAGGCTTACCACAGGTAAACCTAATTAACAATTTAGAGAAGGATTACTTCGATAACCTTTTTGGTCAGGGCTTTGATTACGCCTATACATATCCAGGATTCACTAAGGTAATCCAGGCTGCAGGTAGAGTTATAAGAAGTGAAAGTGATAGAGGAATTGTCATTTTAATTGATGAAAGATATTTATATAATATATATAAGGTATTAATGCCAGAGCATTGGCAAAATAAAAAATATATAGAATCACCATTTGATTTAAAGGATGATTTAGTAAGTTTCTTTAACGGAGGAGATAACAATGGATAAGCAGGATCTATTTAACAGGTCATATTATGAATATATGAATATGAAACATGAGATTGAAGAAATGGCAGTAGAAACTGGCATTGATAAAAATAAGCTTTATTATGGATATGATATTATATTACAGCTTTCACTACTTGAAATGATGGCATTAGATAATAAAATATCAGTTTTAGAGGTAGAGTTTGTATCAAAGATAATAGATGATAATGATTTAATGAAATTATTATCAAAGAAAACAGGTAATAAAATTGGATGGAGTATGTTAAAGGATGAGGAGAATTCTAAAAAGTTTCTTCATCAATTAAAAAGTGCATTTTTATTAGATATTGTATCTTTTATTTCTTTATTCACTACAACAAATTATCAAACAAGAGAGGACTATTTAAATAGATTAAAGGGAAATGTTTATTTAATATGTCAAAACATATTAGAAGTAGATGGATTTGATCCTAAAGAGAAGGATGCATATAAGGTTTTAGATAAAACTATATTTAAGAAAATGGATGATTTAAAGGCAATAGCCTATAAATCTGAGGATATAAAGGTAGGACTTACATCATAAAAAAAGCCCAACACAGTTTGTGTTGGGTATATTTTATTTTGTGATAGTATTTAGGACCTCATCTAAATCATAAAGCCCTTCATTGTTCGCGTCACTTACATTAGCTTTATCATAATTATTTATAAATACAAGCTTTGAATTATCATCATTATATCTAGGTATAATATGAATATGGAAGTGAGGAACAGTTTGACCTGCAACCTCATTACAGTTATTTACGATGTTAAATCCATCGCAATTAAGCTTTTCCTTAAGTTTTTTACAAAGCATATGTACAACTTTAGTAGCCTTTAATAATGTCTCCTCATCAATCTCAAGCATATTCTTAACACACTTTTTAGGGATAACAAGTGTATGACCCTTTGTTTGTTGAGATAAATCAAGGATTGCTAATACATCATCATCCTCATAAACCTTTTTAGAGCTAAACTCTCCACTTATAATTTTATCAAATACATCCATCTTAAACACCTCTTAATAAAATTATAGCATTTATTATTATTTTATTGAATATTTTTTAACTTGATTTATATATAAAAAGAGTTTAAAATAGTTATGGTAATTTTTAGTAAAAATTGTTAAATAAAACGGAGGAAAATTAAAATGGGTATGTTTGACAAGTTATTAGCTAATTTAGCAGCTAAGAGAAAGACTATTGTTTTTACAGAAGGAACTGATGCAAGAATTCTTTCTGCTGCTGACAGATTATTAAAGGAAGATTTAATGAACGTTATCCTTTGTGGAAATAAGGATGCCGTAGCTAAGGCAGCTAAGGATAATGGATTTGATGTATCAAAGGCTACAGTTCTTGATCCTGAGAATTATGAAGGATTCCAAGAGATGGTAGATAAGATGGTTGAGCTTCGTAAGGGTAAGATGACTGCTGAGGAGTGCGCAGCATCTTTAAAGAAGTCTAACTATTTCGGAACTATGCTTGTAAAGATGGGTAAGGCTGATGCATTACTAGGAGGAGCTACATATTCTACAGCTGATACTGTAAGACCAGCTCTACAATTAGTAAAGACTAAGAAGGGTGCTCAATTAGTATCATCTTCATTTATTCTAGTTCGTGAGAAGGACGGAGTAGAAGAGAAGATTTGTATGGGAGACTGTGCAATAAACATTTCTTATGAGGATACAGTTGATAAGGCTACTGGAGCTGTTACATATACAGCTGCTCAAAAGCTTGCTGAGGTTGCAGTAGAGTCTGCAAAGACTGCAGCATTCTTCGGAATTGATCCAAAGGTTGCAGTATTATCATTCTCAACTTATGGTTCAGGAAAGGGTGGAACTGTTCAATTATCTCATGATGCAGTTATTGAGGCACGTAAGAAGGATCCATCTCTAGTTATCGATGGAGAGTTCCAATTCGATGCAGCAGTATCAGAGGTTGTTGCTAAGACTAAGTGCCCTGATTCAAAGGTTGCAGGACAAGCAAATACATTCATATTCCCTCTAATTGAGGCTGGAAATATTGGATATAAGATTGCTCAAAGACTTGGTGGATATGAGGCTTATGGTCCAATCCTTCAAGGATTAAATGCTCCAATCAACGACCTATCTCGTGGATGCAACGCTGATGAGGTTTATAAGATGGCAATTATTACTGCAGGTATGGCTGAATAATTTAACATTAATAAAATGCTGATAGATTTTCTATCAGCTTTTTTTAATATTATTTAGTAAAAAGTGTCCTTTTTTAGCAATATATATAGTAGGAGCGAAAAATGGACGCTCCTAGCTTTCAGGAGGACGCATATGAAGCACAAGAAGTATGATAGGAAGTATTTATCATATAGGAGGTAATTTTGGAGTATTTAGTTATTTTTACTATAATACTTCTAATTCTTTATCTGATAGTTAAAAACTAGAAGATTAAGGCTTTCTATATGCAAGCTTCCAAAAAAGTTAAAGAGCATCAGCTGGAACTGATGCTCTTTTCCTTTTGCTTTCTATATGCTGTCTTTCGACAATGAAATTATAGCATAGAATAATAATTAAGTAAATATATAATAAAGTATAGGCTTTAGAAGATGCTATAAGGCATCAAATAAGAATTAATAAGATTAAGTAAGGTGCTCTTTAGCACCTTTATTAATATTAGAACTACAATCTTTCTATATTTTTTAATAAATGCTATAATGAATTAGTGAGGTGTATTGCTATGTTATATGATAAATTAGATAGAGAAAAGGTATTTAGAGATCCTATTTATGGATATATAAAAGTATATTATAAGCTTATTGATGAGCTTATTGACGCTAAAGAATTTCAACGCTTACGTCGTGTTCGTCAGCTAGCTGGACTATCAATGACATTTCATACAGCAGAGCATTCAAGATTTGGACATTCTCTAGGAGCCTATGAAATGGCAAGAAGAGTTATTGAAAATGCAGATGGTATTAAGGATGTTTTAAGTGAATATGAGCAAATAGTATTTTTATGCTCAGCATTACTGCATGATACAGGACATGGTCCATATTCTCATGCCTTTGAGGCAGTTATGAAATATGAATCTCATGAGGAAATGACAGTGCGTGTTATATTAGAGGATACTGAGATTCATAATATATTAGAAAAATATGATAAGAATCTTCCGAATGATGTCGCAAATGTTATTGCGCATAAGGGTAAGTTTACAATAATTGAACAGCTAACATCTTCACAGCTTGATGTAGATAGAATGGACTATCTACAGCGTGATTCATATTTTACAGGTGCTCTTTATGGAACAATTGATAGTGATCGTATTATAAGAAGCATGAAGATTGTAAATGATGAGGTTACATATAGAGCTTCAGGAGCACCAGCAATAGAATCATATTTAATGGCTCGTTATCATATGTATAATCAAATATATTATCATCCTGTTGCACGTTCATATGAATTATTATTACAATCAATATTTTTACGTATTAAGGATTTAAATGATAATGGAGTTCATATTGATGGCTATGTATCAGATTTTATTGATGCGATTACTACACATAATTTACAATCATATTTGTTTTTAGATGACGCTTATGTTAATGGCTTTATTAAGCAGCTATCTCGTTCAAATGATAAGATTTTAAATGATTTATGTAATAGACTTCTGAATAGAGATCTTTATCAGGTAATTGATTTAAAGCTTGAAGCTGATCAGAAAAAGATTGAAAGAATTAGAACTAAGTATGCAAATGATCCAATCCTTTTAAGATATTATTTTGAGGAATCAAAGCTTAGTCAAATTGCTTATAGGCATACAGATGATATTGATAAGGTTGATACAATAAAGATTTTATTACCTAGTGGTAAGACAATATCTCTTGAAAAATATTCACCTATTGTTGGTGGATTAATTGAGGATGCCAAGAATACATTTAGTCGTATATATTTTGGAAAAGGTGAGTAGAATGTATAATCAAATAGTCGTGTGTGAGGGCACACATGATATGATAAAAATACAAAGTGTATATAAGGATTTAAAATGCATCATTACTAATGGTAGTGAGATTAGTGATGATACATTAAAGCTTATTTTAGAGTATTCAAAAAAGTATGAGATTATTCTATTCTTAGACCCAGATTATCCAGGAGAGCGAATTAGAAGTAAAATATTAGAGATAGTACCTAATGCTCGTAATGCTTATATTGAAAAGAATGTATGTATTTCACAAAACCATAAGAAGGTAGGAGTAGAACATGCCTCTATGCAGGATATTAAAAGAGTGCTTGATCCCATTTTAAATACTAAGGCTTTTAAGCGTAATAAAGATATTACTATAAATGATATATATGACTTAGGTATTGTTGGAAATAAGGGCTTAAGAGAATATATTTCCAAAAAATATAATATAGGAAATCCTAATAATAAAACATTAATTAAAAGATTGAATTCACTAGATATTGATCTATGTGAGCTTAAGAAGGTAGTAGGTGAATATAATGCCTAAAATTGGTAATATTTCTAACACAAAAAGAATAATAGATGATAATAGCTTCTTTATTAAAAAGAAGTTTGGTCAAAACTTTTTGACTGACCAAAATATTCTTAATAAGATTGTTGATACAGCAGAATTAGACAAAGATACTGATGTCATAGAAATAGGACCTGGACTTGGAGCTTTAACAGAGATTATTGCATCTAAATGTAATAGACTTTTATGCTATGAAATAGATAGTGATTTAATTCCTATTTTAAAAAATAATCTTAGTGAATATAATAATGTAGAAATCATTAATAATGATGTTTTAAAGTGTGATGTAAATAAGGATATAGATACTTATTTTAGTAATTCTAAAAGAATTGCGTTAATATCTAATTTACCATATTATATTACAACACCAATTATTTTAGGATTGCTAGAGGCAACAGATAGGATTACTACATATGTTATGATGATGCAGGAGGAGGTTGCGGATAGAATCTGCTCTAAGCCTGCTGTTAAAGATTATAATGCTCTTTCTATTGCAGTACAATATAGATGTACTGCATCAAAGGAAATAAGAGTACCACGTACTGTTTTTGTTCCACAACCTAATGTAGATAGTGCTGTTATTAGGCTTAATTTATATAAGGTGAAGCCATATAATCCAAAAAATGAGGCTTTCTTTTTTAAGGTTGTAAGATGTGCCTTTGCACAAAGAAGAAAAACATTGGCTAATAATTTATCTTTAATGGGATATAGTAAGGATTTAATATATAAAGCTTTAGATGAGCTAGGATATGATAAGAGTATTAGATCAGAGGCCTTAGATGTTTCTGATTTTGTAAGGCTTAGTGATTGGTTAGGTGATAATAAATGATAGAAGAGAGAGCATATGCTAAAATTAATTTAACTCTTGAGGTATTACCTACAAGAGAGGATGGATTCCATCCTGTTAATACAGTAATGGTTCCAATTGATTTATATGATGAGCTTTCATTCTTTGAATCAAAGGATGTAGTTTATAGGTCTAATGTTGAAATAGATGATGATATTGTATTAAAGGCAGTAAAGCTTTTTTATGAAAAGTATGAAATAAAGGATGGAGTTGGAATAATTCTTGAAAAGCATATTCCACTAGCCTCTGGTATGGCAGGTGGCTCTAGTGATGCGGCTGCGACTCTTAGGGGATTAAATAGATTTTTCAATATAGGAGCTTCACTTAAGGAGCTTGAGGAATTATGTAATAAGCTTGGCTCAGATGTTTCATATTGCTTATACCAGCATCCAGCATTATGCAGTGGTAGAGGAGAGATTGTAAATATAGTAGAATCTACTATGCATGATATACCTCTTACACTAGTAGAGCCTGATTTTGGTATTTCAACAAAGGCTATTTATAATGCATATACATATCTAGATTGTAATAGAGATGATGAAACTAATAATGTACTAAAGGCATTAGCTACTAATGACTTAGAGCTACTTAAAAATAATATTTTTAATGATTTAAGTAAGCTTTCTATTTATATGACACCACTTCGTGATATATATGATGATATTTTATCCTTAGGATATGTATCATTTTTAAGTGGAAGTGGACCAACATTATATATTTTTGGAAATGCAGATTTGACAGATATTAAAGAAAAGTATCCAAATCTTAATACATTAAATACTAAACTTGTATAAAAAAATAAATGATATCGTTTCCAACTTTTATTTATTATTAATTAGTGTTATAATATTGATATAATTTTGAAAGGTATAGGAGATTATTAAAATGTCAGAATTATTCGGAAAAAAAGTAAAACTATTTTCTTTATCATCTAATCGTCCATTAGCTGAGGAGATTGCAGAGTCAATCGGTGTACCTCTATCTAATTGTGATGTATTAAGATTCGCTGATGGAGAGGTTAATATTAATATCAATGAGACTGTTCGTGGACATCATTGCTTTGTTATTCAACCTACATCTGCACCAGCAAATGACCATGTAATGGAGCTACTTATTATGTGTGATGCATTAAAGAGAGCATCTGCAGAATCAATTAATTTAGTTGTTCCATACTATGGATATGGAAGACAGGATAGAAAGGCACGTTCACGTCAACCTATTACAGCTCGTCTTGTTGCTGATTTAATTCAAGCTGCAGGAGCTGATAGAATGATTGTTATGGATTTACATGCTGCTCAAATCCAAGGATTCTTCAATATTCCAGTTGATAATTTCATGGGATTACCTATATTAGCTAACTATATACTTGATAAGAAGCTTTCAAATGTATGTGTAGTTTCACCAGATCACGGTGGAGTTACTCGTGCAAGACAGCTTGCACAAGTACTTGAGGCACCAATCGCTATCATTGATAAGCGTCGTCCTGAGCCAAATAAGGCAGAGGTTATGAATATTATCGGTGATGTTCGTGGTAAGGTTTGTGTTATGATTGATGATATGGTTGATACAGCAGGAACTATTACTATCGGTGCTGATGCATTAATGAAGGCTGGAGCTACTGAGGTTTATGTATGTGCTACACATGGAGTACTTTCAGGACCAGCTATTGATAGAATTAGCGCATCTAAGATTAAGGAATTAGTATTAACAAATACTATTAATATTCCTGAAGAGAAGAGAGTAGATAAGATTAAGGTATTATCTGTTGGATCACTTCTTGGACATGGAATTCTAAGAATCTTAAGTAATGAGCCTCTATCAGGATTATTCACATATTCATACGATAAGAGCAAGAGAGAATTACTATAATGAAATTAATTGTAGGTTTAGGAAATGTAGGTAGTACCTACGATGGTACTAGACACAATATCGGATTTATGTCTATTGATAGATTTGCTTCAAAATATAATGCATCATTTAAAGAGGATAAAAGCTTTAAAGGATACATTGCAGAAGTAAGAATCAATGGAGAAAAGGTATTGCTTTTAAAGCCTACAACATTTATGAATCTTTCGGGAGATAGTGTTATACTTGTAAAAAAGTTCTATAAGATTGATACAAAGGATATCATTGTTATAAATGATGATCTAGATATGCCTGTTGGTAAGGTTAGATACCGTGCTAAGGGAAGTGCTGGTGGTCATAATGGACTTAAGAGTATAATATCAAATCTAGGTACTGAGGAATTCCAACGTATAAAGGTTGGAATAGATAGATCAAAGGTTATACCTGTTGTTGATTGGGTACTTGGTAAGTTTTCGAATGATGATTTAGACATTTTAAATAAAAATGTATTTGATAAGATTATTCTAGGACTTGAGGCATTTATTGCTGGTACTAATGAGAATAAGCTTGCAAATATTATAAACGCTTAAGGGAGTAAATGGCCTTAAAGGTTAATTATTCGTCAAGACGATTTTAGGATCCGGATAATTATTAAACATTGAGACTTGAGGAGAAAAGCTTGACTAAGCTTTTTTCCTTGAGTCTTATTTTATTTATAGGAAAGGAAAAATAATTATGTTATTAGCATTTTATTCAAATTGGCCAACTGCATTACAAATATTATTGTTTTTAGTTGCTGTAGCGGTTGGTGTTTTCTTTTTAGTTAAATTTAGTGATATTTTTGTAGGAGCAGCTTCATCTATTGCAAAAAAGCTTCATGTTTCCCCTATGATAATAGGACTTACAGTTGTTGCAATGGGAACATCACTTCCTGAGCTTGCAGTATCTGCATCAGATTCTATTGATTGCTTAATTCATGGAGGAAATGCAAATGTAGCATTAGGTAATGTTGTTGGTTCAAATATTTGTAATATTTTAATTGTTCTTGGTTGCTCTGCACTATTTACATCTGTTTTTGTACCAAAATCTACATTAAAAAAGGAATTCCCTATACTTATTGCTGTTACAGCAATTCTAGTTTTATTTGGATGTACATTTAATTTAGGTGGTAGTAAAGCTATTTTAAGATGGGAGGGTATTATCCTTGTTATCTTAATTGTGGCATATATCACATTCCTTGTAATAGATGCTATTCGTCATCCACAAGAGGAAGAGGTGGAAGTTGACGAAAATGGTAATACAGTAAAGAAGGATGATGGTATTAAGGATATGAATATCTGGCTAGCAATTCTTCTTGTTATTGTAGGAGCTGCAGGAGTAGTTCTTGGTGGAGAAATGGTTGTGTTTGGAGCTAAGCATTTCGCATTAACATGTGCAGAGGCTGCAGGTGTTGATAATGATCTTGCAGAATCATTAGTAGGATTAACTGTTGTAGCTGTTGGTACATCACTTCCAGAGCTTGTTACATCTGTTGTAGCTTCTAAGAAGGGTCAAAATGAAATGGCACTTGGTAATGTAATTGGTTCAAATATCTTTAATATTTTATTTGTATTAGGAATAAGTGCTACAATTAATCCTTTAACAACAGGAAATCAAATTGTATTTGACCTTATTGTTATGGCTTTATCTACATTATTGCTATTTGCAGTTTCATTTAGAGGAAAGCTTGACCGTAAGGTTGGAATAGGCTTTATATTACTTTATGTATGCTATGTTGCATACCTAATTATGCGTACTATGGAGGTATTCTAATAGCGTATTATTGACATAATAATTATGCTGGTATAAAATATAAGCGATTTTGTCGGGGTGAATTCAATGGAAAATACTGAGATAATTGATAAAGAAAATGCTGATATTCTTGACAATAAAAAAGATATTGATGTTAAGAATAGGATTAGATATGCTATTGTGGCATTATGCTATCTAGCAGCAATCTTTTTATCACGTTTAAGTGTTATATTTAAGCCTTTTTATAAAAGAGTTTATTATGGACAGGCTAATGGTCATTTTCAATTTGGATTAGGAATATTATTTTTAATTATATTCTTTATTATTATTGAAAAGGTTATAAAGAAGAAGCTTAATATAGAATATAATAAGGATAAGAAGCCTTTAACATGGAAAATGGCAGGGCTTGTATTTGGTATAACATTTTTAATAGTATTTATTATTAGCGCTTGCTCAAACTTTGAGCTTAAGCCATTCTATGATGTAGGAAACAATACTACAGCATATAAGGTTGGAGTTTACGCAACTACACTTGCATACCATACAATATGCGTATTTTTTGCAGTTGGTATGATTGAAAACTTCCAATATGCTTTAGATGATATAATACCATTTAAGAATGAGAATGTAAGAAAGTATATTCCTTATGGTGGAATAATGACTATGCTTACATATGGTATCTATTCATTATGCATTGGGCTTGGTGGAAACATTAGTGTATTATATTTCTTCCTAATTATTTTATATGGTGAAATATATTTATTAACAAATAGAAGTATTTTAAAAACATGTGCCTCAGTAGGCTTAATATTTGTATTATAGGAGGCAAGCATGAAAAAGGTTATTAAGTATTTATTAAATTATTCAATCGTTATAGCATACGGAATTGTAGCGATTTTAATGGAAGTGACTACTGCATGTATCACTGATGGAGCCTTCTATATCAAGGACCCAAGATATATGATTACAGTAGTTGGAATATTATGTGCTGTTCTTTGTATTATTAAAAATCAAAGAATAAGACTTATACTATCAGCAGTATTTATTGGTGCGCATATGGTAATATCTATCATATTTATGCTAGTGTTTGACATGGCTGGTCAATGGTTTGATTGGTCAATGCTATTGCTTCGTGGAGATGCAATGGGAATACTTGAAAATGTACCAGTAAACTTCTGGTTTGCTATGGGATGCATAATGCTAATATCTGCATGGATTTGCTTTGGATTAAAATATGTAGATTTTATTAATGAAAAAATTATTGAGCTAGATAATGAAATTAAGCAAGCAGCAGAAGCTAATGAAGAGAATAAGAAGACAAGAAATCTTAATGAGAACAAGCTAAGAGTATCAATATCAGCTATAATGATTGCTATATTTGTTTTCTTAAATATCCTTACTGGATATGCAATTAATGGTGGAGAAACAACAGATCCATATGATCAGCTTCTTCATAGTGATTCATCATCTAAATATAATCAATATGGATCAACAAATAACTTTATTAATGAGTTTTATGCCAACACACTTTTCTATGATGAAAGTACTGTTTCAACAGATGAGATAGAGAATTATATTTATAGCAAGGTGTATGATGGAAGTGAATCTTCAACATATAATGTAGGTAATACTTTAAGTACTGCTTTTGGTGTTTCAAAGGGAAATAATGTTATAACAATCTTAGGAGAGACATTTGAATGGATGGCTTTCATGGGATATGAAGGAACAACATTCACAAATGCTTCACAAATACAATTACCTAATGGTATGCATCTATCTAATGATAAGATGAGAGAGCTTTATCCAAATCTTTGGGATTTTTATGATAATTCATACGTATTAACAAATTATCATGCAAGAGAAAAAACAGATATTTCAGAGAATTATTCAATTCTTGGAAATTATCCAATAAGATCATATATAAATTACAACTATCCAAATAATGTAAAGCCATATACAATGCCTAATATGATGAGCTTATATAATGAAGCTCTAAATAATGTTTCAGGATATGCAAACTCATCATACACAGCTAAGGAATATTCATCACAATATTTCCATGATGGATACAATTCATTCTACAATAGAAGCACATCTATTCGTGGACTTGGATTTGAATCTCAGTATTATTCAGAAGATATGGAGGAAGCTGAGATTGCAGGAATGAATAGTGGATTTACTGATTATGGTAACACAACAGGAGACCGTAATCGTGATGATGAAATGGTAAATACCTGCAAGGATTTAATGTTCCCAACAGATAGACAGTTCTATACATATATAACAACAATTACTATGCATGGTCTATACTCAAGAGAGCGTGATAATTTAGCGAATGAGTATAAGAAGATTGAGGATGCACTTGGTATTGATATGGATAATGTTAATGACCAGGAGCTAGTATTATATACTTATATGGCAGCCGCAATGGTAACAGACGCAGCCATAGGAGAAATAATAGCTAATTTATCTGAAAAAGGAATCCTTGATAATACTACAATAGTTCTATTTGGTGATCACCAGGGATATTATGAGGGTGTATCTAATTATGTAAAGGGAATTGATTCAGCTGATCAATGTAAAACAGCTGGTGTTGATTATATGGATTTATATCGTGTTCCTTGCATGATTTATGATACAAAGCTTGTTAATGCTGTAACTTCAAATGGAACTAATGATAGCGCAAGATTTAATAATAAGTTCTCATCTTCATGTGATATAGTACCAACACTATTAGACATTCTTGGTATAAAATATTACGAGAACATGTATTATGGTCATTCAGTATTCTCTAATACTCCTACAATTATTTATTCAAGAGGATATGGATATTGGTTAGATACTTATTCATATTTCTTAAATATTAATCATTTTGTTTGGATGAATTTAGATAAGATTCGCAAAGATGGCTTCATTGATGATATGAAGGCTTACCTAGACCTTAACAATATCGAGTATAAGAATAAGAGTGAATATAGCGATGATGAGCTAAAGAGCCTATATATAAAATATATAGATGCGGTTGGTTCAGAGCTAGTTGAAAACATTAGATATATAACACAAATGTATAAGAATAATTTATTTGGAGATTCTGTGGTATATAATAAGTTCATTAGTAATATTAAAAAGATAAATGAATGGAATTAAAAACAAAAGCACATTAGATTACTAATGTGCCTTTTTTAACTATTATATTATAAATAAAATTGAAATTGAAATAAGAAGAATAGGCATAGATGTAATAATGCCATATTTAATAAAGTCTTTGAATTTAAAATCAATATTATAGGCCTTTAATATATTAAGCCACATTATTCCAGCTAATGCACCTAGAGGAGTTAAATAAGCACCTAGGTTAGAACCAATTATAGTTGCGTAAATCGCATCAGCTGTTGAATTATATGACAATACATTAGAGAATAAAACTGACATTGGAATATTATTCATACCATTACAAAATAGATATGATGTTATTCCATATGAATATGAATCACATCCATTAGCTAGAAGCTTTGATAGCTTTTCTGTATAACCATTTATATTTATGGCTTCCACAAGAATAAACATTGAAATAAGGAATGGTATTAATGCATAAGGAAGTCTTTTAAATGATTGGTGTAATATATTTTTTTCCTTTTTAGTAATGATAATATATATTGATAGGAATAATAATAATGAAATCGATAATGTAAGAGTTATAAGATACATTTCTAAATCTATATAATTAGATATTGCAAGAAGGATAGTTGATAATAACAGATGAAGAAGAGATATTATAACAGGTATTTTGTTAAGCTTAGGGGCTTCTTCAGATAAATTGATCTCAATTCCAGTATTTAATGATTTATGGAATATTATGATTAGTAAGATGTATAAGCATATAATAGCTATTATTGTTATTAGCCACATATTTTTTAAATATTCCATAAAGCTTATATTATTTGATAGTGATAGTAAAATGTTTGTAGGATTTCCTACTACAAGCATCATTGATGCAGTATTAGCTGCGCTAAATTCCATTATAAGATAAGGAATCGGATTTATTCCACTTCTTTTTGAAAAATAAATTATGAATGGTGTAAATGTAAGAATTATAATGTCGTTTGATGTAAATATCGTTACCAGGCATATTAATGCATATAATATTGTGAATAATATGTATTGATTATTACCGGCAATTCGCACAGCCTTATAGGCTATATAATTAAAAAAGCCTAGAGTGTCACATACTATTGATAAAAATGTCATTGTAAAGAATAATACTAATATCTTTATAGGAGATATAAGAGGGTTATTAAATAATGATTCATATATTTCCTTAAATGATATTTGTCTAAAAGCTATCATAGCGAGTGCCCCTATTATAGCTACAATGTAGTATGTTTGAAATCTATATATTCTTGGCTTTAATATAATAGATAATATTAAAATGATTACAGTTATTATAAATATTATAAGGCTCATTTTCTCACCAAAAATATTTTAGCACATTTTACTAGATTTAAAATACTAAATATAATATAATGATGTCGGTGATTTAAATGATTTTAGATTACATGTATCGCATTAAAAGGGTGAAGGAAGTTTTAGATTCCTCTAATGTGATTATTAAAAACACCTGTGATAATTTTAATATTGATTTAATAGCGATAGATTTTTTAAAAAATGAAAAATCTATTTTTGTCGTTACTCCAAATCTATATATTGCTCAAAAATATTATGATGAGCTTATAAATATTATAAGTGACGAGGATGTTTTATTTTATCCTGCAGATGAGCTTATTACATCATGTATGCTGATGGAAAGTGGAGATTTTAGATTTGAGCGTATTAATACTATTCTTACCCTATTAGATGATAGTAAGAAGATTATTATTACAAATTTTAGTGGAGCTATTCATTATACATTCTCTAAAGATTTATGGAAGAATAGTATTATAAATCTTAAGACTGGTGATAGCGTTGATATTATGGAGCTTATATCATCTCTTCAATCACTAGGATATAAGAATGAATACACAACAACTACTACTGGAGAGTTTTCACATAGAGGTAGTATTTTAGATATTTTCCCACTTAATAGTACTACGCCTATTCGTATTGATTTTTTTGGAGATGAAATTGATACTATTAAGCGTTATGATATTGATACTCAGCGTTCTATAGAACGTATTGATAGCGCGACTATATATCCTGTTACAGAGCTTATTTATGATGATGTGATGTCAGAGAAGGCATCACATGCAATCTCTGATTTCATCTTAAATAATAAGCTTAAGGAGGAGTCTATTAATAGACTTGATAAGGCTAGAATGGATATTGAGGAAAGAAATAATTTGGATATGCTTACACCATTTATTAAATTCTTTGATACACCTCTTTCTACAATTTTTGATTTTAGAGAGAATAAGAAGGTTTATTTTGTTGATGAATATAAGATTTCTAATGAAATGGAGAGAATGCATAAGGATTTAGAGGAGTTTGCTTTAAATTATGGAGAGGATGCATCAACAGCTATTACATACTTTTTATCTGATAAGGAGTTTAATGCACTTCCTAATGTAATTATTGAGGGTGTTGTTTCAAGAAATAAGAATGCGCTTGATATGGGTGCGTTAGAGGTTAGTGATTTTAAGGCTAATCCAAAGGAAATATTAAAGGAGATTAGACCTATTTATAAAATAAAAACTGTAATCCTTTCTATTTCTGATGATATAAGGCTTTCACATATGCAGGATTTATTGAAGGAGAATGGAATAATTCCTGTTGTTTGTAAGAATATTGATAGTATTAGCAGCGGTAAGGTTAATATTATAAGAGATTATGCTATTTCATTTAATCTATCATATGATGATGTTTTAGTGTTAAGTGAAAAAACATTATTTGAGATTAAATATGAGCAAAGAAAGATTAAGTTTAAATCTATTTATAAGAATACATATAAAATATCTAGATACGATGAGCTTAAGCCAGGAGATTATGTAGTTCATTATGATTATGGAGTAGGAAAATATTTAGGGCTTAAGACTATGGATGTAGGTGGTCTTAAAAGAGATTACCTACAGGTAGTATATGCGAAGGGTGATTCACTTTATATTCCACTTGAGCAAATTAATCTTATTCAAAAATATGCAAGTCCAGAGGATAGAGTCGTAAAGCTTAATGATTTATCATCTAGTGCATGGTCTAAGGCTAAGATGAAGGTTCGTAAGAAGGTAAGAGATATTTCTGATGAGCTTATTAGGCTTTATAGTGCAAGAAGTGTTGCAGAAGGATTTAAATACTCTAAGGATACAACAGAGATGCTAGCATTTGAATCAGATTTCATGTACGAAACAACAGCTGATCAGGCTAAGGCTATTTTAGATGTTAAGCATGATATGGAATCAGGACGTCCTATGGATAGGCTTGTATGTGGAGATGTAGGATATGGTAAGACAGAGGTAGCTCTTAGAGGAGCCTTTAAGGCAGTTCTTGATGGAAAGCAGGTATGTGTTTTAGCTCCTACAACTATTCTTTCTCGTCAGCATTATTATACATTTAAGGATAGAATGGAGAAGTACGGTGCTCGTGTTGAGTTATTAAATAGATTCATACCTTTACGCAAGCAGAAACAAATTATTGAGGATGTTAAAAAGGGTAGTGTTGATGTTTTAATAGGAACACACAGGGTTTTATCTAAGGAAATAGAATATAAGGATTTAGGACTACTTATAATTGATGAGGAGCAAAGATTTGGTGTTACCCATAAGGAACGTATTAAGGAAATGAAGGTTAATGTAGACACAATTACATTATCTGCGACTCCAATACCTCGTACTCTTCAAATGTCTATTGTTGGTATAAGAGATTTATCTATGATAGAAACACCACCACGTAATAGATATCCAATACAAACATACGTATTAGAACGTAATGATTCTATTATAAGAGATGCAATTATAAGAGAAATGTCTCGTGGTGGGCAAGTGTTCTATATGTATAATAAGGTAGAGGATATAGATAGAATTGCCTCTCATATCCACGCTCTTGTCCCAGATGCTAGAATATGTATAGGTCATGGAAAGATGAAGAAGGAGGAGTTAGAGGATACTCTTGTTAAATTTATTGATCATGAATATGATGTTTTAGTATGTACTACAATTATAGAGACAGGTCTTGATATTCCAGATACTAATACTATGATTGTCCATGATTCTGATAAGCTTGGATTATCACAGCTTTATCAAATAAGAGGAAGAGTAGGACGTAGTGATAAAATCGCTTATGCATATTTAATGTTTGAGCCTAAGAAGGAGCTCACACCAGAGGCTGAGAAGAGGCTTGAAGCATTAAAGGAATTTAGTGATCTTGGTAGTGGATTTAGAATAGCTATGAGGGATTTATCTATAAGAGGTGCTGGAGATATTCTTGGTGCTGAGCAATCAGGATTTATTGAATCAGTTGGTATAGAAACATATATGCAGATTCTAAAGGAGGAAATAGATGCCTCTAAGAATGATAAGGTTGTTGAAGTAAAACCTATAGAAAGAGATTCATCTCTTAATAAGGTATATGCATCTCGTCATATTGATGAGGAATATATCAAAAATGATGATGTACGTATAGAGATTCATAAAAAGATTGATAAGGTTAAATCATTTAAGGATTTAACAGATCTTTCTATGGAGCTTGTTGATAGATTTGGTACATTCTCAACTGAATTAGAACTTTATATGTATGAAAAATTATTTAAGAATTTATGTGATCTAATAGGTATATGTAAGATAGAGGATAATTTCAAGCTTATGACATTATATATAAGCGAGGAAGTATCTAAGACATTAGATGGTACAAAGCTATTCCTTGGTGCACATGATATATCTGATAGATTAAAGCTAAGATATACTAATGGAATGGTACAAATATTGTTCGATAAATTAGGGTATAAGGATAATTCATATTTCAAAATATTAGATAAATACCTAGACTCTATTATTAATAGTTAAAAAATACAAAATCTTATATCAAAAACTTAAGTTTTATAGTATAATACTTATTGTTGATTTAAATTAAGGAGTGAGGAACTTGAAAAATAATTTAGTTATTGTTGGTACTCAATGGGGAGACGAAGGAAAGGGTAAGATTACAGACTTCTTAGCTCAAAGAGCAGATGTTGTTGTTCGTTACCAAGGTGGAAATAACGCTGGACATACAATCAATTTTGATGGTAAAAAGTTCGCATTACAATCAATTCCTTCAGGAATTTTTACCCCTCACATCATTAACATCATTGCGAATGGTGTAGTTTTTAATCCTAAAGCTGCATTAGCAGAGCTAGAGGGACTTGAGGCTAGAGGAGTTAAAGACTATCAATTATATATTTCAAATCGTGCACAGGTTATTATGCCATATCATATGGATCTTGATGGTGCGTCTGAGTCATTAAAGGGTGACAAGAAGATAGGTACTACTAAGAAGGGTATAGGACCTTGCTATGCTGATAAGGCTAATAGAATTGGTATCCGTGTGGGAGATCTTTTAGATAAGGAATATTTCAAGGAAAGATTACAGGATGCTTTAGCTGTAAAGAATATGGAGCTTAAGATGTATGGTCTACCTACATATGAATTTGAGCCTTTATATGAAGAATATTTAGCTTTAGGAGAAAGATTTAGAAAGCATATTTGCGATACTTCAGTACTTCTTAATAAGCTAATAGAAGAAGGTAAAAAGGTATTATATGAAGGAGCACAGGGTGTAATGCTATGTCTTGATCATGGTACATATCCATTTGTTACATCATCTTCACCTACAGCAGCTTCAGTACCATTAAATACTGGAATTGCTCCTAAATATATTGATAATGTATTAGGAATTGCTAAGGCTTATACAACTCGTGTTGGAGAAGGACCTTTCCCAACAGAGCTTGATGGTCCTCTTGCAGACCAAATTCGTGAAAGAGGTCATGAGTATGGAACAGTTACTCATAGACCACGTAGAGTTGGTTGGCTAGATGCAGTAGTTTTAAAGAACGCAGTAAGAGTATCTGGTGTAGATAATTTCTCACTAATGCTATTTGATGTATTAACTGGAATTGAAGAGATTAAAATATGTAAGGCATATGAGCTAAATGGAGAAATTATTGATTATATCCCAGCTCAGCTTTCAGATTTTAAGAAGTGCAAGCCTGTTTATGAAACAGTACCTGGATGGACTGAGGATATAACTGGGGTTAAGTCATTTGATGAGCTTCCAGAAAATGCAAAGAACTATATTAGAAGAATAGAAGATATTACAGGTGGTAAGATCGCAATCTTCTCTGTAGGACCAGATAGAACTCAAACTATTGAGCTTAAGAAAATATTCTAATAAAAATGGCTCCAAAGATGGAGCCTTTATTATTAAAGGAGAAATGCATGGAATTTAAGAAGGATAAGGGATTATATGTAATGCCTTTGATATTTACATTTTTATCTGTTATAGCCATAATAATAATTTTAATAATGTTTCATACCTCAAAGCCTTCTATCTTTGTACCGCTTATTATGATTCCAACAGCTATTCTTACAATATCCTTAGTATTACTTATTACAAGAATATGTGCTAAGGATGTAAGATTTAGCATTGATGAGGATCATATTTATGTTGGAAATCTTATAATAGACTTTAAGGCTGTAGATTATCTTACAACAAAATCAGGCCTATTTGTATCTATCTATAGGCCTAATATAGAGATTGTTTTAAAGACTAAGGAAAGAATAAGTATTTCAAGGGTAAAAAATCCATTTGAGGTGATAAAACTTATTAATAAAAAGTATTTAAAGCTAAAGGGGAATGGTGTTAGATGATAGAAAATATTATGGAAGGGTTTGGATTAGTTATGTTTATGCTATCTATTCTTTCCCTTATAAAATATATAATATTGAATAGAAAGTATAAGGATTCGTTAAAAACATTTTCTATAAGTATTATTGCGTTTTTTATATTTGCGATATTCTTTTGTGTGGTAGAAACCATTCTTTTTTATAAGGTTAGAGTTAAAAGCAAAATAGACGGGCAGGTTGTGTTCTATGCGGTTATGTCTATACTTTATTTATGGAATGTAATTGTATTATATTATATTGCATCATATAGGTTAGTATTATTCGATAATCATATGATATATTATAATATTATAGGTAGAAGAATAAAGCTTTATTATAAGGATGTAACAGATTTTAAAACTGATCCTGTTAGTGGATATTTCCATATTTATTTTGGAAAAAGAAAAATAGAGGTACCATATTTTATTGATGGTCAGCTTGAAGTATTAAACTATATAAAAATAGAGAAGTAGCGATGAGCTACTTTTTTCTTAGTTTATAATAGAAAACGCTTTCAATATAATAAATTGGCACTTATGTGTTGACAGTGCCAAAAAGTGTGATATACTATAAGTGTAATTGGCAGAGATACATTGAGAGTGCCAATTAGAAAGAGGTATATGATGAATGATTTTAATAACTTTATTGAACAAATAAATAATTGCTTTACAAGAAATGAAGCGAATATAAAAAGTGATGTTATTGAATATAAGGATGGATATGAGATTTTAAGTGATATTCCTGGTGTAAGTAAGGAAATGATTAAGATTTCATTTGATGAAAGCACCTTAAATATAGAGGTAAGTAAGAAAGAAGATGGTGGCAATGCAGATTACAAGCTTTGCGAACGAAATCATGCGTTCGCTAACAAAACTATCTATTTCGATACTGATATAGATAGTACTAAGGCAGAGGCTAAATATGAAAATGGTGTATTAACTGTTTATTTACCTAAGAAGCCTAAAAAAACTACAGAAATTAAAATTGATTAATAGAAAAAAGGAGATATGATATTATGTTTTATTTAAATGATAATAGTTTTGGAGATTTCTTTGATGAATTAGGTCGTGCATTTGGAGGTAATACTGATTATCAAATGATGCAGACAGATATTATGGAGGATGATAAGAGCTATACTCTAAATATTGATCTTCCTGGTGTAGATAAGAAGGATGTTAAGATGGATTATGCCGATGGATATCTAACTGTTAGTGTTACACATGAGGATAAGAAGGATGAGAAGAAGGATGATGGAAAGTATGTTCGTCATGAGCGTAGGTTTGCCTCAGGAACTCGTAGCTTCTATCTTGGTGATGTAGAAGAGGATAACATTAAGGCTAAGTTTGAAAATGGTGTATTAAATGTAGTACTACCAAAGGCATTACCTGTTGAAACTCCAAAGAAATACATTGATATTAAGTAATTAGTAAGATACCCAGCACAAACTGCTGGGTATTTTTTTTGGGATTGTATTTATTTTTATGTGTGGTATAATCACTTTAGTATTATTAAGAAATGGGGAATCGTGTATGAAAGAAAAAATTGTTGAATTATTAGAAGATATTATTCCGGATTGCGATGTATGCAATACAGCAGATTTAATTGGTGAGGGATATCTTACATCATTTTCAATTATGCAGCTTGTAGTAGCTTTATCTGATGAGTTTGATGTTGAGATTACACCTGTTGATATTGTTCCAGAAAACTTTAAGAATATAGATACAATTACAGCTTTAGTTCAAAGACTTGAGGATTAATTAGAATATGACACAAACAATATTTGCACTATTAGTATATGGTGCATTTTTGGTTTTAGGAATACCACTATATTTGGTATTTCCTAAAAGATATAAATGGACGGTTCTCTTAGCTTTATCAATTGCAGGTATTATTGCCCTTACATCATATTGGGCTATTTTTGTTTTTGTCCTAATAGCTATTACATATATAACTACTAGGCTTATGGATAAAAATATAAAGAAATTTAAAGAAATTAAGGATACATTATCAAAGGATGATAAGAAGGCCTATAAAAAGAAGTATAAGAAAAATAATAAGATTATTGTTTTAACAGGGGTTATAATTGCGGCTTTAGTTTTAGCTTTATTAAAATATTTTAACCTTCCTCTTGGAACATTAAATAATTTATTTGAAAAATATTCATTTGGAATATGGTTCCCAATTCTTGGTATTTCATATTATACCCTAATAGCAATCTCTTATATGGTAGATTGCTATAACGAGAAATATGAGGTTGAGCATAATATATTTAAGGTAGCACTATTTATTTCATTCCTACCATCAATGCTTGAGGGACCATTTAATAGATATAATGAAATGAATACACAGCTATATAAAGAGGATAATCCATCTTATGATTTGGTAGTAAATGGTATTTTAACTATAGCTTTTGGTATATTTTTAAAAATGGTAGTATCAGATAGAATAGCTTTAATTGTTGATCCTGTATTTAAGGATTATGAAATATATGATCATATTTCAATTTTAGTAGCTATGGTTTTATATGTATTTAAGCTTTATTTTGATTTCTTAGGATTTATAAAGCTTGCCGAAGGTGTAGCTTTATGCTTTGGAATAAAGCTACATAAGAACTTTGATACTCCACTATTATCATTAAGTGTTGGTGAATTCTGGCGTAGATGGCATATAACACTTGGAGCGTGGCTTAAGGATTATATATTTTATCCTATTGCCTTATCTAAGCCAGTTATGGCAATATCTAAAAAGGCACATGCCAGAGTAGCTCCTATTTTTGAAGGTGTAATTATTAGTGCTATACCTTTATTCTTTGTTTGGTTAGTATGTGGTATATGGCATGGTGCTGGTATTAAATATGTTGTATATGGTATGTATTATTTTGTAATTATATTATTGGAAATGATTACAGATTATAGAATTAATAGAATGGAGAATAAGCCATTCGTATTAAAGATGATATTGTGGGCTAGAACATTTATTATTATTGTAATAGGTCTTGCAATATTTAAGAGTAAGACATTAACAGATTTTGGTTTAATGATGAAGGCTTTAGCTGTTGGTAATGGTACAACAGGATTCTGGACATTACTTTCAGGGGCTGAAATTGGTCTTATGTTTGTGGTAACAGCTATTGCATGTTTAATTAATGTTTTAGTTAAATATAAACCACAGCTTTCACTAGATAATTTAAATCCATGGATAAAGATGGCGGCATTTACAGTTGTAGTAATTGTAATACTCTTATTTGGTTGCTATGGAGCTACATATGTTGGAATAGATCCAGAGTATGCTGCATTCTAAAAGGAGGAAATAGTTATGAAAAGAACAATTATTTTACGTATTACAAGAATTGTTATATCAATTACCCTTATAATAATGGGGTTTTTAGTCTTTTCATCTATGTGCCCAAATACGGATGCAAGAACAGAGCGTACTATTGGATATAGAGATAGTGAATATAAAAGTAGTGAATTATGGTATATTGGAAACTCCAATATGAAATCAGGTATTATACCTGATATTGTATATAATCAAACAGGTCTTATTGGTTATAATTCAGGAGAGGCATATATGTCTATGCAAAGGCTTTTGAATGTGACAAAGGATTTTTATAATTATCAAAATCCAAAGCTTATAATATTTGAGACTGATGTTTTAATTGATTGTGTAGATGATTCCAAAGATGATAATCTTCGTTTTTATGATGGACCAATTCAAAGATTTTATCATAATCATGATTTCTGGAGAAAGAGTATACAAACTAAGAGAATCAAATCACATCACGGATATAATATGAAACAAAGCACTATGGATGCGGTTGATAAAGCTGATTATAAGGATAAAAATGTACAAATAGAGTTTTGTGAAAAGAATCAGTCTTTATTAAATCAGTTTTTATCTATAGCTAATGAACATGAAACAAAAGTTTTATTTGTATCTCTTCCAGCTACAAAGCATGGAAATAAAAAATCACAGGATGGGATTAAGGAATATCTTAATCAAAATGATGAAGTACTAATTGATTTTTCTGATTTTGATAGGGCAGGACTTGATAGAAGAACATGTATGGCTGATAATAATCATATTAATTTTAAGGCTGCATATAAGGTATCAAAATATATAGGAAACTATATTAATGATAATTATGAAATTAGTACTAATTGTGAGCATCAACAATTTGATAATGAGGTTAAAAAATTCAACAATAAATATTGTAAGAATTTAAAATAATTATTATAAAGCGGTTCGAATTAAATATAAAGGCAGAAGAATAGAACAGAATATCAGAAATCTGTTCTTTTTTCTTTTTGTCACCATTTTGATTATGGTATAATTTAGATAGTTAAAATATTACTATAATATAATTTTAGGAGGATTGTTAATGGAGGAGAATGAATTTAAAACAAGATTTCAATCTTTACTTGATGCTATAAAAACAGGTGATTCTTCTGAAATAGAAAGAAAAAAAGTAAATCTATTATTCACAGCAAGATGCTATTATGAAGTTATTTTCAATTATTTATTTTTAGAAAAAATTGGTTTTCACTTTGATTTTGGATTCGATACAATAAAAAAAGGGACTTTATTATATAGAGTTAGAAAGCTTGATAAACCATTTGATATAAATGACAAAAAAGAATGGGGACCTTCTCCTTCTAAAAGGGAGAATCGTGCTAATAAAAATAATGAAACGGCAATGTATTTTAATGTGATGCCTGAAATATGTGAACTGGAAACTCATTTAAATAAAAATGAAAAATATGCCATTGCTAAATATGAAGTTAAAGAAGATATAGTAGTAGGTGGTTATTTTGACTTTAAAGGTGACAAAAGACTGCATATGGCAGGTGTATTATTTAATTCATTCCTAATTGCTCCATCTAGGGGTGAAAATAATTTGGAAATGTTTAAAGTATTAGATAATCATTATGGTAAATTGAATATAGAGGATATAACAGATGAAGATGTTAATAATAATAATTTTGATTTGCCTTTAAAATTAGCAGTATTAGTCACTAAAGATGATACATACTATCATCTGACTAATGAAATATGTGATGCTTTAAAAAGATATTATCCGAATGGAATTAGATATAGTTCATGTTATGCTCCAATGGAAACAATTGGTATAAGTTCTAATTTCTATAATTTGGTTTTATATGAAGAAGGTATAAAAAAGATTAGTTTCGTTGAAGCAAAAGAACTAGTTTATAATCAAAAAATGACATCGACTGATATGATTAAAATTATGTTTGAGACTATTGATAAAGTGAAACAAAATAAGATTATTAATGAGAGGTGTTGAACTAAATGCTATCAAAACTTAAAACATCATTTAAAAACATAAATCATAAACTATTTATCTCATTATTAGTGATGGGATTAGTACCCACCATTTATACTACATTAAGAGTATTCTGGTTAGGAAATCTTCCTGGTGATTGGTCATATTCAATAGCTGGTCAATTATCATGGATTAATTTAATCTATGAGGTAATTAACGAAGCTATTATATTACCATTATTCTATTTTGTTGGTAAGGTTCTATCTGATAAGAAAGAACTAACAAATAGAATGAAAACAGGTTTATTAATTACTTTAGGTATTTATATAATCTTATCTATATTTATAATGACATGTACTAACCCGTTATTAAAAGCTATGGCAACTGATCCATCTATTATAGATGCATCAGCTACATACATTAGAATAGAAGCTATTGCGAATGTATTTGGAATATTATCGCAATTTGCATTAGTGGGTTTAGTAACTTTAGGTAAAGATAAATTAGTATATATCTTAACAGGAGTTAAATTAGTATTATGTGTAGTACTAGATTTATTCTTAGTATCAACACTTGCTTGCTCAGCTAATTTAGGAGTAAATGGTATAGGTGTAACTAATATCATTGTAAATGCACTAATATTTGGTACTACATTATTCTTATTAGCTAAAAATGGAGTAAATGTATTTAATAAAGAGAAGATGTCATTTAGTTGGGCAAAAGAATTTGCTAGAGTTGGTGGAATATCAGGTTTAGAATCATTTGTTAGAAATCTAGCTTATATGGTAATGATAGCTAGAATGGTAAATGTAGTAAATGAACAAGGTACTTATTGGGTAGCTAATAATTTTATTTGGGGGTGGATGTTACTTCCAATTACACAACTTGGTGAATTAATTAAACAAGAAACATCAACAAATAAAAATGCAGTTAAAAATAATACATTAGGTTATTTTACAATTACAACTATTACAATATTAGCTTGGTGTATATTAATACCTCTATATAAGCCATTTATGACTCATGTATTAAACTTCAGTGATGTAGATAAATTATTTGAACTTGTAATGGTATTATTTGGATTCTATATCCTATATGCAATCCAAAATGTATTTGATGCCACATTCTATGGCTTAGGTAAAACACATTATATGTTATTTGAATCAATAGTAACTAATTCAATATACTATGGTATAGCATTTATATTATATGTAACAGGTGTATGGCATCCTACATTAATTGGTATAGCCTTATTATTTGGTATAGGTAACGCGTTTGATACAGTTGTATCACTTGGTGCTTATTGGTTCTTATTAAGAAAGAATAGGATAAATATATTAGATGTAGGAAAGAATGAAGAAAATGAAATACCAGTTAATTGCTGAAAGTTATTTTATGATGAAACTGATATGAAAGAATGTGATCAATAATGGATGATAAAAGAATAGAAAAAGAAATGCAAGAATTAGAATCAAAACTAAACTATAAATTTAAGAATATATCATGGCTTGCTAATGCTATGGCATCTATTAAAATTGATGTTGAAGGAGCAGGAGATCATCATTCAGAATATTCTAATGAAAGACTTGCAACAGTAGGAGACGCAATTCTTGATTTCGTGATTGCAGATGTGTTTTACAACGATCAAATTAAGACAAAGGGTGAAATTACGACTAAAAGAAGTAAACTTGTAAATAATCGAGTTATGCATCAAGTAATGCTTAAAGAAGGATTTATTAATTATGCATATAATGACCTACATTTTTATAAAGATAAAGGCACTCCAAAACATGAAAAGGTAGTATCAAAAAAGCATGATCCATATATAGAAGCAATTACAGCAGCTATTTATTATGATTCAGGGTTTGAAGATACTAGAAAATGGATAATTGCAACATTAGTACCATTACTTGAAAAATACTCTTAATTAATAATTGATCAGATTAAAAAATCTGATCTTTTTTCTTTTTTACTTGATAAAAATATGACCATAACTTTTAATTAAATGTAAATTTTGGTATAATTTTATCAAACGAGGCTTTTAATTATGAAATATAGTATAGGTAAAATGATTTCTAAGTCAATCAAAGAAAATAAATGGCTTAGTATAGACTATGTTAATAAAGATAATCAAGAAAGTTCTTTTTGGTGCTCTGTTTTAGATATTGATATTGAAAATAAAACTTTTTCTGTTGATATATTTAATATCTTTAAAGGAAACAAAACACTAAATGGAACTATTTATTTTGATAACATAAAAAAAGCCAATGTTGTTGATGGAACATATTATTCATATGATCAATCATTAATAAAGAAAATAGAAAAGAATATATCAAAATTATCATGGCTAGAATTTGATAATTTTAATGATAAGATTCTAGAATATTATAGCGAAGCTAAAAAACTTGATGTTGAACCATATCAAAATGATTATTCAAATGTCAGTGGTTTAGATACAAAAATATTATTAGAAAAGAAGAGAGTAATTCTAGATGATAACCAATTTGAAATAATTGCTAAAGAAATATATAAAAATGAGGACATTGAAAAGACTAATAAGTATTCACAGCTTGCTGTAAATAAGCTTGCTATATATGATAAAGGTAAAGAATATATAGTTGCTTATTATCCACTCAATTTAGATGTTAAATCTAAATCATTAATGATTAGAAATGATTTAATCATAAATAAAAGCTTTTTAATTGGTGAAAATAAAGTATCTCTAGCATCATACCTAACAATTAATCCAGATGAATATATTTCGTTATTACATTCTAATTATGAAGAAGCTAGAGAAATGCTAAGAGATAATTTAAGAAGCTTTGAAAAATTAGATGAGAATCCTTTATTAATGTTAATATCAAGAGATATTAATATTGAATATGATTCAGTATATGAAAGCATAGTAGAAAAGCATAAAAATAGCACATTAGAGCTTCCTATGAAGGCTTTCTTTGGTGAGCTTTCAAAAAGGAATAAAGGTAGAACAGAACCAAACATTGTACTAATGGATAAAAAGGCAGATATTGACCAAGTAAGAGTTGTTTATAATGCAATGAAGAATCCAGTAACATATGTACAAGGACCTCCAGGAACAGGTAAAACAACAACACTTATGAATGTTGTATTATCTTCATTCTTAAATGATGAAACATGTCTTATATGCTCAAATAATAATCATCCAATCAATGATATATTAAAGAAATTTACATTTGATTGTAAATATGGAAAGGTATTATTCCCAATTATAAGACTTGGTAATAGAAATGAATTAGATAAATCATTAGATAAGATTAAATCATTATTAGAAGTTGATGATGAAAAAGTAAAAATTTATGATGATAAATTAAAGCAATTAATTGATAAGACATCAGCAGGCTATAGTGATTTAAAATCATTATTATCTATTTATGAAGAAAAGAAAGAAATACTTGAATCTAAACAATATCTTGATAAATTCTATGATTTCGTAATGAATAGTAATGAATCATCTGAAAGATTAAAGAATAAGATTCAAGAACAAAAGGATAATATTGAAAATAAATTAAAAGAATTACCTGATATTACTAATGAACAAGTATTATCTAATGTTAAATTTGTTCAAGATGATCCTAATTTCTTAATGTATTTATATTTCAATTCTTTTAAATATATTAAAAAGCTTAAACAACCAGCACTAGAAGATTTGAGAAATATAGTTGCTATAGAAGATAAAGAAAAGCGAGTAACTGAATTTGCAAAATGGCTTAAGGATGACACAAATTTTAGAAAGTTCTTAAGAGTATTCCCAGTTATTGCTTGTACTAATATTTCATGTTTAAAATTAGGAGCAAATGAAGCATATTTTGATATTTGTATTATGGATGAAGCAGGACAATGTGATGTATCTGCATCATTAATACCTATTTCTAAAGCAAAACATTTATTATTAGTTGGGGATGTAAATCAATTACAACCAGTTATCACATTAGATAATTCAATTAATGAAAAATTAATGACTAAATATGAAGTTCCTGAACAATATGATTATTGTCATAATTCAATAATGAATTTAATGACTCATGTGGATGACATATCAACACAAATATTATTAAGTTACCATTATAGATGCGGTAAGAAAATAGCTGATTATTCAAATAATAGATATTATGATGGAAAATTAAATATAAAAACATCACTTGATGGTAATCAATTAGAATATGTCAAAGTTAAAAATGATTTCTTTGGTAGAGAAAGAAATTCATATCAAGCAGAGGCAATAGCTGTAGTTGATTATATAAAGAAGAATAACTTAGATGAGAATAGTGTTTCAATTATTACTCCATTTAGAAATCAAGCTGCATTGATTAATGAAGAATTAGCTAAAAATAACATTAAGGTAAAATGTGGAACTATCCATACTGTACAAGGGGCAGAAAATAAAAACATTATTTTCTCTCCAGGTATTGGTGTTAAGAGTTCACATAAAACATATGAATGGCTTGCCAATAATAAAGAATTAATCAATGTTGCAGTAACAAGAGCTAAAGACAAATTAATTTTAGTTGCAGATGATGAAGCATTAGAAGCCTTATCAAATAAAAAGGTAGAAGATGACATTATAGCCTTAAGTAATTATGTAAAAGAAAATGGAAATATAACAGTTTCAAAATCTACAGTAAATAAAATTGAAATTGGTTTATCTAATGGTTCTGAATGTGAAAATGAATTATTTGAAACAATGACTCATTTCTGTAGTGTATATAAAAGATTTACAGTAAGACGAAATCAAGCTGTTAATAAAGTATTAACTGATATAGATGATAAAGATTTAAAACAATATTTTAATAAATCAGAATTTGATTTGGTTTTATATTCAAAAAGTCTATATGGAAAAACAAAGCCTCATTTAGTATTAGAACTAAATGGAGGAGAGCATTATATATCAAGAAGCGCCAGTGCGTTAAATGATAAAAAGAAAATGGAAATATGTGAAAAGAAAGGCATTAAGTATTTGGCTATACCTAATGCGTATTCAAAATCATATGAAACAATTTCAAGTCTTATATTTGCATTGAATGGAGAAGAAGACGAAGAATATAATTTATTTAATTATGACAAATAGATAAAAAACTATTATTAAAATGATATGTAATAACTAATGTAGTACCATCACTTGAATGTGATGGTATTTTTATAAGAAAATAATGATAAATAGTTATTTACTTAATGAAAATGCCACCAAAATATGATACAATTTATTTAGGTGAAAAATATGTGCATGAGTCCGGTTGTTAAGTGGGCAGGAGGCAAGAGACAAATACTTGCTAAGCTTAAAGAAAATCTGCCTGAACAATTTAATAATTACTTTGAACCATTTATTGGTGGAGGTGCATTATTATTTGATTTAGCACCAGCAAATGCCACAATCAATGACGTTAATCAAGAATTACTTGCGATATATACATGTCTTAAGGATGATGAATTATATCATTTGATGTTAAATGAACTTGATAAACATCAAAAGAATCATTCTGAAGAATATTATTATGAAGTAAGAGAAATGGATAGAGAGCCTAGATTTGAACTAGAACCATTATGGAAAAGAGCTGCAAGAGCAATCTATTTAAATAAAGCTTGTTTCAATGGGTTATATAGAGTAAATGCAAAAGGATATTTCAATGTTCCATCTGCAAAGAAAGAAAAAGTTAATACTTATGATAAAGGTAATATGGAAGAGATTCATAATTATTTTAAAAATGATAATGTAACAATCTTAAGTGGAGACTTTGTAGAAGCAACAAGAAATGCTAAGGCAGGAGATTTCGTATATTTTGATCCACCTTATGACACATGGGAAGATAAAGAGTCATTTACAGCATATTCTAAGTTTGATTTCAACAAAGATGACCAAAGAAGACTTGCTGATTGCTTTAAAGATTTAACTAAGCGTGGAGTTAAATGCATGTTATCAAATCATAATACTGCATTTATTAATGAATTATACCAAGGCTTTAATATTCATGTGATTAATGCTAAAAGAATGATAAATGCGAATGCATCAGGACGTGGTGCAGTTGAGGAAGTTATAATAACAAATTATTAAAGGGAGTTTTGAAAATATGGATTTACCTGTAACAAAGAAAAGTCTATATTTTAATTCAGAAGAGTTTGCCTTATTAAAGGGAGACTCTTTTAAGCTTTTAAAAAAAATTAATCCTAAATCAATTGATATGGTGTTTGCAGATCCACCATATTTTTTGTCTAGTGGAGGCATAAGCTGTAGTGGAGGTAAACAAGTATCAGTTGATAAAGGTGAATGGGATAAATCATTAGATATAACAGAAAGACTTAATTATCATAGAAAATGGATAAGACTTTGTAGAGAAGTCTTAAAAGATAATGGAACTATTTGGATTTCAGCAACACTTCATAGTGTCTATGCAATAGGTGTAGCACTTGAAATGGAAGGATTCAGTATTATTAATAACATTATTTGGCAAAAGACTAATCCAAGTCCTAATCTTGCATGTAGATGCTTTACACATTCTACAGAAACAGTAATATGGGCTAGAAAGCAGTTAACTCCAAAGAAAAAAGGCAAACATACCTTTAATTATGAAGAAATGAAAGAAGAAAATAATGGTAAGCAAATGAAGGATGTATGGGAGTTTGTAGAACAAGAGCCTGAATTCTATATATCTTCAGTAACACCTAAGAGCGAGAAAAAAGAAGGTAAACATCCTACACAAAAACCATTAGGATTATTAGAACGTATAATTAAAGCATCAACAAACGAAGGCGATTTAATTCTAGATCCATTTAATGGTTCTGGAACAACTGGAATAGCAGCTAAGATGCTAAATAGAAAATATATAGGTATAGAGCAAGAGGAAGAATATCTTGAACTAACGAAGAGAAGATTGGATGGTATGAATAATGGCAAATAGATTCAGATTTTTAAATGTAGGACAAGGGTTGTTTTATCATGGAAAAATAGGTGATTTTAATTTTGTTTATGATTGTGGTAGTATTTTTTCATCGCGAAAACTTTATTTGAATAAATGTATTCATTCGGAGTTTTTACCTAATGAAAACATTGAATATGTTTTTATATCTCATTTGGATGAGGATCATATTAATGGATACAAAGAATTAAAAAATTATGCCAATGTTAAACGATTAATATTGCCTTATTTGGGAAATAATAAGTTATTTGTATACTTGTTTTTAATGTCTTTATGTGATGAAGATGAAGAATTATTTAACAATATTTATGGACAATATCTAGATTTTTATAAAGAGTATGAAGTATTTGATAATCATTATGCAAAAAGACAATTCAATGAAAAAAAGTGGATTTTTAATTGCTTTTCAAAGGCAGTATCTAATTCTATCATTAACGCATTTATTAATGATGTGACAAACTTAATCTCTGCATCATTGGGACAATCAGTTGTTTTAGATGATAGAACAATAAAGAATTATATTCATGCATTTGATTATAAAGAGTTAAAGAAGTTGTATATAGCACATTTTGGTAAATTGAATCCTACTAGTATGTGTTTGTTACACCATCCAGAGGATGATTTAGAAAATATTACTTTATTAACAGGTGATGCTGTATTTGATCAGAGAATGATTAATTATGTAAATAATTATATAGGAGACCATCTTATTAGATATTTTCAAGTTCCACATCACGGAGCAATAAATGAATGGAAATTATTAAATGGATTAGAAAAAAAGTGCTTGAATTTTTATATAAGTTTTGGATTGGGGAATCGATTTACTCATCCATCATCAAATGTTATAAATGATATTGTAAGAATGGGTAAGAACCCAAATTTAGCATATCAATTTAATGCTCCTTATTTTTATAACAATGAATATAATATTACTATAAAGTAGGTGAATTAAATGGCAAATAAAAACTTTAATGAATGGCTTTTTACCTTTAGAGAAAGCATAGCAGATTATAAGTATTATGTTGATTTCAATAATGTTTATAATAATTTAAATGAATTCAAAGTTGAATTGAATATTTTAAATTCATTAGTTGGTTCAAAGAATATTGAGAATGAGTTTAAAGCATTAATAACTAAATATCCAGAAACATTGAAAGCAATACCTATTTTATTAGCTAAAAGAGAAAATGAAATATATTGCCAAGATGATAATGGTAAGTATAAATACAACTTTAAGAAACAAAACTATTCAATTGAACAGTATTGTTACTTTATGAAGGAAACAGGTTTATTTGATTTATTATCTAATAGAATAGTTAAAGATTTAGTTGATTATGTATTAGGTGTTGAAGTTGGTCTTGATTCTAATGGAAGAAAGAACCGTGGTGGACATTTAATGGAGAATCTAGTTGAAAAGTATATTCAAGATGCTGGATTCATTAAAGGTAAAACATATTTTAAAGAAATTAAGATTAAAGAATTAGAGAAGATTACAGGTTTATCATTGGCTGCATTATCTAATTCTGGTAAAACAGTTAAGAGATTTGATTATGTAATATTAAAGAATGGTATTATATATGCGATAGAAACAAATTTCTATGCATCATCTGGATCAAAATTAAATGAAACAGCAAGAAGTTATAAAACTTTAGCATTAGAATCAAACGAAATTGACAATTTTAAGTTTGTTTGGATTACTGATGGACTTGGATGGATTGATGCTAGAAATAATCTAGAAGAAACATTTGATGTTTTAGATGATATTTATAATATTAAAGAATTAGAAGATGGAATACTAATTAAACTTTAAAAAGAAAGGCGTCCAATTAATATAGTTATTAATGCTATTTTAATTGATTGTAAATGGGAGTATGGATAAAGGAAAAGCTAAAGTTGTTTTTGGAAATGGTTTTGATCTTTTTTGTGGATTAAATACAAGTTATTCTGATTTTTTTGAATGGAGATTCAAAAATCCACCATTTTTGAGTGATGATATATATGAAAAAGATATTGATAGAAAGACTATTAATACATTAATTGACAATTTTTATTTTGCCGATATGACTTTTTGGGATGTGCTATTTTATTATGAAAAGCATAACAAAAAACAAAAAAAGATAATAACTGGTAACAATTGGTGTGATATTGAAAAGTTTATTTTAGATTTTTTCACAAAAAAGGAAGATGTTAAATCTTTATTTGATATTGTTTATGATAGTTACATTAATTTCTCGTTCACATACGAAGATAAATATGATTGGGTTGCAAAAGCATGTATTTATATGGCTTATAGATATAAACCTAATAAAAATATGACAAAGATTGACTTTGCTGCTTATTTATTAGAAGAATTAAAAAAATTTGAGAGTGTTTTTGGTAAATATGTCAAAGAAGAATTTAATATTAAAAATAGTGAATCACATTATAATGCTAGAATGAAGATAGTATTTGATAATATTCGTCAAAAATGGGAAATTTCTAATATTGATACATTCAATTATACATGTTTAGAGGAGAAAACTTATGATAATGTTAGACATGTTAATGGGGATGACAAAATGCCTATTTTTGGTATAGATTCAAAGGATATTAGTTCAAAATCACCTTATTACATGTTTACAAAAACTTATAGGAGAATGATGGGAAACTTTTATGAAGGAGACAGAAATGATTGCTTCCTAGATAGAAATTTTGATTCGTTAATTGTTTTTGGACATTCTTTAAATGAACAAGATTATAATTATTTTTTTCCTATATTTGATTATATGGATTTGACTAATGTCCTTTCTAAAAAGACTATCATAATATACTATAATATTTATCTTGATAAAAATGTTAAGGAAAAGATAACGAAATGTAAATATAAGTATAATGAATCGGATAGGATTGCTCAAGAGGTTAGGATTAAAAAGAACATTTTAAATAGCTTAGTTGGATTAATTGATTCATATGAAGACTTTAAAACTGGAAGAAAAGAACATAGACTTGTTGATGCTTTAACATCAGAAGGTAGAATTAGATTTGAAATGGTATATGATGAATATAATGATTATAAACAAAATGATAATAATAGATATCATAATTTAAGAAATAATAGATATCATAATTTAAGATTCGGAGCATAGTTAGTTTCTTTGATTGTTTATATTATCTATATAAGCATTGTTTAACAAATAGTTTATTAGAGGAATCTATAAAAGATTTCTTTGATATAAAATAAATAGAAAAGGAAGGTGACTCAAACAATTGCTATACAATGGAGATTGTATAGAAATATTAAAAACTCTAAAAGCCAATAGTATTGATTTAATATTTGCAGATCCACCTTATTTCTTATCTAATGGAGGTAAGAGTATTCATAACGGTAAAGTAGTATCTGTAAATAAAGGTGACTGGGATGATAAATCAAAATATGATAATCATATTGAATTTACTAAAACCTGGTTAGAAGAATCCTATAGAGTACTTAAATATAATGGCTCTATATGGATAAGTGGAACAATACATAATATTTTTGATGTTAAAAATCTATTGGATGATATAGGATTTAAAATCATTAATATTGTTGTATGGCACAAATCAGACCCGCCACCATTAATTTATAAGAATAAGTTAAAGTTTTCTTATGAATTAATAATCTGGGCATCTAAAGGTTTTAAGCATACATTTAATTATGATGATATGTTTAAAATTAATAATGATGAGCTTCAAGATGTATGGACTATACCTGCAGTGCAAATGAATGAAAAGAAGTTTGGATATCACCCAACACAAAAACCAGAAGCATTATTAGAAAGAATAATAAAGGCTTGTAGTAATGATGGTGATACCGTATTAGATCCATTTAGTGGTAGTGGTACTACATGTTATGTAGCAAAAAAATTAAAAAGAAATTATATTGGCATTGAAAAAGATAAAGAGTTTTTTAATATTTCGAAAAGAAGAATTGATTCTATTTAATTCTTCGGGATATTCATTCGTGAATATCTTTAGTGATTATTTGAGAAAAAAAGATATAAACGATTTAAAAAAATAAAAATTACATTGATTTTATATAAAAGGAGATGTTTTTTTGATTTTGTTACTATTGATAATTGTTGTACCTGTGTTTTGCATTTTTTTATATGATGGTGTTTTTAATGCTATATTAAAACAAAAATTTAATAGACAAAAAAGATTGTTGAAGAAAAAATATTAAATAAAGATTACATATAGGTAATTTAAATATATAAAAATTTTATTACATTTTGAATATGAATAGATTGTATTAGATATTGAAAAAGAAGAATGGGTGAAATTATGAAAAAGTTAATATTATTTACATTCTCATTATTTGTATTG
>AUXO012809054.1_pt1 | contig 62564 bp, 76 predicted proteins | sample 768731 | NCBI WGS metagenome assembly AUXO01 (sample SAMN02715735, study PRJNA202380) | gut metagenome | biome: sheep rumen | host: Ovis aries | place: New Zealand: Palmerston North
CAATGTCATCGCCGCCAGTATCAGCCGCAGCAGTCATCTGCGAGAAGCCAGCCGTAATATCCGAAGCTCCGCCACCGAACAAACCGCTAAGCCCGGCCATTGGTCCGCCGCCTTCTTCTCCGCCTCCTGTAATCGATGAAATATCAAAGCTGCCGCCCAGTGCATTCTTGAAATCAAATCCACCAGCGTCAGCCGCACCAGTCATGTCAGAGAAGCCAGACGTAATACCAGAAGTACCGTCTGTGAAGAATCCTGTAATGCTGGACAACGGACTTGTGCCATCGGCCGCCCCAAAGCTAAAGCTATCGGTGATAGCCGTTTTAACATTGGCACCACCAGTATTAGCCGTCGTAGCCATCGTATCGTAACCGGATTGCAGATTGGAGTTGGCTTCTGTCATCTGTGTCTGCGTTTCGCTCGCCATCTTAGAAGCACTCTGCGTTGACTCGTCAGCGCTGTCTTTGAACGCATCGCCAATAACCGGTATTTTAGACAACTTTTCGCTAATGGCTCGCCATATGCTATCAATGATTGAAGCGAATCCTTCGAAACTTCCGCAAAGAGCAGAAATCGAAACCGCGAGCAATCCAATACCCGCGGCAGCTACAATCATGCCAGTGCCCATTATTGTAAACGCGACACCAACGGCGATCATCGGTAGTGCAAGAGCTGTGAGTACTAGCATTACAACGACTAGCATTGCCATCGGAATGATTAGCGCCAAGCAGCCCATTGCTATCTTTCCGAAACCGATAGCGCCGACAGCCGCTAGCGCTGCCGCCACGGACATTAAGCCTGCGGCAAGTTTTGGCAACACTGATACAAACATATCAAATGCTTTGGCTGCGATTATAAAAGATAGCGCTATTAAGGTCATAGCAACGCCAACCAATAGCAAAGGATCTTTTAATAGACAAAGTACGACCAGTAAGCCTAACACGATAGCAATCATTGCCACAAATGCCGTAGCCACCGCCATAAACATTGTCGCCGCCATAATAATTTTAGTCAAAGCGTTGGCTAAAATTAATAACGCAATGGAAATGGCTACTAATACAACAGCCGACGCTGCCGCATTTTTCATTTTACTAATCATGTATACTAGCCCGACCATAAGCGATGCCAGTAATCCGAGCGCCACAGCTGCGACAATCACTTTATTCATGTCGAGTATTGAAAGTACAGCCACCACAGCCCCTATCATGACGATCACCGCTGCCAGTTTGAGTAACATGCTCACGGCATTCTTAGAATCTTTAATCTTGGTAATTGCATATGTCAAAGCAACCATTACAGCAGCGAACACTGCGATAATACCGGCTGCCAGAGCAACTTTACCAATATCAAGTCTAGATATGACACCGACTACCGCACCAATTATAGCAATTGTCGCCGCCAGCTTCATGATGTTCTTAGTTGCATCATCGGCATTTTGAATTTTAGAAACGCCTTTTAAGAGCAAATACATCGCGCCCATGAGCACGAGTATTACTCCTGCCGCTAATGCCAGCTTTGCCGGATTAGTAAAGGTTAAAGCCCCGGCTGCGGCTGCCAATATTGTAATGGAAATGGCTGCTTTCATTATTGCTTTGGACGCAGCTTCGAGCTTCTTCGGTTTACACTTCGTAGAAAGCTCGTAAAGGGCTAGTCCTATTGCTCCTAGCATCGCAATCATTCCAACCGTTACAGCCAAAGTGCCACCCGGGGAAATTTTGCCCAAAATACCAAAGATTAGAGCCATAGACTTCAAGGCTTTTACAACTTTGACGATGCCGGAAATTGCAGCTTTAATGCGATCAGCCTCTATGTCGCCTATCATCTGAACAGATTTGGCTATAACAAATATCAATGCCGCAAACGCCAGTACGGTAACTATCATCGATGTTGGCTTTATCTTCGATAGCAAGGCAATAGCGAGTCCAAGCTTAAGCATTGAATTGGCGATGTTCAAGAACGTGTCGCCAAGTGCTTTAATGGTATCCGCATCTCCTTTTATGAGCCAAGTCAAAGCGACCAAGGCCACCATAAGAACAAGCACACCCAGGATTAACGCGCCTGCCATCTTAAGCATGTTTGCATCTGACGCCATAGCGGCCATCATCTTGACGGCAACAAAGAACATTATTAAGCTCGAAGCGATGCCGGCAAATAGTAAACCAACTCCTCCTAAGTCGGCCCCTATCTTCGATATCAATACCAAGAAACCAGCCAAAGCAACCGCAACAACACCAGCCACGATCAATCCGGTTCGAGCTTTTTCCCAAGGAATTCCAACGAAAGTTGAAATGGCACCGGCCACAAGCAACATCGCCGCGCCAAATCCAACCGCTAATGCGGCAAGACCAACCATTGTACCCATTTTCTTTAGCGCATCACCAAAAGGAACTAATGCGTCGCTAATAGCATTAGCAGCTGCTGATCCATCATCGGCACTTTTACCGAGAGAGGACAGTTTATAGAAAACGAGACCTATTGCACCGACAACCAACGCCATAGCGAATGCCGCGGGCAGTAAGCGATCCCATTTAATCAATGACAGTACAAAGAGCGAACCAGCAATTAGCGCTATGCCAATGCCCATGTTACGAAAAGCTTCAGCTTTAAGATTCTTCTTATAGGCGTCTGCTAACCCGCCCAAACTCTTAAAGAGATGCGACAAATTGCCAACAAGACTTATAGCATTTGCTGCTGCTTTTAGTTTTGTAATGGCGGATATCAATGTTTTAATGCCTATAAAGAAAACAATTAATTTCTTCTGAGCACTATCTCCGGGTATGGCATCGTAAATTTTGGAAAATATACTTTTTAATTTTCCAAATAATCCTCCCGCTTTGTCTATTCCTTTTTCGGCATCTCCGGACGAGGAGGCAAGAGAAGTTATAAAACCGAATAACGAACCTTTTCCACCAAGCCCATCGGGAGACACAGCACTAAAGTCCATAAAATCTTTGAAAGCGTCTTTAAGCTGCGTGAGCTTTTCTTTAATGTAATCGAGAAAACGCCCTTCTTTTATGGCTTCTCCTGCTTGCCTAAAGCCGTCAAGAAGTCCAACAACAAATTTGCTATTCTTAAAAGAAGACCATAGGCCTCCTAAATTCTTTTTAGCATTGGCAAAGTATTCGGGAAGTTTTACAGTAACAAACTTCTTAATTGCTTCGTAAACTTTAGTGAAGGCATTCTTAACCGCCGTTACTACAGTAGTTACAACCTTCATATGCTTAATCGAATCAACTAAGCCCAAAATATAATCTTTGATTACACCCGCTACTGATTTAATCTTTTCTCCGAAGGGCTGTGTTGCCGTCGTGGCTTCTTTTAATCGCTTAAGAAAGTTTCTGAAACCTTCGCCAATAGAATAGAGAGCTTTTTGTAAAACTTTAAAACCGGGAACGTGATTTGTAAACCACTTGCCCAAGCCTTTTAACGATCCGCCGACAGCATCCTTGACATTTGAAAATATCTTTTTGGCAACAGACCTCACGTTTTCAAGCCACGGAACTATTTTCTTTATCTGATCTTTGAGCAGTTGTACACGCTTGGCTAAAATGTCAAACAGTACACCATTACCGCCAATACCTTTAAACGCGGCTGCCACGCTTTTCTTAAAAGTCTCAAACGCGCTTCCTATATTAGCAAAAGCGGCCTTTATAGAACCGCCTTTTTCTATCCAATTTCCGAAAATATCCTTAACAGTCTGTTTAAACGTTTCGAAAGCCGCAGCTAATTGCTCTGTTATCTTTACAGGCCCTTTGAAGCCTCGAATGTTTTGTATAATATTGGAAAGAATTTTCCCAATTGGCCACAGTAAACTTTTAACGTTCTTGACAATCGGTTGTATAAATCGATATATGTCTCCAGCCTTACCAATAATCAGCTCCGCAAAAGTGGCGCCTTCTCTAGCACCTTCGTCAAACGTAGTCTTTATAAGATCCTTTATAGGTAAAAGCGCATGCGTAATGCCGTCTACATTCGGAGCGTTTAGTTTAGCATTTGCCATCGGTAACAATAGCTGAGCTATGCCATACACCTTATCATAGAGCGCAGTGAACGGATCGAATCCTGCGATATCGGTAAAAAATTCACCAATACGGTCACGCATTTTACCAAAGAAACCGGTAATCTGTTTAACCACGTCTCCGAAATTAGTAAACTTCTCAACCAGGAATTTAAGACGATTTGGTAAATATCCACCCATCAAGACTTTGACAGCCATTGTTAAATAGCTAGCAATGTCTCGTTCGCCATTTCGAAATTCGTTAAATGCCCGTTTTTCTTCGCTGAAAAACGTTTTAAACATCGACACAAACTCTTTAAGAAAACTTGTGTAATCTGCAAAGTCTCTTATCCGTTGTACGAGCCCTGATACCTTATTGGTTATACCGTCGACCAAAGACGCGATGCCTTTAAGAACCGCACCAACAGCGCTATTCATAACCAGCATTGCCAGTCCGCCCGCGACCATCGCAAGACCGGATCCAATCGCGGAAAAAATCTTACCAAAAGGCGCCAATATCTTAGACAAGCCGGAAAAGTACGCCTTAGTTCCTTTTACGGCTTTGTTGAATCGCTCCATTACAGCGGACGCGATTTTACCAACACCATTTTTAATAGGATCTACGAGGTACTTCTGTACAAAATTGCCGGTTGCCGCAAACGTATCATAAATAAGTCCAATGGTATCGCCAAATAATATAATAATTGGTAATAATACAGAAGCTACGACTTTGACAATCCAACCAATTTTAGGAATAACAAACCCGAGCGCGCCGACAACAATTTTAATAATGATGTTTAAAGGTTTAAGCAAGCCGCCGATAGCCTTCGACAATTGCTCAGCTTGCTCGTCAGTCATTCTTAAAGACGATGTCCATTCATGAAACCCCTTTAAAATATCATAAAGTTTCTCAGCGTTAAGCGGCTCAAATGCGTATTCAATACCTTTACGTACAGCGCCAAAAGTTTTTTGTAAATTAAAGAACAGGTCGCTTATACCGCCGAGAAGATGTTCTCTACCGGATAAACGTTGATCAGCCAAATCTTTTGCTAAATCAAAAGCGCTGCTCAAAGAAACGTCAGCGTTATCTGCCGTATTCTTAAGGTTCCGCAGTGCCTCCGCTTGTTCATCCGTTGCCGCGATTTGCTGAATTTGTTCTTCTGTTAATTCGCCGGTGGTAACGTCTATTCCCTTTAACTGAGCGTTAACCAATGCTTGCACCGTAGCATAGTCATAACCGGCGTCGATTATTTTACGCATTCGCTCATCGGAATTACCATACTTACCGCCAATGACATCTCCTACAACCGATAGTAAGCTTTCCATATTATCGGTAAGTTTCGATGCCGAGTTACCGGTTTCCTCAAGAGCCGTATTGAACATATCGGTAGTGAGCCAACCTGCCTGTAAAGATTTCTCGAAGGAACCGTAACGCTTTATTAATCCTTCCACATCCCAGCCGGCTGATTCTCCAAGCTCTTTTGACTTCTTTTTGAGTTCGTCCATGTTCTTGACATTTTTAGTAACATCGGCCCAATCTTTAGACCATACATTTTCGCCAAGAGCACCCTTGAGTAAGTTGTTTCGCGCATCCGAGAATCCGTCAATTATTCCGCTTAGAACGTTGTTGACTTGTGTCCACATCGCTTTCGCCTGGTCCAAGTCACCGAAAATCAGTTCTGCGGTTGTCGCCCATCCGGAACCCATAGCTTCCTTCAAAGCGTCCATCATCATACTAAAAGTTCGTACTTCGGTTGCTGCGTTATTAGCATCATTACCAAGTTGAATAAACTTTTCGGCCTGATCTTCGGTGTAACCGGCTTGAATCAGCTGCTGCTTGTATGCGTTTCTCGTTTCTTCGCTAGCGTTGTTAAGATCTTGCGAATAAATTTTAAGTGTTTCAGTCAGTACTTCTGAAGTCATCCACTGTGAGGACAAAGAATCGTTAAAACCCTTTGTCGCAGTCATTGTTTCTTTCATAGCCTGGCCGGTAGCCTTGGAAGTGGCGATGTATTCGTCACCTCTTTTTTCCAGTGTACCAACGTTAACCGCAACGTCCATTAGAGTTTCTTTAAACTCTTTAGTGGCCATGTTTGCGTTTTCGATAGATTTCCAATCGATCAGTTTTACAGAGCCGGTGGCTAATGCCTGCGAAAAGTTGTACATGGCGCGTGATGCTTCGTTAGCATTTGCGCCAGAACGTGCTGCTTCATTCGAAATACCCTTGATCGCAGCAACCGCATCTTTAAGTTCTACACCATTGTTTGTGAACTTACCAATGCTGGCAGTCATATCTTTGAAGGAATAAATTGTCTTATCTGAATAAGTATTTAATTCCTGCAGGTATTTATTTACTTCTTTAACGTCAGCTCCAGTACCAGCCATGATGGTCTGAACCGAATCCATCTTCAGCTCGTATTCGTTGAAACCATCAGTGATTGGCGCCATCGTAAACTGGTTTAATGTACCCATCAACTTGTCTTCGATAGCGCGAACCACTCGCATGATGGCATCATTCGCTATTTGACCGAATAGCGAAAACTGTGAAGACATCTTTTCGATGCCATTTTGAATTTTATCGAAATTTAAATGTTCTGCTGCTGTTTGTAACGCTTGAAAGCCTTTGGCGGCATTGGGAAGAATAAGAGATTCGTTCAAATTTTTCAATGTCTTCATAGATTCGGACACTGCTTTTTCGAACTGCGAGTTGTTAAATTGCATTTCAACAACTTTATTTTCAATCGATTCGATCAATCTTTCGTCACCTCCTCCCATGCCGCTTTAGCTATTTCTTCAAACACTGGTTTCATAGCCGGATTTATGTAATCTATACCTTGAACATATCCCCCGGTCCCTGTTCCATGTCCATACTGTATAAGGATAGCAACGTTGTAACTTTTCTTTTTTCCTTTGCGAACGTTGCTGTTGGTCCATACGATTTTTACCGATTCCGGTGTCGGGCGTTCAATCTTGTATCCCCACGATGCTGCTGTTGTGCCTTTTGTTTTGCCTTCACCGACAGGTGTTGCCGCCGATAAAGCACGGACGCCCATCTCTCCGTATTTGTCCAAATTCTTTAAAAACTTAAGACGGCGATGCTTTTTTAACCAATTGGTGGTCGCTGAAAAGTCGCCTTTATAAATTAATCGAAGCGGGCTCTGCGACATATGTATTAACCTCGTGTGTGTAATTTCGCCCTATTTGCCGCAACTATAGCTTTTCGTTCTTGTGCGGAATACTTCTTCGGCTTTTTCTGCTGGCCCTCACAGAACTGTATTAAATTCCAGAGACGCTGGAAAGGCCATTTGGCCGCCTCGAACGGGATTCTATATGCTACCATCCATGAGTAAATCTGTTCCGATGTAATGTAGCTTTTAGATGATCCTTTTTTATGCTTATCATCGCGATGCGGCCTAGATGCGGAATTCCGTCGATTTATGTATTGCTCTACGGACTGTAAATCGGCCATAGTAATGTATTTGGCTATATCGTCTGTCAATTCCGGTTTTATAACCATTGCTTTAACATAAGTAATCCACTCGTCCGGAGTCTTAGGCGGTTCGTTCATAAATGAGCGCTCGAATTCGGTTTCCCAGTTGGAAATAGAAATCAAGCTATGCTCTAAGCGAAATTTATACTCCTTACCAGTAATAAATTCGCTGGTTTCTTCATTCCACAAATCCGGTTCGCGGATTATTAACGTAAACATTACAGTCCAGTAATCTCAGAAACGGTGGGAACCTTGCCATCTTTCTGAGCCTGCTCAACCTGCTGAGCAACATTCTTAGGAATGATGCCGTTAATGAACTCGGCTACTACCTGTTCGCCGCCGGTAACCAGTTCCATAAATATCTGATCATATGCGCCAGTCTGGGAGAATTCTCTGCTGATTTCCTCAGACTTTTCAAAGCGCCGGCCGTCCAGCGATCTCTTACCATAAGACATGAGGATGATCTTTTCGAACCATTTCATAAGCGCCGCCTGGTCCTGCTCTCTGATCATAGCTTCCAGCATCTTATCGAGGCCGCCATTAACGGAAAGCGACAGTTTTGTCAGTTCAGACTGCGTGAGATTGAAGTAGTGATCTTCAGTCCTCTTGTTTCCCATAAAATCGATATAAGTGGTTGTTTTCTTAAGCATAACTTACTCCTTTCTTTAAAAAAGTGCAGAGCCGTATGACCGACCCTGCACCAAATTTAAGTCATTTTGATTTTTTCGCGAGCGAATCGATCAAGCAACTGTCAGCTTCTGAATTACTTCATCCGGAAGAGGAAGACGAGGAGCTGTTCCTTCAGCATTGCCTTCGCCCTCTGTTCCGTAAAGAATGTCTTCAAGCGCGACCAGCTTAGCTCTTGCTGCTTCTGTGGTATAATCTGTAGAATTGATGACAATGTGTGCTGCGGGCTTAAGCGCTTTGCCAGCAACTTTAGTCTTGATCTCTACCGGAATGGTATCGAACTCCCAGCTAAGAGTGATGGGTTCGGGAGAATCGTTCTCTGTCTCGCGGCTCTTCTCGGAAGGAGAAACTGTGCAACCATATACCAGATGCAGCTGGTACGCGAAGTCAGTACCTTCGATGTCATTACCGATCTTTGTTCTATAGCTGAAGCCGAAAGGTCTTCTTGTCTGCTGGCCGATCTTGAGACCAGGAACAGGCTCGACAATGCCGTCACAAACTTCAAACTCTTTAGGGTATGTGTATGCTTCGATCGTTCCTTTGAACTCTTCCTTGCTGCGGATATTCAGGTATTCGATGTTATCCGCGTACTGCTTATTGGACTCGCCGCCTTCGGGGGATTCGGAAACGGAAGTCAGTCCGTTCCAGGCAACGCCATCCTGATATGCGCCGGTAGTATCCTGCACGTAGCAAACGCCATGATCCAGGCCAATTTCATAAAGTCTTTCGCCAGCTTTGTCCCATACGATTTTACTCATGGAAACCTCCTTAATAATAAATACGGAATACCCAATGCGTTAAATGGTCGGCAACAAACGTTCTATCGTAATCGCAAAATTCAAAAGCGTCTAAAACCGCCTCGACATCTATCCATTGGGTATCGGTTGAAATGAATGTTACGGTGTAACGGTTTTTTAAACCATAAATTTTATTATTAGCCCGCAAAATATGCGGAGTGTCCATATCGTACACCGCGCACGGATAGGACATTTTTACAGTTTCGGGTGGACGATAATACGTATTATTCGAGCCGATGAACTCACGCAATTTGTCCCGAAACTCTTCGCGCGTATGTTCAGCCATTGTATACGCCTCCCAAACTTAATAAGAGCCGCGGGTATTGGGGCTCAACAGAAGTCACCTCCCATTTAACCCCTCTCCACGTGGCATAGCGTATAAGATGCATGAAATTATAGGCAAACTCATTAGCAACAATACTAATCTGCATATTTACCTGCACGTCATCGGTCAGCTTTTCTCCATTCTGGGCGTTGTACGAGTGCCTAATGATGTCACCCTTATACGGATGTTCTTTGATCTCTTCGCTCCAAATATCATCGTCGCCTTTGTTCTTTGTTGGCGCAAAGCCGATCATGCCGGAATATCTCATGCTTTCTCCTTATTCAGTAACGTCTTCCTCAATAGCGATTGCAGCCCAAGGCTTAATCATAGCACCGGAAATCCTGGTTTCAAGCAGCATCTTTTCCTGGTTGAAGTCGATATCAAACTGCTGGAATCTGGTGATCTCACCGCCTTTAACGGAACCTACCTGATAGTCGTTCAGGTTAACGAACAGAGCCAGAAGCTTCTTGGTTCTGTTATCCTTTGTAAGTCTGGTGCGTCCTTCGAGCTGCTCAACAGTATTAATGGAAGAAACATTGAGCGCTGCCTGGAGATCTGACAGGTTCTGATAGATTCTACGGCCATTCAGGTCGCGGCTAAGCAGCATCTGATTGATCAGATGAGGTGTTGCATACATAGCCAGATTGCCGGATCCTTTGTACTTCTCTCTGGTATACAGCAGGGTCTGAACCATAGCCTCAGCATAAATATAGTTGTCGGAGAAATGCGCGCCGGTCTCTGTACCCTGCAGTGTCTCCTTCATAGCATCGAAGTCAACGTCTGCGTGCAGTGTGTACAGCTCTTCATCAGTCCAGATAGGACGAATATGCTCCGGTTTAATCTGCTCACGATCGTCGTCGTCGCGGTCATCGCCGACCAGGATAGCCAGAGCGATGTCTTCTTCCAGATTCTCACGCATGATCTTGTACTGGTAATTGACGACATCGAAATCAGTAATGTCGATGATGTCATCTCTTTCCAGAGCATCTTTGCGGAAAATTGTCTGGGGATCAGTGGTTCTCTTGAGCAGCTTAATGTTGCCGGAAACGGTCTTCTCGTCGCCTTTGATGTAGCCTTTAGCACGCAGCTCTTTGCCCCTAGCATCTGCAAATCTTGTCCGTACACGAGCATAAGGTGCCTTATGCACACCGTTCATAACGCCGGAAACCCAAGACTGATCCCGCTTAAATGTCTCGGGCTCTCCCTTGTAAACGTCTTCGTAATCCGGGAACAGCTGATCGATGTCGTCGATGCCGTGCTGCAGTTCAGATTCTACATAATCTTTAAATGCAGTACGGAAAGTGCTGCCGCGCTGTTTGGCATCTGCCAGAATGGTCTCCTGGGCGGAGTGGGAAAGTGTGTACACCTGATCGTCTTCTGCTTCAAAGATGTTGTGGTGGCTCATAAAATCGGATCCTCCTTCATTATAATGTTCGGCTTCGTCATCGTCCTCGTCATCGTCATCGTCTGAAATGCCAGCCTTCTTCTTGATTTCATCGGCATGTTCTACGGCATAACCGATAGCCGCCTGTACTGCGGTCTTCTGCTCTTCAGTTAATGTATCCAGAACATCCTGGATTGTCTTGTTTTTGGCGTCTGCCATATTGGCTCCTTTCTCTTTTTTTGGCGGGGTGTGGGCGCCTTCGCCTGTTTCATCTGCTTCATCATCCTTAGAATGGTACAGCGTTTCGCGATCGAGAACACTAGGCTGAATAAAAATGTCCTGTTCACCAGTGTAAATGATCGCCTCGTCATCTTCTCCATCTTCGCCATGACTCATAGAAACGTAATCGATGATCGCTCCCGGATTTGCCGGCGAAATGACTAAACTTACCTCACGAATGGATCCGTGTACTACGTCTTTACCATTAGAATGCTTAAGACCATTAGCGTAAATGGATAGCGCCGTAATGTCTCCATTCTCAACTGCAGTACGCGCATGTAGTCCTTCGTATGTGTCATTAAATTTGCCGTACATTCGAACGCCTTCCGGTTTATTTACGAGAAGTGCGTGTCCAAGAACGTTAGTAATATCGGAATGATTATGCTGGTAAACAAGCGGAACAATCGTGTTGTTATCATCAACAAATGCATTCTGTCGTATTGTACGTCCGTCGGCACATTTAATGTCGTTACGGGTTGCCCATCCGGAGAAATCGTAATCAAAGTTTCTACTCATTTTGATTTTTCTCCTTACTTTTTATATAGCTTCTTAAACAGATCTTCGCCGATAGACATCGGATCTTCCATCGGTTCTTCTATTGGTTCTTCCATCGGGTCTTCTATTGGCTCTTCCATCGGATCCATAATGTCACTTCCAACATTAGGATCAACCTCACCCTCTGTCTTATTTAAATTACGGTTTCGAAGCTCGTCCGCGGTAGGATCTTGTGCCGGCTTAAGGCCTATAATCTGCCTAAATTCATTAGGTGACATGACTTCAGCCGTCGTAAGCTTCTGTACCAAATCGGCAAGCTGACCCGTGGGTACTAACCTAAATGGATCCCGAAAAGACAAAATCGTTTGCCTTTGCGTAATGGCGGTCTTGGTTAAAAACTTGCGTTTCATTTCGTCCACAACCGCCGAAACTATAGGCTCTATTGTCTGATTAAAGTAATTCAGACTAGTCACCTCGTCAGCCGTACCATTCACTATGGCATCGCTTAATCCTAGCTGATTGTAAACTCTGGTTGTTAGATCTTGCACTTGCGCCAATAAATTGTTCTCAAGTGATCGATTCAGCTGTACAATTTTCTCAGAACCGTCCGTATACGCCACACCATACTTAGAACCGGCAAGCTGCATTTCTATGTCTTTACGGCGCATTTCGGCTTGTGCTCTACGGGCTTGAGATTTTACTATGTACGGCAACTGAATGATCAAATCTAGTTTGCCAGAAGCCGACTGATCATTTAGTTTATCGAGCTGATTCGTAGTCCTGATTAGGCGTTGTAAATACGAGTTCGGCTCGTTCATAACGGAGTAAAAAGGATTCTGTATTATGGCTACGGTTTTCTTAGCCAGGATTAATTCTTTTTTACGACCATCATGCTCATCATATAATTCAACTCGAACGTGCGCTGGAAACCATTCCGTCACACGACCAACACGCATAGTTCTTATGCTGTAAGAATCCGTCACGTATGGATCGCCGACGGTATCAACCGGAACGATAACCGCATGTCCCGAATCCAGCATCTGTGCGTAAACCTCTTGCAGAAAAGCACGACTTGTCTGATCTATGTTGGCTGAAAGAGTCAGACATTGATTAAGACCAGATTTCATGACGCGTTCGAATCGTTCGTTGTTATCGAGTTGAACGTGTTCGATAGTTATGGCAGCACAATCTACAGCTATTCGATTGTAAATGTGCGTAACAATCGATTTGTAACTGTCGCGGCGGTAATACGGTCTGTCTGGTCGCAAACTATAGGACATGCCATAGTCAGTATTACCCACTTTTCTTTTGGTCGGATCCCTTCCTATGAAGGCATTCCAGCCATTTTGAATTCTGTCATATAATCCCAATAGCGGTTACCTCCTACTTTAGCTTTATTGCGCCAGATTGAACCTGCTGAACAAAGAATTCATTCTTGTTCATTCGCGTTCCTGGATGTTCTTTTTTGTATGCCGCCCACGCTTTGTCCACTTGTTTTTTTCTATTCTTAAGAGTGGTCCGCAATTCTTTCTGTTTAGCCTTAAACTCCCGGCGCTCCGTCTTAACTCTATTGAGTTCTACTTTGGTTCGCCACGCGTCACTAGCGGTCCTAGCGTTAGCTATTTCTCTACGCGTCAAACTGCGCCCGCTGGTCTCTTTCATAGACCCTCCACCGTCAAATACTATGATCGGTTCGTACGCCTCTTGCCCATTAGCCGAATCGACCGAAATCATGGCGTTGTCGTACATACCGTCATAACCGCGCTTCTTAAGCTCGTTTCGTAGTGCTTCTTTGTTCAGCCCGTCATTACCGTAGACGGCAGTCATCACCATATTGGCGTACTGTCTGTCGGAATCTGAAACTTCAGACATCTTCTTAGTGGCCACTGCCTTCAACACCGCTTCAGTCTCCTTAGTGCGCGTCCCATACGCGTGCACACCATTTGCGAAATCGTTCTTTATGTCGTTCACTAACGTAGCCTGATTACGGTTTATCCAGTCCGTCATGGTTGGGTCATCCGCATAATTCGCTTTTCTCGATTCAAACTGTTCGTTCGCAATCTGATCCAATGACTTTTTACCGGTATAAACATCCTTAACGGCAGTCATTGTGTCCATGTCATAGCCATACTGTCTGAACACATTGTCCGTCATGTTCATAGCCGCTTCAGCTCTATACTGTTCTTTTCCCATCAGTTCGCGGCGAATAGCTGCTACTTCTTCGTAAGGCGCTAGATTAATATCTTTCGTAATTTCTAATTCGCGTTCGTAGGCATCATCAATCGTCTTACCGCGAACCGCCATGAGCCAAGGCGCTATGGCTCGTATATTGTTTCTGTCAACAGGCAGATATGCCACATACGCGTCTTTGCCATTAATCACGCCCGCTTCACCTTTTGTAGAAATGCGGAAGCACTTAGTCCCAGCCGGTATAGTCTTTGCGACCAAATCGCCGGCCTTACGCCTATCAGTGTAGCGGGCCTTTCCTTTTGGGGTTAGCGATCCATTCTTATTTTGAAATCTGCGCACACCCCATTTCTGTCCTAGAATACCGTGGTGATACAGTTCGGTGTCGTATCGAATCGACACTTTTCCAGATCGGTGCGCTTTGATAACTCCAAATGTTTCTCCAGAACTGTACGAATGCTTGGCATGATTCTTTAGCCATTTCTCGTAGTCTCGCCGCATCTCTGGCGTCATTGTATCATTTAAGTATTCAGCATTCTTTGGCATGCTACTGGATGATTTAGGGGTAGATGCCGTCTTTTTGGGTGAAGATCCGCTATTGGTATTACCGGATGGTTTACTATCCGATGATTTACTGTCTGAAGAGCTAGGCTTTTTAAAAGACATATCCACGGATACACCACTGGCATAATTTTTCTTAAGGGTTCCGTTTTTAAGTAAACTGCTAACCGCTTGTGCGGTTTCGCTGGCCGTTTTTGCGGCGGACTTAGCTTTATCAGCATAATAATTTTTAGTTACTGTCCCCTTTATGTATGCATTCTTCACGGCTTCGGCGCTAGCTTCTTTCGCTTTACCACTAGCCTCTTTAGCTTTAGCACCGGCTTCCTTGGCTGCTTCTTTTGCTTTACCGCCAACGTCTTTGGCCACATCTTTGGCCTTAGCGCCAGCTTCTTTAGCCTTGTCAACAGTTTTATCAATAGTTTCTTTGCGCTTTTGTGCCGCTTCTTGCCGTTCTTTGGTAGCCGCATCTTTCTTGGCTTTAGCTTCATCGTTAATAATCTTTTCGCGTTCGGCAGCATTCTCTCTCTCGAGTTTCCATTGCTTCTGGTTGGCCTCCAGGCGTTCTGGTTCTTTGAGATCGGCCTCGATTTCCAGCTTCTTAGCTTTGGCTTCTTCCTGTCTGGCGGTACCCAATTTCTCACGATACTCAGCGTATTCTTTGGTTCCTTCTTTAAGAGGCCGACGATCTTTAGCATTTTCGCCGAGTGTCTTACCGGTGGCCATAACAGAAACAGCATCTGCAGTGCCTTTAAGACTGTTCACCATTCGCATCGTACTATCCGCCATTTTAGCGTAACGTTCCATATCGGCCGCTTTCATGTCGCCAATTGTCTGCATATCAGCGAATTTGCGAATAGCTGCATCGCGCTCCTCAGGGGTCAATTTATCATAATTTTTGACAAATGCGGTTTTCGATGACGTCATTTCTTCAACATTACGAACGTGCTTTTCAGCCGCTTTCTGCTGCTTATACGCCTCTACTTTTTTTATCGCTGCTGCGCCAGCTTTTTTACCAACCGCGCCCACTTTTTTAGCCGCTACAGCACCTGCTTTTTTAGCCTTGGCTCCGGCTTTAGCAATTGCTTTACCAGCTTTCTTACCGGCTAGGCCAATTTCTTTTCCAATTTTTCCACCTTTACGCGGACCGGTATATGAGTATGGCTGAAAGCGTCGGACTCCCCACTTTTGTCCCTTTATCCCGTGATGATAAAGTTCGGTATCATACTGTATCTTCATATCGTTTACCTTTAACTAGAATGTACGGGTACTTCACGCAAAGCAGCAGCCAGGGCTTTGTTATACTGCTCTATTTTGATTTTATTCTTATAGATTTTTCGTTCATACCTGGCGCTCTTAGCCTCAAGTCTTGCACCCTTTGCCTGCAAACGTTTACCCCGTACCAACTGCTTGCCCGATCGTCTTTCGAAATGCCGATTACTTTCAAGCAATCTTTTTCTTAAAGATCTCGACTCAAGAGTGGTGCCCTTAGCACGCAGTTTTGCACCTCGCGCTTTAGTAACAGATGCGCGATTGGCGTACGATTCGTTCTTGCGTTCAAGTTTTCGAATCTTATTCGAATAATCCGTTTGGGGATCTTTCGTGACACCCCATTTCATTCCTGGAACGCCGTAATGACGTAACTCTGTTTCGTATTTAATGTTCATTCGTACATGTCCTTGTTAGCCTTATACGCTACCCAAGCATCCATCAGCGCAGATACGTTATCGATCTTTTCACTATGACGCTTCTTGAGTAGCTTGCGATTACCGTTAGTATCTTCTATAACCACCGAATTGCCCATCGTAAACTTCATGAGTAATTCATCGAATAGTAAATCTCTATCTTCTGCTAACTTCTTTAATTCCCCAAGCGGTACACTTTCTGTTCTAGCTCCTTGTATAACTTTTACGATGCCCCACGGACCATTTTCTTTAGACCATCGATCGACAAAATCTGCAGCATTATATGGATCATAGCCAAAACTACTAACGTCGTATTCGCGCTCTGTAATGAACCGGTCTAGATCGTCGTAAACGTTATCTAAATCAAGTACGTTGCCGTCTAGTACACATAAGCTGCCTTCGTTTATGAACTCGTCATACTTGAAACGCATCGCCTCAGAAAGTTTGTCATATGTCCTAGACGAAATGTAGCTTCTCGTTTTCACTCCGAACGCACCGTTAGTCAATGGGAATAAAAAAGTAAATGCACAGAAGTCATCACCCTGAGATAAGTCAGCGCCAAGGGAACAATACATGCCTCTAAATGTTTGCCGCCTATGGGGTAACGTTTCTTCATAAGTAAAGAAGTATGTGTAGCCCTCCATAGCTAAATTAAATCGTTTAGCCAGGATGTCATTTCTAGTAGCTGGGGCCATTTCCGCTCGCTCAACGTCTAGCTGATAAGCCTCGTATGTAACTGTCTTCCCGATGTTCGGATTGGCTTTAATCCACATCTCTGGATCACCAACTTCTTTTATGCTATCGAGTTTGTACCACCAGATAGCAACATGCGGGTTAACATACTCACCACGAAGTATTGACATTAGCTCCATTTTGATTGTGTCGCCAGGTCCATTACGAACCGTTCCTTCAGAACTCATGGCTATAATTAGATAGTCATCGTTCTTAGATGCGCCCTGTTCAATTGGTCCGATTACATCCTCTCTAATGTCGCCAGATAGCCATTCATCAACTGTTGCGATCTTACAGCGCAGACCCTGTAGCTTGTCGATTCGCATTGGTCTAATTTCAAGAAGAGAGTTGGTTAGGAAATTCTGTATACCAAGTTTTGTAGAAGCCAGCTTAATCTTCTTGGCCGAATCACCGACACCACTATGCAATGAACCGTCCGTTAGGAATTTAAAAAGCGGACCCCGGGCCCGCATGATTGAAGTTCTTATAGGTGACATAACCTCTTCCGATTGTTTCATCGTTGGAGATGTCGTAATCTGGTGTGTCGTTTCTGTTATGACGTTTAGTTCGTAATTGTGTACGCACGAACCGAAAATTGATTTGGCGCCACCTCGTCCAACGAGTAGATAGAACTTGTTAATTAGTCTTTTCTTGATGGTTTTAACGACGTGACGTCTTAGATTTGGATCGTAGACTTGCCTTTCGATAAAGTAGTACCATCCGTAAATCTGCTCAGCCCATAGTTTGAATGAATCTAGCAAATGCAAGTCAGAACCGTCGGTTAATGTTAGTTCGTTTTCACAAAAAGCTATGAATCCTTCAACCGCATCTTCGTCATACCAAACACCAGGGTTAGCGATTAGATCATCGATACGGTTCATCTCCATTTCTATAGTTGAACAAACTGGAATCTCACCGGACAGAACTTTCTTACGAAATTCTCCGTAGTATCTTGGGGTTGCGGTGTTCGATAGCATTCGCGATCACCCCTCCCAGCTAGAATCATACACACCGTCTCGGTTCTCGTCAGACTCGTCCTCATCAAAAAACGAATTGTCGTTGGCTGGATCTACATAGTAGCTCATTCTGCTTTCGAGTTGCTGTAAACGGTTCTCCATTGATTGAAGAACGCTACTGTTTGTAGGTGGATCGAAATCGTGATGTACGCTCATCGGCACATACTGTTTTACAAGATTCTGTAAAGGGCCGGCTTCAACGAATTCGTCCCAAGTCGCAGAGTCATCTTCAACGACAAAACCGGCGCTTGGGCCAACACCAAGCTGGTGAAGCACGCCGAGCGCCGAATTTAAATGCATGAGGATTTCCGAGTCAAACGCATCATACGAGTCTACCATTCCGCAGGCGCGCTTCGTGGTAGCAAGCATGCTATCGTTTCTTTCTTGACTCATTTCTATTCCTTTCTTATTAATGCCAAGGACACGTATCGTTGGGCCTCCGCTCAACAGGATGCACAAACTGTGCGCCTGTAATATCTCCGTAATGTATGGCGTTATGCGTATCGTGGCACGTTGTAATTAGATACTCCGGATTTAGTATGTCAGATGAGTGCTCCAGAATATCCGTTAATAGTATCGGATTCATATGATGAATCACTATACGGCCTTGTATTTCGCGATTCGGATCGGCAAGATCGCAACCATTATCGCGTAAAATGACGTATTCCCTAACATCTCGCCATTCAGTAGAACGATAAAATTTTTGATTCAAATACCGCTCTATTCCAAATGTCTCTGAGCCAACCTGCCCTCGCAGTCTCAGATACTTAAAACGCTCCTCAAAAGTGGTTAGTCTTATGAGTTCGGAATATGTTTTAATCATCGCGACGGCCCTGATAAAGCCGCAATGCATCTAAAACTTTAGTGTATTCTACTGATGCTTTCTCGGATGCATCTAAAACTTTCTTTTTAGAATTAAGCATGGCGGTTTCGCTCTTTAATTTCTCAACTTCCAAGCGTGTTTTCTCGCTTGCCAGTCGCAAAAAGTGGACAGTTTCTTGTGCCGAGGCCGTTCCGTCGAGCAATCGTTGCTCTACTAGGTCGTATGCGTAAGATATCAACTGCTGATCACGTCCTTCTGGAGTCCTAGCAGGTGCTTCTCTGCGCTTTTCAATCTCTTTGCGCTTCTCGTCAGAGACTTCGCGCTTACTTCTCCTCATTATTACTATCCTTTCTATGGACTTCTAGAGTACTTTTCAGGGGGTGGGAACGCCATGGCAAAACACATCATGGGGGTAACAACTATTTAAAAGGAGATAACAGTTCTGTAACGGGAATGTTAGCAATTCCCACCCTCTAAAAAGTACTCTAAAATATCACCTCCGGAGAAATTCGAAATTCCGGCGCGATTCGATAGGGGGTGCAAAATTTTAAGACCCCCCGGGGGTACCTAAATAATATAATCATATTATATTTATTATATTTACTTTATATTTGTTATATTTATTGATTATATTAGGTATCTTCACTCAACAATCCTTTCCTAAGAAGTTCAAAAAGACGGGTGTCACTCTCTTTGACTTTAATGTAATAGCCAAAGTGCTTTAGAATCTCGTCAATACTATGCTCGAGCATTATGTTGTTAATCTCCGGTGGCATTTCAATCATGGTTGACCCATGTATGCGATCCAATAGAGCACAAGTATTGTAACCATGACTTTGATCACAGTTGTCCCATTCATCAAACTCCGTAAACGGATTGTATGGATTGTCGGGAGTGGTCAACCATACACAGTCCATGAGTTCTCCTTTATGCACATAAAGTCATTATGGCTACATTGAGTACGCTTATACCATGTAGCCATAATGACTTAGCATTAGTTTACTATGTTGCTTACAGAAGACGCACTAATACCAAGTTTATCGGCAATCTCTTGTTGTGTATACCCAGAGGCATACATTGCCCTAGCAGTAGACTGCTTAGCAGAAGAAATTGAAGGATTGTTACGCGGAGTGGCTAATCTTTTAATGTCGTCAGAATCAGTATTCTTTAATATACCCTCTAACATAGTCTTAGATATAGCACCTTTCTGAATGGCTTCCCATTCTCTATCCGTTATTTTAACAGGCGTTCTTTTTGCACCAACCTGTTCACGTGCTACAGCAAGACACTGATTTCTAGCCTTACCGACCCATTCTTTATCGTCTGCCCTTTCAGGATTAGCCTGAAGTCTTGATTTATATATCTCTGCAGCTAATAAGTTCGCTTGTCTTTCTCTGGGCGAATTTTTTCTTGCTTCGTCGAGCTTATATTTTAAAGACTTATATTCCTCGGCATATTCTTGTTTGGCCTCCGAATTCTGTTTAATATTAGGCGTTTGTAAATATGCTTTCCGGGCCTTATTTCCTAAAGCCTTCATCGAATTTGCATATTCTGCGTATAATGCTTCTTTTATATTTCCAGGGTTTTCCCTGGATCCGCCAGAAGTAAGTTCGTATGCGTCCTTTGTCTCGGCCATTTTTGTAGACTCGGTAGTGCGCTCCTTTATTTTTCCAGTGGGTGCTTTAACTACTTTGCCTTTTTCATCGGTTTCATAAATATAGTTCCCGTCGTCGTCTTTCAAATAACGACCATTGGGCCCTTTAATCCGAACAGGGGCAAATTCGGCATATGAACGTTTATCGTCATCTTCTAAACGTTCTATCTTTTCTCCAGTTTCTGGATCAGTATTATATGTATTTATACCAGTCCTGGCTTTTCTGAGAGGTACGTTTTCTGGCGATTTAGCTCTAGAAATAATAGTAGATGCTCCAGTATGTCCATCACCATTATCTTGCCATTTCTTTTTAAGAGCTGCTATTCCACAGTCTTCGTAGCAGCCTTTCCAGTCAAGATTATGCTTCTCGGCATCGATGACGACCTGAGCAAATTTAACAGCGCGTGCTATTTCATCATCAGGGGCTCCTTTGAGTGTCATGTCGCAAAGCAAATTAGTAGCTTTGCCCATTTCCATCCCTTTACGAAAGCCGTCCGTTTTCGGTCCAACCGGCGTCATGCCATGATATGCTGGATACGCAGTCTTAGGATCAAATCCTTCCAACTCTTTTAATGGCTTGGTGGATCTAATATTAACTCTGCTGCTGAGAGGAATAGCAGTTACCGTATCGCCATCGAAATCGGCGCCAGAAAGACGTTCTGCCGATAAATGATGTATACCTATGGCATCAGGTGCATTGGATATGAGTTCACGCCCTTCTTTGTTCTTATTGTTAACTGTTACAATTGGTATCTCGCCGGTATATTGGTGAGGATATCTAACGAGAGCCAATTTAGTACCATCCGGATACGTCGGCGCATAACATTCGTCCGGTTTCAGCGTATTGCAAGGCAAAATTAGTTTTGTAGTTTGTCTTGGTAATGCAGCAGCTTTTAGTTCTTCTGCGGCAGAATCGCATTCTTCGGCAAATGTTTCTAGCATCTTCTTTTTGACCGTAGGATTGGTGAGCGCCATTATCTCAGCAAATTCTTGCGCTTTTTGTGTCGCCGCTAGCGTAAGTTGTTTTTCCACTAACGTTTTAGATTGCTTAGATAACATTTGAGCAGGCAACGATTTTTTCCAAGTTTGCCATGTTCCCTCTTCGTTAACCACGTTGATAGGAGAAACTTTTATTTCGCCGTTTTTGTCCTTATAATACTTTTGTATTAGACCAACTTCGTCTAACTGCTCAGCCGTCTTAATACTAGCTCCAAATGGATTAGAAGGATCTTCGGTTTTTAAAGGCTTAAGTACTTTTGAAATATCGGTTCCTGCTGGCTTAGAAGTATTAAATACTATGTCATATCCTGGAGGAATATCATCACGATAAACAGCAACGCCCTTTAAATAATATTTGCCAGGACCACCCTCTTCATCATCAACAGCAATACGGCACTGCGCGTACCGAGCTTTTCCCAATGATAAATCATCTACGCCCCTTCGTAGCTCGATGGTTCCGTCTCGTTCGGCTCCGCCTTCGTCGGGATACCTAATATAGACTCTTTTCAAATCAATAGGTGTGATTTCCATAGGCGAAGGCTTCCATGTTCCATCAAGATCTTGTATCCGACTCATTTGTTCTATAGAACGGATATCTTTTTGGTTTTTATACACATCCTTATAATCGATATCGGGCGCATATAAAACCTTCATCGATGTTTTTTGTCCTTTCGAACCCATCTGCTCTACATATATTTTTCCTTCCTGATACCCTTGCTCTTTGAGAAGAGCAACGGCGTTGCCCAGTCTAGTCTTAGTACAGTTGAGAGCATATTCGCTACCGTCGCCAATGTCTATATAATTAGCTTTGTCAACGAATTCTTTTAACTGTGCGGCTATTTCCATATTAGCCCGCGAACGCACTGCTTTCTGTTCGTTTAACAGCGAACGAACCGTTGGTTCTGCCAGACCAGTAGCTCTAGATATTTCGGTTGGCGTTGCATTTGGATCCTTATCGCGAATTTTTTTAACCATTTGCTCTCGCATTTGGCGTTCCTCGGCACGAGCATTAGACAGCCGTTTACGATAATCTGTAGTGCTCATACCTAAGCCTTTTGCTATAAGCGTTTCTGCTGTTTGAAATGGTATGCCTTCCGCTTTATACTGTGCCCGAAGCTCGGCAACACGTCTTCTAAAATTGACGGAGCGCTGCGGATTTTTACCACTACCCCACGGATAACGGCCACTATGCCGCGGAGTTCCATACCACGTACCATCTTCTGGCGACTCCGGTATCAAACCTTCGTATTCATTGTCGTACACGTCATACATCGTAATTTCCCTTATATCTCTTAATCCATTTGTCAAGAGCTATGATTTTATCCATATGGTGTGCAATTGTTTCTGCATCCGCTTGCTCGGTATTAATGTCGGCATAATAACCATCTTCGTCAGCCATGGTCTGATAGATAGCCAACTCAATGTCTATCTCACCAGGACGTTTTTTGTATTCCAGGCAGAACAAAGCAGCATAGATTTCTAGCTGTTTCATCGACGCAGGCGTTAAACCAGTTTTTAGATCATGTATTCTCAAAATCTTTTTCTCTTCGGAGAAAGAAATAGCGTCGGCCCACCCAAAGCAATTCTCTGAGTAAACCAACGCTTGTTCTGGAGTCAACTGAAAACCTATGGCGTCGTTGACATAGTTTTTGAAGTTGTCAAAAATTATGTCCATGTCTATACTATTTTCTGGTATTCCATTACGAAGTAGTTCTAATAGAATATCACTTCGCGTATAACGGGTTACTTTAATACCATACTTAATACGTTCACAGGCAAAACTGTGCAGAATGGTACCTATGCTAGTTGCATAGCGATTGCGATACCGGGCAATTAGCGTTTCTCTGTCATAGTTAAGCCACGAATATTGACTTGGACTAAGAAACGCATGTGTACCCTCACGTACGTCTTTTGAATGATCGTTCCAAATCATTCAGCACCTCCTCTCTATTCTCAGGATAAATAAATGCAGCAAAAGACATTTTGTCCATAAGATGCACATAATAATCCTGGTTAGGGCGATGAGAAGCAGATGCATGTTTCTTACCTTCGAGAGCAGCCCAACGATCTTCATAAAGAACCAGCATGTCCGGTATGCCTTGAATATCGCTTGGGTCTAAATGCAAAACCAGACATCCAGGAAGACGTCGTTCAAGTTCTTTACGCAATTCGCTCTTAAATTTATTTTCGAGCATCGTCATCTCTCCTCATAAAATAAAACGTTGTTACACCACCTAAAAAAAGAAAAAAAGAGAACCGATAAAATCGATTCTCTCCCTTCTATTATAAGCGATGTTTTTCGTACGAAACTATAAACGCCGATTCATTGAATTTACGTTTCTGTTGTATTGCTCTTGCAATAGCAATATCGATAGGGGCACGAGATTTTAAATGGTAGTAATACAAATCGCTGAATGGTGTATTCAACCGATCAATACGACCCGCGGACTGTATCATGATTCTATAACTATAATTTTGACTATAGAATATCACTGTATCCGTAGCGGTACAGTTCCACGCTTCGGCGCCAGCTGTATACTGAACCAAGTAGCACCACCGGTCACCCTCTGGCACTGGCTCATGTACCTCGCCGTTCCATTCGTTGTATGGCACGCCTATAGCGGTCAAAGCTTCGCGCAGTGCATTTAACTCGTACGTATAGTTATAGAAAATTATAACTCGCGGATGTTCGCCCATTATTTCAAGTGTATTGGTCAAACGACTAGGATCTTCATTAACAACTCTCCTCATTAGATAACAAAGCTTTCCTGTTTCCCTAATTGGACAATTATCGTACGGATCCCATCGATCCTTCCACACTTGTAAATAAAGCTGCTTATCATAATTGCAATTAACGGTAACGTGATGCTGCTCAGCCTGCTTACAAAATTCCATTTTTACGTAAATCATGTCGCGCAAACGCTCTAGCCGTTTCGTTTCTACGTATCTGTCTATCTTTGGAAACTTAGCGAAACGATTAAATACCGCATGACGTCTTAAAAATTCGGTTTTATTTTTATAAAAACCATTTGCAACGAATACAGGAATTAAATCCGACCAAGTATCTGCTGGCGTTCCAGTTAACAGAATCCAATGGTTTCTCTGCGATATTTTCAAAAACGCTTTAACCCACGCACCAGACCCTATCAACCTTTGCTCATCAAAAATAAAAAACGATGAAATAACGTTAGCGTATTTTTTAATATTGTTCCATGAATCAATATGGACGTTCACTTGCGTTAAATCAAAGAAAGAAGCTTCGTCCTCCCACTCATGAGAATCTCTTTTTTTAGCAGGACAAATTATGTACAAATCTCTTGGTTGAAGCATGGGCCCATCTTCACCAACACCATTGATACGCAACTGTCCTTTACATTCTCGAGTATAATAATAAGAAAGAGCGGTCCGACTCTTTCCTGTGCCAACATCGGCAACCAGAACCGAACCGCTCTTGAGCTTACTCACTGCTTCTTCCTGATGCGGATATAGCAGAATAGCCATTTATCACCCCCAGGGCATTTCTTCTTCATATGAAGCCATCCTCGCCTCAATGGGATCCACGTACATAATAACTTCCATAGACCGGAGGTACGCTTTAACGCCGCTAATGCCATTAACCTCCCAAGGATAAGCTCTAATGATTAAATCGGCATACTCGATAGTGCCAAAATCAAGCTGGCCAACTGTATTTTCGTCGAGGATGACGCCACGCTGTTCATCTTTAGCTCTCTGAAGAATTTTAGGAGGACGACCTTTAAAAGATACAGCCACCTGGAGCGTATACTGTACCTGCCCTTCCCATTCAGAACGCTTAACGTTCCAGCCCTTTTCAAGCAGATCTTCGGCCTGGGTTTCATTCAGAACAACACAAAAATTCCTCTTTCCTTCTTGATTAACTATGTGTCCTTGCTTATCGGTTCGCTCAGCCCCCCTAAAATTACGGAAAATGAGTTTGGCGTGCTCGATAAGTTCGTTCTTAATTTCGTTTCTGTCTACCATGTTATACTCCTTTCTAATCAACCCAAGGCAGCTCTTCCGCAACTGACGTGGGCATATTTACATACAAAGACATTTTGTCGGCTGGCACATCGGAGAACCTAAATTCGTCCGCGTCACCATAATTTGATATAGCTTTTATCGCTTCGGTTGCTAAATCGTCATAGTAACCTCTATCTATAATATCATTCGGATCACAGTCTAACGATTCAACATACTCGGCTTCTAGCCATCTATAACCCTTCGTTCCCGTTATAGCCATGTACTGGCCTTCCGGTGTTTTACGGTACAAAATGCCACCGCCAACACCATCTTTTACCGGACAAAATAATCCGACACGACCGACAAACATATACTGATGACCCTTAGCTATTTCAGCCAATAACTCTTCGTCTGAAATATCACTTGTGTCGTCAAGCATACTTTGTGCTTTCTTTGTTAGCTTACCGTTACGCGCGGCCACTAAGCGTGCATCATAGATGCTTTGCCAATACGTGACATCTTCTAACTTCTCATTGAAGTCTAGGTAAATATCACCCTTGGCGACCGACTTTGTTTCGCAGAGATCGTTGAACACGATTTCTTCTCCGCTGAACAGCTTTTTAAACACATACGGCACCTGGAACTGAGTGCCAGTAGCTGTCCAGTATTTACCTTTCTTGGCGGCTTTCTTATTATCGCCAGGTACATAACCATAGTACAGTTCGCACACATCCGGCGTTCTATACTTGGCAATGTAGACAGCTTGATTGACCAAGCACATCTTCTCATATGTAGCTTCGTGCTCAAATGTGTATCCATATTGCTTCGCAAAATCCATACAAAACTGTATGATTTCTGGAGTGGCATTTGGGATCTTGATGGAATCGGTTTTGATGTGCGCAACAATAAAGCCACGCTTCTGCACTTCTTGCATCAACGTAACCATGAATAACGCACCTCTAAGCGCAACTATATTATTAACATTCCTCGGATCCTTAAATGGGTTAGGGAATGTGGCGCTGGTGTAACCATAAACACTATTTATAACGATCTTCAACGCTTGAGCTAACTTGTCAGCATCTTCATCACTGCCCAGATAAGGAGCAAGTTTGCCGTCAAGCATTCCTCTTGCGGCGTCAAGATCGTGGCGTTTGATGGCGATACGCGCATCCAGAATATCAGTATAGTTTTTGGTGTAATCGCCAAACAGATTCATGGCTCTTATACTGTTGGGATGCAGTGACGCTACATCAAGCAATGCTACGTCGGTATACATTCCCGGTTCGCTGTAGACGTATCCGCCAAATCCAACATCTATTTCCCTATATATGTTTTTGCCATCAGCAAACTCATACTCAGGAAACGTCTCTCTTATATCTGGATAATTGAGACTCGGATGACGATTATCGCCAAATATGATTTTAGTTGTATGCTGTCTAGTGGTGTTAATAACCCTAAGACCAGACAAGTCAGCCAAGATCTCACGCGCAACGAGATCCTGATATGTTGCCTTGAATACAGCTTCTGTAGCCACGACATCATTTTTGCAGTATTCGGCTACTAAGTCCCATTGCTCTTCTGGTGCTGGTTCATCCCATGGTATGCCCATCTCTTGGTGATGAATGCCAAGTTCAATCTCCCATTTCTTAAGAGACTGTTTCTTAGACGAATAGTCAAGAATATCAGCAAAGCCAATCTGGTAAGCATTAACAAACTTAACGTCATCTTTACCGGCCACGATGTCTCTAGACAGCTGCCAAAGCTTATAGCAATCGTATCCAAGCATGCGCGCATAAAGAATATGATTGTCATAGCCACGATTGTTGAATCCGACCGTTTTTTGTTTCGCAAACCATTCACAAAATTCACTAGAAGGATTGAACTCCACATGAATTTCTGGTTCATCTAAATACTTCCAACAAATGAGATACAAGTTCTTATAAACTTCGCAATCCCATATGATGATACGATCGTCTTCAAATTCAGTGTCGCTTTCATTGATCACGCCATCGTCATTATGCTCCACATCTTTACTGCAAAGATGCATTTCACTTACTAATCGTAAGCATTTATCTTTACTATTAGAACTATGTAATGCAAATTGTTGTAGTTGCGGTGCATAATCACGAAGATCATAAGAAACACCTACAGAATATAAGTCGTCTAATGTAGACTTTATGGCGCTTATACTCTGAGACGTAGACGAGAATTTGCCCTTACGTAAATGCATATCTATATAATTGCGTAAGTGCTTATCGTCTTTAAATCCTTCAAAGTCTAACACATTGCCCTTCCTTTCTTTCACTGGCAAACCGCCAGACAAATGGGCAACCGGAATATCATTACACGCCGTAAGCTTACGTCGTAACGCAGATTTTCCGGTAAAGACTTTCACCTCTATGTCGTTATCGTAAATGGCCCGCAGCTCCGTAGGGTCACCATTGTAAATATAATGGAGATGGATGCCTGCTCCAGACTTACTAAGTTCGGCATAGGTTGGTGGCCACTTGTTAGCGGCTTCCAGATTTTTTTCTAATGACTTCTGGCCATCCTCTTTGATGTCGAAGTCGATCACTATGTGATGTAATGGAACGCGCACATAGTGAAGTTCGCTTGTGAGAATATCACTAAGAGTCTTCGTACAATTGTCCCACGAAGTTTCGAGCCTTCCGTTCGTATTTGGCAACTCATATTGGGCCGGCCAATCTTTTGCCATATCATCGAACAACGAATGCTGTTTTCGAAAAAGTAGCCAACTGGAATCTTTTTCTGGTTCCTTAGTATCTGGGGGATGTTCCGGCTCTAAACCGAACTTCTCTCTCTTGAAGCCCATGAATACAGATGAATAATGAGCATCGGCCGTATGGTAGTCTGCTTTAAAATCTCGGAAATAGTTTTCCATCTCCGATGAAAATATTCGCAAACGCATACGACTGTCTTTTGGAATGTTGGCGTATTCACAATACTCGTTATACCTACGAAATGCCTCCTTTCTCGGTACCAGAGAAGTAGTTAAAAAATACTGCAGCTCGTATTGCATGAAATCATAGAAATCATTGGTAGCTGCTATCATAGCGGTTGGAACATACGACGCGTAATATTGCTCCCCCATGCTGTTATAAATATCCAAGCAATGTTGAGCTATAGCTCCTTTTTCAAATTTGATTCGACGCATTAAAGTATCGTATCTTTTTGTAGGAACTGTATTGCCGCTGGGATGTACATCAATTAGCCGACGCAGAAGTCCAGATTTGGCTTCTGTAATTTTAACCGGCCTATTGGTACCAATCATCAAAAACGAATGTATGGTTGCCGGATATTTTGATTTAAATTTTTCCTCAAGTTCCATAGTCTCGTGCGAAACTATAGAATTCAAACGAGTATTGTCCTCGATTTTGGATAAATCGCCATCATGTTCTATCGCAACCAATGGATTGTTTTTAAATGATTCCATGGCAAACGCCGCGTTAGATCGTCCTAAGTCCTTAGCTCTAAAAGGAGCCCAATAACCTTCGAACAAATCTTGTATAATGTTTAATATGGTCGACTTGCCGGAACCAGCGGAGCCATAAAATACAAGAAATTTTTGAATGCGTTTACTCGAACCCGATATGATAGATCCAATTGACCATTCAATTTTTGCTCGTTCCTCCGGCTCATATAAAGTAGATATCAACTCTTCATAAGCACTATAATCACCTTCGCCAATTGCATACGAAAGTTTTTTAGTGGCATAGTCCTCATGGGTTGTATCCGTATTAGCAAATATAACGCGCTCGTCCAATGCTCGTTCGGCATTCCACGTGTCACGCATTTGTTTATTGCAATACTTGTGCCAGCGATCTATAGAATCGCTATCGGCATCTGACATCAACGCCATAAAATAACGATTCTGAGGATTCTCGTTCTTTAGTCGATTGCACTCTTCCATGATTTCCTTGTCGATCATTTCTATTAGAGTGCCTTCGCTAGTCGACCATAAATTTGTTGCTGGATTCCATACAGCATAAAAATCTCGTCCGCGTATCAGCAAATCTTTGGTGTTAGGTTTCACCAAAAAACGGGGTCTAACAACGAAGCCATTTTTTATTTCTTTTAATCCTATTTTATAAAAATCTAACGGCACATAGACCCTCCTTTCAGTAACCGTTTTTGTGTACGAACCTTTTTTCGAAAAAAAAACACCAAAAAACTATTATTTAAAATTATTTTTTTCATATAATAGATTTTAAGGTAAAAAATCGGAAAAGGGTTCACAAAGGGCTTTTTCTATACATTTTTTGTGTTTTTTTCTATAAAATTTACAAGCTACATTGCAAATTTTATAAAATTTTAGGCACACCGAACTCGGAAATCACATAATCGTGAACCCCTTTCCAAAAAGGGTTCATACGTGAATCAAAAAGGGTTCGTGACTTTACGATGTTCCCAAACCCATTTTTTTTAAACTTCCGACTCATCCAAGTCTCTAAACGAGTGGCAACGTATGTCTTATCGAACTCATCATTGGTCTGCGAATCTAAATATAAATTATGCATGAATTCATGGAACCAATTTGCCGGAGTCCATTCGTCATATATTTCTTCGGATGCACGAATAGCAAGAGCTACCAGCATTTCCAGTACAGAACACGATGACTTAGGTCCAGGCCACGCTTGATTCATTTCCTCACAATATCTGCGAGTGAGATCACAGCCGTCCTTTAATCGGTTTTCATCGTCTATCAGCACGAAGTAGAATTCGGTGACCCATAGTTGCCGCAATAGTAAGTCGTAATGGTGGCTCAGACCTGTCTGATCACAAAGCCACTCATAATAACCGCTGTCATCAAACGGATAGCCATTTACGAGTGTATTAGCCATGCTTATTCACCTCGCTAAAGGCCATGATAACTTTCGTTACGCAAAAGTATCGTCCAGGCTGCATTTTTGAGATAATACAAATATCATCTATATCCGGGTTACTACGAAATTCAGCAAGCGCATCTCCGAACAATTCATCCTGATCTAAAACATCATTGTCCTCGTCGGCTAGAACGCCATCGCCTGTGTAATAAAAAAGTTCTACACGGTCCTCAACTGGCGCACTGTCAAATATGTCTTGCGGTATTATTGTCCCTCCTTTTTCAATTTTATTAAGTTTTTCGCTATCGACTTTGCCATCGATGTAATTACCGTCATTATGGTAATCATCGTCATCTAATGGATTGTCTGGAGTATCAGCGTACACTCTGCTATATTTTGTGTACTCATCAACTTTTCTGGCGCTATAATTATCTAACGAAGATTTGCTCCGTCCGGGCTGTTCCTCTTTTTTTTCGTTTTGATCATTATTTTTGCGGTGTTCGCTGGTCGGCTGGCTCAGGTGAGCCTTATAAAGACCCACCTGCCGTTTTACTTCTTCGACATACAGTGCTTCATATTTTTTATCATGACGTTTAGCACTGAATATCGTTCCAACAACGGTGCCAACACCAAATCCGCCAAGGAACAGTCCTACTCGAATGAGTATTTCCTTGGGAATTTTCATTTATCCTCCTTGTTTACCTGATAGAGCCACTCGCGGATTGCGCGTGGATCGTCTATTCCAGGATTTTTATCCTCATCATAAATGATGTGATAATCATCGTCGGCCTTAATGGACACGTCAAGATCCTTCATCGGATTAAAGAGAGGCTCCATTCCAAGGACTTCGACCAGGATTGCGCCATCATCTCGATTAGGAATAATGGAGGTCTGGATGCGCACCCTCTTTGTGACGTTTCCGTCTTTAATTTTGTCACGCTTAGCCCCGAATACAGCGCCGTATGCGGTACGCGGCTTGGTTTTCTGATTCAGCTGGAAGACTTTATACTGGATGTAGTTAAAATCAATGAATTCTTCCCGGTGAATAATGTTATTGATCAGACCTTCCTTCTCAAAACAGGTCCGCTGATTGACCCATGCATCTCGGCTAGCGCAGTCGCTGGTCTTCTGGCTGTATTCGAATGTAAATAACTGATTATATGTCTTTGGATCGACTTCGCCGGTTCTCTCAATGGTTTCTTTGACCGTTTTATTACCGTTTTCGTCAACTGTTTCGACCTTTTTCAGTTCTTCTTTAATACCCGTGGCATAATATCTGTCACGGGCTTCGCCTTCCGTTTCGATCACGCGGTTCCGGTACGAAGCGGTGAACGCTGCCAGACTAGAGAAAGCCATAGCTACATTCTCGTACCTTGTTTTAATAATGCCAAATCCCCATAACACGCATCCTACCATACCGACGGTGAGGCCTGCTGTGATTGCATAGCATCTGAACAGTTTCCATGCGCACTGTGTTGTGAATATCCGCCGGTCCTGTCTGGCATCATATTCAATCTCCTGCGACTTGGCCTTTGCCTCGGCTTCTTCTACCATGGACATGTTGTCATCATAATCAGATAAAATGTCCATACACTTGGGCGTGGCCATACATCCGGTAATAACCGCTGCCACCCCGCATACAATGCCCGCTCCGATCAGGAACTCCGGGCTTTTTTCTTTCATAAAGAGTTTGGATGCGCCAAATGCGCGTATCATTGATGCTTTGATACCCATTATTTTCTCCTTTCTTAATATCAATTGTCTGTTTCGACAGGATGTGCATTCGACCATTTCGACATAATGTGCAAACGCCTTTCCAGGATTGCACCGGCCGTATCTGCCGCAACTCCAGGAATGTACCAGGACAGACCTAGCAGGACAAGTCCAACACCGATTGCTCTACGCAATGCTTTCTTTTTTGTCATTTTTACTCCTTTCTATCTAATTAATACGGGATTCGGCATATCGATTCCCCATTTTCCGCCGCCACGAGACACAGCACGAATATCATCTGGATCGAGTGTTTCCCAGCCATAACTGCACGAAGTCCAATCAACACTAAGACCCTCTGTGTAGTCTGACCAATAATCGAAGTATTCTCGCATACTGAGTCTACCCTGGTATTTTACGACGTGCTTGCGCAGGGTCTGTTCTAACTGATTTGCAGCCCACATGTCTTTCACGTAAATATCACCGTATTCGCGCCAAGAAATAGTTTTCTTACGGTTTACTCCAACTGAGCTATCGTTTAAACTGGAACGCTCAGATCCATTTCGCCTTCTAGAACCTCCGCGATCACGCATTTTTCCACCGGAAATTCCATGAAAGACACCATAAACCGCGTCAGCGAAAATATCACAGACACCATCTGCCACTTTCGGAAGCCACCGCTCCCACAAATAATGTTCGAAGACTTCTTTTGGATCGTCTGGAACAAAAGTTCTCACTACACGATTCCAAACTGAAGGCTTGACTTCGGCTTGTGGTTTTTCGGTATACTGGGGCTCGCCTTCCGTTTTTGAATTAGTTATTTCATCAAAATTCATTGGCTTCCTCCTAAAAAAAATAAAAAACAAAAGGAGCCCAGCTTTTTGCTGAGCCCCTTCCGTCGGGGTTGAGAATTACTCTACAACATCCACCATTCCTTCGGTTTCGGTTACAACAGGGGCAACGATCTGCTCCACTGCGTCGGCCAAACGCGTCGTTGCTGCTGCGATTTCGTCGGCTTCATCCTGGACGGGGATCTCATGAAGATCGTGAAGATCGTGAAGATCGTGAAGTTCGTGAAGCTCCTCGAAATCAGGAATCACAAGTTCATCATCTTCGGTTCCCAGCTTGCCAAATGCCATACCGGCCGCTGCTCCAATTCCTGCGCCTCCGATACCGGCCACCATTACTTTGGCCCATGTCGGTGCGCTTTTGAGCTTGGAATAGCCCTTTTTTGCAAGCTTCTTCCCCTTAGCGATGAGCCCTTCCTTTTTCTTGGGCTTCTCCGTATCCGTCACATTCTTCACGGACTCGGTCCCGCCATCGTCGACGATTTCGCCTTCGACTCGTTCGAAGTTTTCAGTTTCGTTATCGTTTTTCCATTTTCCCATTTTCTTATCTCCTTTTCTTACTTATATGGGTTGGGGTTGATAGTGTCTTCTCATTATGAGCGATGAAAAAAATGCAAAAAATATTGTGAAAATTAGAGAAGATGGCATGCCAATCTATCGCTCCGAACCCATTCGTCTAGTCCCAGTCCGGCCTATAACCCTTGAACTGAATCAACCGCACGGCTCTTCCAAGCTCCGGATCCACGACAGCCTCCGAAGTATCGACCGATAAGAGCTCAAAATCCGGATTGACTCCAAACATTTTCAGCGCTTCGAGGTTCCACTTCAAGCCCATGGATTCGTACAGCTCGGTCAGATCTTTCGGGTCGCCATCGCCAGACTGATATCCGGAGTGATACGTAACAATGAAGCTGTCATTATACGCATCTACCAGCCCCTCAATCCAATCGCTGCAACCATACAGATACTGGCCGGTGATGGTTTCCTGCATGAGTTCAGTTCCGTGTCCGGAGTGTACAACGTTGGCATACTCGACGGCTTTAACAGCTTTGTTCGTCTCTTTTGTCACGTTTTGCTGGATCTCTTTGGCTTTCTCTTCGCCAACGGTTTTCTTCGTTTCATTCATGAGCGCGGCGTATGCCGTCTGTCCAACCTGCACAGTGGAGTTCAAAGTGGCAATTGTGCTTGCGCTGATTCTATTAGATGCAATTCCGCATCCAGCAGAAGCTATACCCAAACCAACTGGAACGATGACAGCCTTGCCGACTCTAACGGCTTTCTCTTTCTTGCTAACGGTCTCTCCGTTAGCCTCTCGGTCATCGAACTCGTCGAGAATATCATTGCACCTCGGTCCAGCCTTAAAGGCAGCAATGATCGCGCCGGCTTCCAGCACAATAGCTGCTGCCGTAAGGATGTTGGCTTTATTTTCTGATGCAAACTTCAGCCCCGTTTTGAATAATGATTTGATGTCCATAGTTACTCCTTTCTCTTATTCGTAATTGGATCCAACTACACCGTTCTTGGTAGCCGGCGTCATAACCATTGCGCAGTACCAGTCGTTTGCCAGGGTTGCAACCGTAAAGTCATTGTTGTAACGTTTTCTTTCAATTTCTGAAATATCAGTTTTCAAAGACATGTTGGCGGCATTCTGACGGAAATCATCGAGCCAACCCTGGTAGTTGCAGAGCCAGTGCGATACCCGGGTAAGCTTCATCGATGCTTCCCCCAGCATTTTCCTGGTTTCGGCAAATTCATCGCTTCTCCAGGTCGCACCCATTGTGAGTCCGATGATACCCGCAAAAGCAATAGCGCCAGCCATGCTTGCCCCCGCACCCACTTCCTTGAGGGCTTTGCACCTGTCTTCTGCCTCCGTTTCGCTGTATCCGTCGTTGATGTACTCCTCTTTCTTCTCCTCGATAGCTTCCTCAATAGGCACGGCCATTGCTTTTGCTGCGCGATACCCAACATACGCCATACCAGCGATTGTCGCCACCCTGATACCAAGTTTAAAGATTGTTTTAAGCATGTTGTTACTCCTTTCTTTTTTATAAATGTTTAATAAAAAAGAGAAGAACCCGTGTTATTTACACGAATCCCCCTCTCGGGCTCACTGCTCTTCCTTTTTTACCCGATGAATCTTGTGCCCGATCGAGCTGACTTTCGCGGCCTGTACCAGTACAATGTACAGTTTGAAAATCACCGTCAGGGCCGAGATCACGAGCACTAAATTTGCTACGGTGAACATGTTGTCGCCTCCTTTCTTATTATTTCCTATTATAGGCAATGAAAAAAAGAAAGAAGGCCAGCTGAAATTATTCAACTAGCCCCCTCTACTGCCTTTTAGTCTACTTTTCGATTGTTTAAATCGATGAGTGCGACTATAACCAGCAGCACGATCAGGAATAAACAAATTTCTGCCATTGTTGGTCTCCTTTCTTTTATTATTTCCTATTATAGGCAATGAAAAAAGTTAAGGTGACATGATCTTTCTTCTAGCCAGCCGTCTGGCATATACACTAACATTTCTCAAATCGGCCGGGTCAATATTATATGTCTCCGCCAATTCTTTTATTTTTTTGCGCCGTTTTTTATCAATATTCCGACGCTCAGCTTTCAAGACCGGATCGTTTTTCCAGCCAGGGTGTTCGCTCTCAAAATATAACACGCTCGTCCAATGCTCGACAAGTTCATCGCGAGCCGGAGCACTTGCCGCCCAAGCATTACTCCGTTTTTCGGCTTCTGCTTCGCAATTTTTCTTGAATCTCTCAATCTCATTCTCTTTTAAACCGAGAATAGACAGCCAATGCTCTACTTCTCCAATTGTGCGAATGTCAGACCGAAGTTTTGCGCTCCTGCTTCTCTGTGATCTGTCCGGATAACCAATGGCCGCATTAGACAGCGCATTTACATAATCGTCCCGTGCTCTTTTGCCAACAGCTTCAAGTAAAGCGAGCGCGCTATGCATTGGAATATCTTTTGCTACCAAAGGCGCCATAACGTAATCGTCTAAAAAGTTATCGTTTCTTCCCATTACTTTCTCCTTTTTAAAAAAAAATAATAGAGGACTATATAGCGCGCTTCGAACACGCGTCTCCGCTACTATTAGCGGTATGCTACCGTTACACCATTTTGGGTCAGTTTATACTCTCCTCAAGTCCTCTATTATGTGCATTGAAAAACGTACGTTACCGCGACCTAGTCCACAGTTTCGTACTCCCGGATTTTTCCGTACAGTACAGGGGCATCGTCATGCAATACATAAGTGTCGTTGGATATAAATTTCGTATACGGATAGAGTTTCCGTACTGCTTTTTCCACTTTATCGCGATTCTTGCCAACCGCTATGATCTGCTCATTGCCAAAAGGTACAAATTCTGTAAAAATATAAATTTTCATCGTAATCTCCCATTACAGCAGTCTCATTGACATCAGGATCTCACCGTAGGATTCTCCAGCGGCGTATCTTCTCTCGGCTTCCAACCTCTGATAGTTTGTCGGTGTTTTTCGGCAGTAATAGTGCATATTAGTACGGCGATCGTAAAAATGCCGGAGATTTGTATCGACCAGGCGGTTTACGCGGCTAACGCTAATGTATTCGTCTACGCCTTTAAATATCAGTTTGATTACTGCTGCGGTAACCGGTAATACAATTTCCGGGTGCGCTTTCGTGAATGCGCAGGCCTTATCGATAACTGTTTTGGCCTTTCTTTTTGCTTTTGCCCATCCGTCATTTTCAAACGGCTCAACGTTATCAAAATTTTCGTACATAATTAACTCCTTTCTATAAGAAAAAATAAAAAAGAGAAGAACCCATACTAATTCGTATGGATCCCTCTCTGTCTAGTAGTTGGAACCTATCGCCTTCTCAGAAGATCGATAGGATTCTTGAGATTCATTGATCCCTTGGCGTTTCGGAAGTCGCCGGGTAAAGCGTCCTCACCCGCCGCGAATTTCATCCACTTTTCAGTCTGCTCTGCCATCATGCTGTCATTATGTTTCTGTAACCCCAGCGCGCAGATACACGTGCCAACAGTCGCGACCACTTGTGCCAGTGCGATCAGTCCGTTAGCGACTAGCGCCGACTTGCTTTCTCTCCTCCGAGACTCGCACTCAAGCTCTTTTAACTTGAGCTCGTGTTTTTGTCTTTCGCTCTCAATGTCCACATTGCGTACCCATTGAGCCGTCTGACGTTCCCGCTCTCCCTCAAGTTCTTTGGCCTTGAGTTCGGTCTCATGCTGAAACTTGATGTTTTCAAGTTCGAGCGCTCTGTCGTGTGCCGATTCTGACTCTTGCACATGGTCGTATTGGCAATTTGCCGCGTGTCTCTGCCGCTCTAAGGCCAAATATTGGCGGAGCAGCTTTTCGTCGATGTTATCGCCATCGAGAAATTTGTTCAGAACTTTAGCCGTAGCGGCTTCCAAGCCCTCTTCCAGATTCAACTGAATCTCTTCCTTTTTTTCTTCTGCCATTCTTTTTTCCTTTCTTTGTGGCAAATTTACGGTTCCTATTAAGAGCGATGAAAAAGTTAGAAGAGCTTTCCGTTTCCTTTATAATTAGCCCATAAATCATACAGTAAGGCAGCTGTCATCAAGACTGCCCATGTCTTAAGTACCAGCGCTACGGTCAGAGCGCAACTGAATATCAATGATACGAACCAGGCAACAATGGTTAACAGTAACCAAGCAGCAAATACCAGCATAAGTATCAAAATCATGCTTTTTCCTCCTTGTCTTCATCCGCCGGTTTAGCGCTTGTGATAGCGTTTACGCCGTAGTTTACCAAGTATCCAGCCAGAAAGATTACGCTGGCTACCGGCAGGTTTACTTTAAAAAAGCTGAATACTATCATGGCTACCAGAACGACAGCAACTAACATCAAGCAAATATCAATTGTCTTCATCTTCAATAACCCTTTCTAACCCATTCACGATTTTTACGTCAAGCTGCACGATGTCGCCATCTTCGAGATAGTCAAAGTTGGCTGTATTCCAACGGATAGCGATCTTATCCTTATTCGGATCTGTCCGGTCAATAAAAAAGACACCGTCATAGGTGTCCTTAGCGTTGTATTTGCCCAGGCCGTAGCCAAATATCATTCCCACCACTACAATGGCCATATAAGCTACTAACGGTAATGTCATTTTTTGCTCCTCCAGTCCTCGCCTACATAATCCTTATCAATTTTTTCCGCGACAAAATCATCGTCCAACGCTGCCCAGTCTATGAATGAATTCAATACGGCTAACTCATCATCTGTTAAAGATACTAATTCTGTTGAATATCCAACCTTTGTGATGGCGTATAAAGAAGTTTTCCTTACTTCGTCTGTACCGGAATCTAATATACAGATCTTAGAATCCTCTAGCTTTTTGACTCGCTTGGCCAGATTATATAACTGATCGGTATACGAGTCACCAAAACAATCGAAACGGCTATTGACACATTCATTGACTTTTTTGATTTCTTTTTCTGCGTATTTCCTTACAGAATTAATCCGGGAGATGAAGAAGGCTACTGCCGCGAATGTGCATACTAGCCAAAGAACTACAGCCAGAAGCATCGCACTTGTATTCATTCTTCTTCCTCCTCTTCCTTCGGTTCAAGCTTAATGCAGGTGATCGTGCTTAACGGGAACAAAAATCCATTTTTCGGCTGACTTTTAACCCCGCTAATGCACAGGCATCCTTTCTCGATAGAAACGTTTACATCGTAGTACTCTTTTCTCTTCTTATCGCCATTCGTATACAAGAACGACACGCGTTTCACATTACCCATAAATATCAATCTCCTCTCAATCTTGTAATCCGGCGATACCTCCGCTAAGAAGGATAGCAAAAACAATAAAGAAGGTATCGTTACTAATATCCAAGAATTTTCCAACTAGCGTCCATAAGATACTAAAGACTATACCGTACACCATACTCATTTGGTGTCACCGCCTTCCGTTTTCTTATTCTGCAGATTCTCGAGGTTCCAGCCGTATTCGTTCTGTGTCCAGAGGCAGCAGAGAACGTTCCACACGAAGGCTCTGTCGTGTGGTTCATCATTGTCGCCGCGTACGTACTTGAGGTAATGCCGGATAGCGCTATCAAAATATCTTTCGCAGGGTATTCCCTTCTGCCAGTTGTTATCGCCATACTTGGCTGCACCAGCCTCAAAATGCTGAGCAACGGCCAGGAACATGGATTCGGGTTCACCCTCCCAGTTATCTTCACAGAAGGCCTCGAGCGCATCGTAAGCATGGGCCGGATTATGATCTTCGTGATACCAATCCATAGCGACCAGTATCTTTGCCTCTACGGGCATCTGAATGTGATCAAAATATCCAGCAATAACGCCGAGGGGCAGCAAGTCGCACCGCCCCTTACCCTTCTGGATGTCACGAACCGCGCCTGAAGGAAACTCGGTCCTGTTGCCGCTGTCCTTGATCATCACAATGTTGTCGTCTTTAATCATGGTGATTGTTTCAGCTTTCTCTGCTGCTTTTCTAATAGTCACTTCATCTACGACAGAACGACCACCGTTCAAATTATCATACATAATCATTTTTTTTCTCCTTTACAAGCATTTCGCGCTTAATAGCCCAGCAATACATGTGTTCACCAGTCTCGGTCATAAACGTATATTCCTCGACTGAGAAACTAGGGTATTTTTTGACAAACTCGCGCTCACCTTCTTCTATCGTTTCAGAAACGAATGCGATCTCTTTCATGTAATCGTCATTCAATTCTCTAAACGATGTTGGCTGCGTAAACCAAATATAAACCGGTTTCATCATTCTTCTTCCTCCCCGTCTATTAATACAGCTTCAGTGGCAAGTGCATCGTTCGCACAATATTCGGCTACTAGATCCTTTTGATCTAGTTCGAACTTTATTCCATTAATCTGCGCTTGTACTTCCAGGTATTTGGTATACGTTTCGTTGCCTAATTCAGTTAATTTTGCCTGGGTTTCCAGCATCTCATCTGATTGCTTGGACAGTTTACCAGTAACTTTGGTTAAATTTTTTGACAGATCTAACATACTGCGGTTGATGTCCCTCTGCTCCTTGTGCCAGTCCAAGTATTTATGCATTATGTCCAAGAGATCATCCAGGGTTTTCTCGAGGCTGTGCACCCACAACGCCAACAACAGATCAACCACAATGAGTATAAATATAATGATGTCACGCGTACTCATCTCTCGTCCCCTTTCTACAGCAATCTCGTGAGCTTACTCATCATGCAGCTGCGATACCAGTCATCGTTTGTGGACTGCATAATGCGCTGTACGCTAGCTGCACCAGCCCGGACAGCTTCCGGATGTTCTTTGCAGATGCTTACGATCTTGTCTACTTTGTTGCTCTTGTAATAGTCATTACGGTCCTTGAGGGCCGCAACTTCGATGGCCTTGATTATAGCCTCTTCGTTCGACGTAGCCGCGCTGGTAGCAGCATCAAGACAAATATCAATGGCATCGGGCTGCTTCTGCTCTGATGACTTACCGGAAAGCATAACGCTGGCGAAAAGTGCCAGGCCAGCAGAGATCTCCTTCGGGTGTTCGGATACAAACACGATTACGCTATTAAGCCAATTACTGATCTTCATTTGGTTCCTCCTGTTTTAATGCTTTCTGTACTTGTTTTCTATAATTCGTAAACGTATTCTTTGCATTTTCTAATGCTTCTTTTGCCTGATTCTTTTCTAGCTCTTGGTCCAGCATCTTTCTATACATTGAAAAATAGAGCGATGCTCCGCTATTACCGCAGAAATTAAAAACAATATCGTCGATCAACGGTAAGTTACAGATTTCACAAAGCCGAATCATATTGTTCGGGTGAACGCTAATAATCAGATAATCGTAATCGGGTACGTTCTCTTTTTCGGCAAAAAGATTAAGCGCCAAAACCGCGAACTGTCTCCAAATGAGGCAATACGCATACAGGAACGTAATAATATCAATCTTACGTTCATCCTCGAACGGATTAGGCATTGCGGGCTTCACGAATGGATCACCGGTTGTGATATAAGTGGTCATGACTTCATCGCAGTATTTTATTTTATCTTTGATCTTATCCATTCTATTTCTCCTTTGCTTTTACTTTGCTGATAAGTGCCGACATGTTCGTGTAAGGAGGTTCAATGACTTTATAGAAAGCCAGAGGTTCTTTGGGGTAGAAGTCTTCCTCTTCTTCTGTTAAGTAGTGAAACTCATGCCATACCGGTTCTTTAGATATCATTTTGAAGCGCGCTCCGTAAGGATCAAATGTATACACATCAACCAAAAAAGTTTCGGCCTTTATAACGTGTTCGGCATGTCGGCTGATAATACACTTCCAAGCAATACAAGAGTGGGTAGGCGTTTCGGTTGACCAACCAAAGTCTTTGTCTGTAATAACTGCAATTGCGTTACGAATGTCAAAAGCGTCCGCATCTGTCCAGTGATCCATCGCAGTGGTGCCGAATAGACGTAATACGCGCTCAAGGTAATCTTTAGCACGTTCCGGGTTATTAAATTCAAGCATCATTTTTCCTTTCTGTATTTCCGTATGATACTTTCATGAAGTTCTGTTGGAATGTCACACACATAACAAAGCAAGGCCATTTCCGTTGGGCGTTCGGCGTTCCTTTCTCTTTCCAAATCCACAAGAGTGCGGTGGCGTTCGTTAAGGTACTCGAGGCGGTCGCTTGAAATGAAACTATAATTGGTGACCAGGCAAGCAAAGTCGGACCAGTCATCATAGTTGTCAATAAAAAACTGACATACGGTTGTTTTGGTTGTTCCGTTTGGAAATATAAATGACGGAAATCTCGGTTTACCAGGATAATTCAGAAGGCGATACTTATACGGAAGTGCACGATACCTTGCGAGAAAATTGTCGCACACTTTTTTCTTGTCTTCGTCCGGTAAATCAACTTTAAAGCGGAAATTACTTACTAACGAATCCATTGATACATCCTTTCTAAAATATAAATCAGCAGAGGTCCTTCACATAGGGCAGGGTTTCGAAAGCCTCGATCAGCTGGTTCCATTCGTCAAGTTTGTGGCCCTTACGCTCGGCCCGGATCTTGGCGATGGTTTCGTAATTGAGCATGACTGTACGCTTCTGGTTGTAACAGCAAGGCAGGAGCTGTATGATTGGATACCAGAAACGCTTATCCTTGGTCTCAAGGAATGTTAATCTTATTCGATTTAACCAGTCTATGAGCTGTTTGAAAATATCAATGCCTTCGGGCAGGATATGCTCAGTGCTGAAGTCTTCCATGCGAAGATCCCGGGAATGGATCTTGTGCATAGTAGAGCAGGAATTGGCCACTGTTCCAACTTTGTATGTGTCAAATTCCTTCCACCAGTAGAGCGGCGCAGTGATGTCCAGGGTCACCACAATCATACGCCTGTACTTCGCGTGTGTGCTTCCGCCGGCAGAAAGGCGCTTAGCTAGCTTGAGGTCATTCGGGCCGATCTCAACTTCAGGCGTACCATCGGAATAACAAAATGCTCCGGTCCAGTGCGTGTCATTCAGCTTCCAAGAGTTCATTGGATTGCGCATGCCACGCATAGCAGTCATAAGAGTTGTGGAATGCAGTGTCAGATTTTCAACTGTTAACATGAATACTCCTTTCTTAAAAAAGAAGAAGAGACCATGTAAACCATGATCTCTTCCTTGGTGAATATAGATGTGATACGATATATGAGTGTAGACGGTGAGGTCTATTTTTCCTCCTTTCTCTGTGACCTCCCTATTATGAGCGATGAAAAAAAAGAAGAGGCATTGACATTTTTGTTTACTTGCCAATTTCCTCTATGAATTTCTGATAAATTTCGTCGAGATTGATATCGTATGTTCTCGCCGCAGCCACGATGGTCAACAAGAATTTAGCAGATTCTGCGGCAAAATCTTCTTTATTCTGCGGTGCCCTATCGGCCTGCAGCTGCCACAGAGAATCCTGCCAAAGGTTGACTCGCTCCTGCGCCTCGTCATAAATTTCTATCTCGTTTTTATTTGTTTTGTTCAGTAGCATTTTTGACAATTTCGCCATTTCTAATCCTGTCATCTTTTACTCCTTTCTGCCTCTTCTCCTATTATGAGCGATGAAAAAAACAAAAAAGCCCACGAAAATATCCGTGAGCCTTTTGCTTTTTTTAACAGCGGAGCTCAATCCATCACACAGACAATCGCTTGCGTGAGTTGCGCCATAGTTCTACCATCGGTATATATGACTGCGCGACGATTGCCTTCTTCGTCATAGACTCGCACTTTTGTACATTTTTTATTCAATTTAACCTGCCATTTTTTGCCAGCCCAAACGAAATTGCCGTCACCGCATAATACATACGCCCAAATAGCATTCGCTATAGTCTCAAACATATTCAATACTCCTTTCTTTATTTGTTGCGCGTAGATTGACAATTACTCCTATTATGGGCGATGAAAAAAGACATGAAATATCAATCTCGTTCCTGGTCTAAGCGCCAGAAGAACTCTCGATACCGGCAATCGTCCACCTTATCTCCGTGTATGACCGCGTCAAAGAGGAAAAGATCTGTCGAAAATACCTCCCGGGCAATTTTTTCGATTAACATTATACGTTTCGCTAATCTAGCCATCTTTACCGCCGTATTGCCTGTAGGATCGTCACCTAAATATAAATCGTTATTAGCATCCTGCAGCTTCTCATACTCAGCGCACCAAGCATCGTATTGTTTACAGAAATATCTTAATTCGTAGTATCTATCTGTGGGGATGTTGTACATTGTTCTTCTCCGTAAAATATCTTTACTAAGCGAGCAAGCTCCACCGCCAATTCTCGTTCGGCCTCGCTGTTCGGGTTTGAACTACTCGTTTCCGTTTCTAAGTTGGTATTCCAGTAACTCGACGGCATGTTCTATCCTCTTCTGTGTAGCTCGCTTAGAATATCCAGATTCGAACTTCTTCTTGCCATTGAGAACGCTGCTCAAGTACGATGGCGTAACGCCCATAAAGTATGCTAATTCCGCCTGTGTTACGTTCAGATAGTGCAGCTTCCCTACCACGTCTGCTGTCCATTGCTCATTAAATGCTCTCATAGCGCACCTCCTAAAAATAGTATGACTAAAATATAAGGGCACGTCAATGAACAAATCGAACATGTGTTCAATAAATTCAACTCAGTTAAAAAAAAATAAAAGACCGTGTTTCGGGCACACGGTCTAAAGCCCATTATTCAGTTGTAGCGATTAATTTTTGCTGATACCTACGATCTTTGCAAGTTCAACAATAATCATTTCGCGCAGCTCTTTGTCCTCAGTGTTCTTCAGGATAAGATCGCTGGCTTTAATGCGATTAGCCTCCAGCATCCTATCGTTGATTTCTGCTGCTGCGTTTGCTGCTGCGTTCATTTCATTTTTTGCGAACATACAATTCTCCTTTATTCTTTTTGTTTGCTTAGATTAACAGTTACTCCTATTATGGGCTATGAAAAAAATAAAAATAGAGCCCGTGAATCAATGTCCACGAGCCCCATCTTTAGAGTCCTAACAGCTTAATGCTGAAAGAACCAGCGATTAGCGACACCGCACCTTTCCAGAAATAGGCGCTTTCCACTGTCGTCTGGCCAATTTCTCCATAGTAATCGGCAGACATTAGGAAAACGATTCCTATACACAGAAATAGAAACGGTATCCACCATTTTTTGCTTGGTTTTTCCATAATGCGTCTCCTTTCTAGTTATTCCTCACTAACTGCCGTGAAAAAAAATAAAAGACCGTGTTTCGGGCACACGGTCTAAAGCCCATTATTCAGTTGTAGCGATTAATCCAGCACGACATTGATGTCTACGCTGGAGAATTTTTCGTGCTTATAGATGTACGATACAATCGCACGCATGAGTCTGTCGATAAAGGCCAGCAGGCTATACAGCCACCAGATGTTTGCCACGGCTACGAACAGGGCGTAGGGATATCCAATAATTGATAATACCCACATGCCGATGTTGTACTGGGCGACAATCCATCCGGCGTTGCCAAGCCATGCCCACCAGGGCAGACCCGATGCCGATTTTACCCATTTTTCCAATTTTTTCACGTGCATAATAATTCTCCTTTGTTCTTTTTGTTTGCTTAGATTAACGGTTACTCCTATTATGCGCCGTGAAAAAAATTAAAAACCGTGTTTCAGGCACACGGTTTAAAGCCTATTATTCAGTTGTCAATTGGGTTTACATGTCCCAATCATCAGTGAAATCGTCCTGTTCCTGTTTCTCTTTATGCTTCATCCAAGCATACATAGCCAGGTTGATGATAGCCGATTCGACGATAATTGTTAACATATCTGTCACCTCCATAATATTCAACATTCCTATTATGGGCTTTGTAAATCATACGAAAAAAAATAAAAGACATGTTTCAGGCACATGTCTAAAGCCTATTATTCAGTTGTCAGATTAATATCTGTTGTTGTCTTTTAATACTGAATAGCCGTACATTGCGATCCAGAACCAAAGCAGTGCAATTTTCATATCTGTCACCTCCTATTATGGGCTTTGTAAATCGTACGAAAAAATAAAAAACCGTGTTTCAGGCACACGGTTTAAAGCCTATTATTCAGTTGGCTGCGAACTCCTTAAAAGTTACAGTGGTAGCGGTAAATGGCCCGTCTTGTTCGGACCTCTCCAGTGCCTTCTTCAGAAGATAGGAATTCTTTATCTGAACTTCTTTGACTGGAATTGTAACCGTGGTTGCGGTCCACTTCCGTTTTTTGCTTTTGAATAACTTTAAGAACATATCTGTCACCTCCTATTATGGGCCTTGTAAAACATACGAAAAAAATAAAAGCCGTGTTTCAGGCACACGACTCAAGCCTATGTATTCAGTTGTCCTTGACGGGTTGATGATGCCGCACTTTAATGAACGGGAACAGCCCGTGCACGAAATGGGCATAAAAATCCCATAGTGCATGAAATGCTACTTTCCAATTCATTGCTAAATGCTTGAAATAATAGTTCATATCCGTCACCTCCTATTATAAGCATTGAAAAACTAGTAGATGTGTTATACTGAGTTAATGGAGGTAAATATAAATGAATGCAGTAATCTACGCCAGGTATTCCAGTCACAACCAAACAGAGCAATCTATAGAAGGACAGCTTGCGGCTGCGTATAAGTATGCGGCATCGAAAGGCTATACTGTTATACAGGAGTATTGCGATCGTGCCAAAACTGGTACTAACGACAACAGAGAAGCATTTCAACAGATGCTAAAAGATACAGCCAAGAAACAGTTCGAGGTAATAATCGTATGGAAGGTTGACCGATTTGGCCGGAATAGAGAAGAGATTACCTTTAACAAATATAAAGCTAAGAAGAACGGGGTAAGAGTTGAGTACGTGGCTGAGAACATCAGTGACGGGCCAGAAGGTGTGATTCTGGAGTCTGTGCTTGAAGGTATGGCTGAGTACTACTCCAAGCAGCTCTCCCAGAACGTTAAACGCGGTCTACTCGAATCGGCTAAGAAGCATAAAGTCATAGGCGGACATGTTCCATTCGGTTACAGAATATCAATTGACAAGGAATTCGAATTGGACCCAGTTAAAGCACCAGTGGCCAAAGAGATCTTCGAGCGCTATGCCAATGGGGCTTCTATGGCACAGTTAGCCAAGCATTACAACTCACTCGGCTACAACTTCACCCGTAACACATTCCCGCGAATGCTATCCAATCCAAAATATAAAGGAACGTACGTGTATAAGGACTTAATCTGTGACGAAGATGCTATACCGGCTATCGTGAGTCGTAGTCTATTCGATCGTGTACAGGAACGCCTAAATATCAATCGACGCAAACCTGTGTCTTACTGGGCCTATGCTGACTACCTGCTTACCGACAAGCTATACTGTGCCAAATGCGGTGCTCCTATGGTCGGCAAGTCTGGCTATGGGCGGAGAGGTAAGAAATATAAATACTACGTATGCACCAATCAGATTAAGCACGCTTGCGACAAGAAACCCGTACGCAAGGAGGAGATAGAAGAGCTGGTGCTGGCATTTGCTCTACGAATTCTGAATGATGAAACTGTGTTTAAGAAGTTAATCGAAATGGTATGGTCAGAATATCAATCAAGTCTGGCAGGCGCCAAGGAGAGCGTACGCATCGAAAAATTAAAAAGCGATGTTGAAGATGCGATTGCTAATTTGATTAAGTCAGTTGAACAAGGTATGCCATATGACCTTGTAAAAGACAGACTAGTTGAACTTAATAAACAGAAGGATGACTATGTACTTAAATTAACTAAGTGTAAGATGTCGGAAGAACAAGAATTGACCAAAGAACAGATTGTACTCTTTTTAGAACAATTTAGAGATAGGAAGTACGAGAATATAAATGCGCAAAGAAAGCTCATTGCCGCCTACATCAATTCCATCTATCTAGATGACGACGAAGCGGCCATAGGGCTCAACTACAGCGATAAAACTGACTTTGTGAACCTTATGACCGCTAATAATAGTGTTCGTATGTGTGCGCAAGAGCAGGGCATAGCAAGCAGCATGCGAATCAAAATCGTCAATCATATAGTGGTTTTGGTATTACCACTCCCATGAATATAAATAGGATAGATTCCTCCGCAGTTGTAACACTTCTCGAACGAAGCGTTTGTCCCTACAATCTGGGGTCCATCCTCTACTCGGTAATAGTGATGCTTGCATCCACAATGTGGACAGACCCAACCGTTGTCGAATCTCCACATCGGCAGCTCAGCAATAGGTATTTTGTTGTCCATTTTGAATTCCTTTCTAAACCATAAGCAAATATAGTACGACAGCGACCATGTAATGCAAAACTTGGTCAAATGTGTAACCTATTGCTTTATACCTGGCTTTACAGCTGTCAACGAGCAAATGCGATACAAAAAGTAGTAATAATTTTATATCAATGGCATACACAACGGCAAATGGAACACAATACAATGCGCAATGAACAAGCATGTGATACCAGTTTGAGCCTTTGGTCTCAGCAATGAAATCTTGCTGTAACGAATAGTCCCCAACTAAGTGACAGAATATGATCGTTATAAGCGGCTTTAAATCTGTCATTTTGAATTCCTTTCTATTCTGCCGGAATGACTTTCCACTTGAGGTATTCACCGCAAAATACGTACGCGGTGTTACTGCTATGCGTTCCGTCTCTAGTCCAACGATATCCAGCAAGAACCAAAGTACTATCTTGGGTTGCAATATTATCGAAACGAAGGTAATCGAACATACCCTTGCGTAGAGTAATATTTAGATCATTTGGCCATACCCCAGCCGGTTGCTCATTATACGCGCCATACCATCGTCCGCGGCCATATCCTTCGATTATTACTCTGTCACCAGTTTTAATTGGAATATGTTTGGCGTTGAATACTTTATCAGAGTACATCGGATCACTCTCATCAGTAATAGGATATAAAATTCCATCCCATTCCTCAGCTTTCACCACAATATCCTCAACCGGCATCTTTTCTTTAACGGGTATGATCTGGTCTTCATCGGACGGATAGAACTCGAATGGGCCCAGATACTTTTCAGGCGCGACAATTTTAGTCAGCGTCTGTCCGAAGTCAATATCGACGTCCAAAATATCAGGATGAGTGACCTCAACCTCTAGTGTCTTGATCTCGCTCATTTCTTGCTTTCCTTACTTTTCTCTTCCATGGCCATAAACTCATTAAACTTCATATCGCTATTCGGGTGCTCTTTCAGGTAATTCGCATACCGGTCCATGTTACGAACCTGCTGCTTTCTTATATTACGCGGTAAGAATTTGGTTAATTTCTTTCTATCCCTCTCGGATGTTTTGTCCCAAGCATTACCTATGGTGTCTAATACTCTCTGGCGGTACATCGGCATTGAGAGTCCTTTCTTTAAAAGTTTTGGTTTCTCAAGCCAACGTTCTACATTTTCTACGTCTTCTTTCTTCCTATAATTGGTCTTGGATTTTACGGTAAACTTTTTATCCGGATTAGTTACGATAACCGGGAATTTAGATATTTCGCCGTTGTAGTCATAAATATCAACAAACGCATCATACCCAGCCTTACCCATACGTTTCAAGAACTCGTCATGTTTCTTTGTAAAATACTCTTTAGGATTGTCCGGGTTTATTGTTATATCGTAGACAAGCACTTCATTGGCGTATTCAGCAAGCGTCTTGACGGTTTCGGTAGCAGCTTCTAAATCTTTACGATCTTTATCTTTACGCTCTATGTCAGTCCTGCTACGAATCATTTTTATGTCTTCCGCATAATTTCCAATCGGAATATTTCCAATTTCGTCAATTATCTTATTCCACTTTTCACCATAACCATAGTCATCCTCTATGGGCTGTAAAAACTCCTCAACTGTCTTATTTGCATTTTCTTGCATATAGAAATTCAACTGGTCTTCAAATGTGGCGATTTTAATATCTTTTACAGCTTCAAGTGTCAATTGGTATGCGTCTTCGCCATTGGGATTGGTCGTTGCCCCTAATCTTTGATTCTGTACCGCATCGGAATAAAAATCTATATCTGAATCCAAAATGGCTGCATAAATTCGCCGATGAGTTAATTCTTCACCTTTTACCGTAGCTCGTGTTATGGTCTGTCCTTTTTTTAAAACGCTATCCTCAACACCTTTATTGCGCAAAGCTTCGGTGTTGCTATTTTCTGCTTTTGTTAATTCGTTATAACGTTTTCTGCCTTCGGCGGTTAATGTACCATCCGGATTTTGAAAACGTCTAACACCCCATTGCTGGCCTTTTACCCCATGATGGTACAGTTCGGTTTTCATGTCATCACCTCCGGGTACTCGGTGTCTTTAACAAGGTATGTGCCGCCGAACGCTTCACTCCTTTCACCGAAAATATCAAGAACGTGGCACTCGAGATAAACGCGAATGCCTGGCCGAAGCGCGAGCGTATCCTCCTGGCTAAAGTGATACGTAGCCGTGTTGGTGTATTCATCCAGGGTCCAGTTCTCTGTACCTTCGCCAAAGAAGTTTATAGTTTTGTTAGGACCCTGCGTGACAGCAAGGTAAATGTCTTTTATGTTGCGTACAACAAGCTGTTCTGGTTTGAATCTAAAGCAAATGGACCAAGTTGATCCGCGTGTAATTTTGTCGTTCATACTTCCTCCTATGGAAATATAAATGTTTTCTGGAAAATCCTACCCTGGGGAATTTTTGAGATTCTGCCCTGGAATCTCAAGCTAGAAAGGATGTAAGAAAGATACTTAGGATTCCTTATCTCGTTAAATCCCCCAGGTGGACAACGCCCCAGGTCGGATTCGAACCGACACTCGTCCATTCTATGGGTTCGCTCTACCTGTTGAGCGTACTGGGGCTGCCCTCTATTTAACGCGGCGTTGTGTGTTTTCTATGAGATTTGAACTGCGTTATCGATGACACTGATATGACCTGAAAATATAAATTTTGTTATTGCACCATATTCAATTGTCTAATGCGCCGCGTTTGAAGACTTAGTTAGTGACATGACCGTCAGACTCCGGTCGATCAATTACCCCCAGTTCTCCGGTTTTCGGATCATACAGGAGTTTCTGATCGTTATCGTTATTGACAAACGAGAGCACAACTTTTCCATCCACAACTGCTGCAGATGTTATGCTAGCGGCGGCCGCTAAATCGCCATTGACAAGTATGTTAACTTCTGCACCGATGAAAGAACCTGGATGCAGTCCTTTGCGTACTTCAGCTGGACTAATAGTTGAAGCCAGTTCCTGCCCTGTTGTATCGATCTTAACAACAATCTTCTGCTCTAAAAATTCTGCGTTCATTTTGAATCCCCCCTTACGTGTTCGGGCTTCCGCTGTTCACGGGAACAATTGCGAGTTCGCCAGTTGCAGGATCGTACTGGATCTTCTCTTTACCATCGCCAGCAACGGTCATCAGTTCAATCTTTTCGCCGTTGTCGACGGCTCCAACGATCAGTGAACTTGCCCTGGGGGCGCAAAGCATAGCACCGACAAACGCATTAGTGTCAAGTCCTTTTCGAACTTTTGCCGGAGTAATGGTTGTTACGTCTTCGCCTTCTATGGTTTCAATAGTTACAACAATTTTCTGCTCTGTAAACTCTGCATTCATTTTGTACTCTCCTTCAGATTTACTAGATTTTGGAATAGATGATATGCGGCAGTAGGGTCGTATATAAATCCACATTCTTTAAGCCATTTCGTTCTGTTGGCTTCACCATTTCCGCCCTCTCCGCGCATCATCCTATCGACATAAGTTTCTACTAATACATTCACGATGTTCTGCACCGTGTTGTACTTGTCTCCAAGTGCTGCTGCTCTTTCTTCGCCTATGCCAAAACGATTACAGCAGACATCTTTTGCCAGCTGTAGATCCACGTACTTCATCGAGCCTTTGAACTTCAGGTCTAACTGGTCGCAAATATGGAACTGCTTCTGAACCGTAAAGCCATCGGCCGTTACCTCTTTCACAACCGTTTTCATGTGGCTCGAACCGAGGACATTGACTTCACCAGCCTGGCACTCAAATATCAATCCGTCTTTGTATCCGTTGTAACGTAAGCCGTATACGTTGATGCCGGCGTTAATGTAACGGTTGTATGTATCACGAGCCCAGTTCTTCCATGAGTTCTTGGTCTCTCCATTACAGTTTCCGAAAGCATAGGTGGCTTTGCACGCTCTTACGAACTTCATAGGATTGTTTTCAGGCACGCCATGATGGTTCAGCTTAACGATGTCGCACGAAATATCAATCTTGCGGTCGAGCATCTGATTGATCGTAGACTGAGTGGCATCTCCGCAAAGAAGAATGCGCACTCCGTTAAGTTTTACTCGCATGCAAATAGATTTCGTGTTGTTATTTCCGGTCTTTGGTACGTACAGGATCTCGAATGTAGCTGTTCCAATCTTAAAGACACCAGGCGCTTTAATATAATGAATAGGAACACCCATCTTCTTAGCCAAAGCGATAAGAGCAGCATCACGATCTTTATCGTTGTGGTTTTCCTGAGACGGACCGTAGGCCGAAATATAAAGCGCTTTGACCAGACCTTTCTTGAAGTAATACTCATAGTCGCCATTGTGGTCATGGTGCCCATGCGAAATGAAAAGTGAGAACTTGCGTCCGTTTAATATCTTCAGCAGGCGGTTTCTCGCTTCAATCATTCCGTATGTATAAGTGTCGACAACAACCACTTCATCGCCACACTCAAATATCTCCATGTCACCCCAGCCACGGTCAGAATTGAACCATGGGACGATCATTCGTCCAGCTTTCTTAGCCATAGAATATCAATCCTTTCAAATCGGTTTGACGTACTTACTGTACACAAACCCGTACTTCCGGTTCTTAGGCACGTAGACGTAATACCAATTGTTACCGGATTTAGATTTAATAGTATCGCAAACCTGCACAATCTGTCCGTTTTCAAGAGGTGAGAACGATACTTCGGGATTTTCAGTGCCAGCCCAGGTTCTGCAGCGTACACCATAGCCTACAATTTTGCCAGCCCATTTGACACCTTTCGAAGGCGCCGAGGCGATAGGACTAGCCGGTTTAGCAGATGCTGCACCAAGTTTGGGCACTACGTAACCTCGAATATACTGGGCATTGACTGTGATCGTACGGTATCGAACAGAATCCGAGTAGTTACCCTCAATGATCTTCAGGTTCTTACCAGAGACGCTGGCCACCATACCTACGTGATCTGGCGTTCCTTTATCATCACCTGAACCATAATCCTGCCAATCGTACAGAACCCAGTCACCAATGCTGGGCTCATATGCATCATTCTCGACCCAAATATCCATCTTCTTGGCCAGTTCGATCATACGAGGACAAGAGCACTCAAGCGGATAGTACCTGTCTAGACCACATTTGTGTGCTGCTGCAGATACGAAACCAGCACACCAGGAGTCAGTATACTTGAGCTTATAGCCAAGCGGTAAAGGTTTGATCTGATTGTAAGTGTCCACAATCACTTTGTGGCTGCCGTCAGATTCTTTACGCCCAAGCCAAGCGATTGCCTGGTTAACAATTTTGTTTCTAGCCGAAATATCAATCGACGATTCAATCACTTTCTCACCAACTGAGCTGATGTCGTAATCGGTGAGACTATACTCCAGAATCAGGGCATACGTATTCTCGACATACTTGCTGGAGGTAGCATACCCGTCAGCTTTTATTGTTTCTAGATACTTCTTCGGATCTCGGATACCCTTGAGATTGGAATAGCGGGCCAGCTGAATGAATTCGAAATATCCTTTAATGCCTTCTTCCATTGAATCGTACACGCGGAAATATGCGCTGATCGTTGTGTGCACACCAGGCGTGTATTCTTCTCCGGTGCGCATGTTGACCGTCTTGCCTCGCCATAACGTACCGGCTTTAAGACCAAAGTAGTTATGGTATTTGGCGGCCAGGGTGGATTTTCCCCAGCCGCTTTCAAGAATGGCCTGTGCAATGATAGGAGAGCATACCCGTATCTCATACTGAGGTGCATACATCTGTACGTACTTGGCTACGTTTTTAATGAATATCTTTTGCTCCTGTGTCATTGTTTTCTCCTTTGTTTACCTCGTCGGCCTTTTCTTTGGCTTTCTTGGTAATGAAATCAGGAATCGGTACGCCCGAACGCTTAAGGTTTTCGGCAATGGACAGCGACTCCATAAGGACAATGTAGCCAGCCACACATCCAGCCAAATCGTAAGGGCACTTAACCGCCAGGCAAAATATCCAGCATAGCCCGACGGTCATGATCTCGCCTACTTTGCGATACAGGCCTTTCCGCATTACGGAGCTATTCTTTGTACCGTTAATCTGTGCACAAATAAAGCCGCTGACAATATCTGCCGCGGCCCAAATGCTGGGGAGGAGGATCTCCCAGTATGAAGTTGAAAATTCAAAGGGTTCTGTTAAATTCGTCATGATCTGTAAATATAAATTCATTTGTTTTACTCTCCGACTAGCGCGTCTATTTCGGCGTTTGTGGCTATGGTGTAATCGTCTGGATGCGAGTTCTCTAAAGCCGTGACACGGGCTGCTAATGCTTCAAAGTCTGCGGCGTCTCCGGCTGAAATAGAACGAATTGCTGCTCCCAGAGACTCGTGCACGGTACCGTATTTGTCTATTCTAGCGTCTTCGATCTCGCTCTTGCCGCTTGGTGTACTGGATCCAATCTCATCTTCCGTTAAATAGGTAATTGAAACGGATAGCGTAGTGCCTTTAGGGATAGTGATTGGATACTTAGTTGAATCACCATATCGGTTTACGGTGACCACGCCGGTTCCATCTGTTTTGTTGTGCGCTAAACGAATACCATATTCGTCCGCAAACCTCTGGGCCGTGTACATATAATCAGAAGTCGGAGCCCATCCTTTGGGAATCGTAAATAACCGCTGGTACGTACCGTAGTCGTCTAGTTTGATGTTTGCTGTTAACGTAACACGACCAGTGAGCTGGACTACGTTACCAATACGAATTGCCGTCGGTGTATTGTTAACATCGGCCGCAACATTAGTAGCATACGTGAACTCACTGGTCTTAAATGCGTCATAGTTTAATCCGGCGATTAGCACATCAAGTCTAGAATTGAGCAAAGATACGCCATCGCGTGCTGTCAAATCAATAGCGGCACCATCACCATCTTTGTAGCATTGCTCAATGGCATCGTGTATAGCCTGCCGCATGTCTTCGCCGTAAACTGCCGACTCTATGATCTGGAGGTACTGCTCTATAGGTCCACTAATTTCTGCCATTTTAGACCTCCTTTACACGTAGCGAATGAATTTAGTATCAAACTCGGTTACAGCAGACGGCCGTGTTCCTTCGAAAGTGGTTGAAGCAACGGTACCATCGGCATTAAGAACTGTCTTGACAACTCCATGCGGGGTGTGCGTGAATAAATCGAGCGACGACGCGCCCTTATATCGGACTCCTGACGTAAAGAAATGCTCTGCAGAATTGTATTTTATCATGACAACGGCTTGGACGTTTCCCATCGGAGCGGCTCCGTCGTTACTAACCAGTTTTGATGCAGTAAATTGTCCTTTATTAGCGCCGAATAAATTCACGCCATAAGCTCCGGGGGGATATCCATTTTCCCAGTCAGAATTATTAAGACGAATTGCTTTAGTGGTACTTTTAGTATTTGCCGCTGATTGAGATTTTATGCGGCTTCGGACAAGTACAATATCGTTATTAGTATACGAATTCCCATTATACTCGTAATCCGAGCCATCGTTATTCTCAACTTCGCTTCCGCTAGAATATAAACAAGCCTTGTTCGTCCAACCGACTGACGATTCAAAATCCTGCGGAACGGTGATTGAATATCCAGCAAACCCGACCTTACTGTTATTAATATACAAAGGAGCCATGTTTGTTACATTGGCACCATCTAGCGTAACTTTACTATTAAAACGAACATGCGAATTTTGTATGTCCATACCATGAACCGTGAAAGCTTCACCATTGAAGGTAAGGTTCAAATTCCTTATCGTTAAATATTCATCATACAGACCCGAGTTAAGCATATAAATAAAGTATGCTTGTGGAAATTTTCCGCTCTGCAAAGCAGTAATAGCTTCGCTAATAGTACCGAACGGATACTTATCATAACCGCGCTGATGAGGTTTTACGCCAGGATGAGACCATTTGTTTACCGATAAGTTCGTTACAGAATTTGCCGTTGAATCATAGAATCCTTTATAGACATACTGCTGGCTCGTATCATCATAATATCCAAAGGCATTAAACGATCCAGGAGAATCTGTAAACGGATTGAATCGATGAACGTAGCAAGCTCTTAAATATTGCCCTTCACGTCGTTTCCAATAATTAGTAACAACGAATGAATTAATATAGAAGTCCTTTGATACGGGATCATAGTCGATGCCCTCTACATATCGAATTTTATGTCCGAAGCAATCGTAGTCAGGGATGCTATAGCACCGTACCACTTTGTCTTGCGAGATGCTATAAACCCAAACTAAATTTGGGTATTCTTTTACAAGAAAAACCAAATCGTCCATAACGGCGAAGCCCTGCTGTCCTCCGCCAATAATCTGGGGCTTTGAAATTCGTGTAACTAAGTTTGCGGTGACACTAACCGTTCCGGTATCACTCGCGGGTAATGGTATTTCTATTAAGTAAAAATCGCCAACCCATCCGTACAGCTTTTTACCAATCTTATCGTATGCAACAAAACCTATCGAATCGATTGTGACCGTTTTGGAATACCTGCTTTTAATTTGTGACTCCACAGTCGATGTATCAATGGTGAGAGTTTGTTTTACAGTATAATCACTCGGATCAATAACTTTAACTTGTTTAGACTTATGTCCTTCATACACCGCATTAGTACCACTGCCGCTTAATATTGTCGAGTATGAATGAACAGCCACATATAATCTATTTTTATCTGGATTATATGTTAAACAGTTAGCGTGCCCAAGCCCTGCTATTTGATGGGTAGAATCTACCGTAATATACTGAGGCTGATTTACCCCGGAAAATATTTTAAATTCTGTATTATCAGTCAACAGTGGAGAGCCGCCACTCGTATCACCGGAAACAGAATGACCACGGTATGCGCATACATTCATTACGATTTTGTTGTTTCCTAAATATGCAATACCTTGAGGTTCTGTAGGCTGGCCTTGATACGTGTCGTACGGCGGTCTATTCGGACACCAGTAATACTGCGTCAGCAAATACTCAAAGTTGAGTTCGCCATTGAGTAGCGCAGGTGACAGGTATTTTTTCTTTAGTTTATCGAAGAAATACCTAAGCCCGGCTAAATCAATTAATTTATTAGCCATAGTTTATCCTTTCATAGAAAATATACAGTCGTCAAAGATAGCGTCTATCTCCGCGTTTGTCGCCTTGGGTTCATACAAACAGAAAGAACCATTGACGTATTCAAATATCGGATGGTCTATTTCTATCTGTGCTCTTAACGCATCACTTGACGTCGACGACGCCTTAACAACTCCAAGTTTAAGATATTGGTATCCATCCTCCGTTGTCGGTTCGGTGCAAACAAGAGACTTTGTAGCGAACGGAGTAAACGTCGTGCCATTAAGATGCCCTTTGATGTACAAAGCTTTGTCTAGGGTAAGTGTTTCTGCTGCTTCGTTTGCTATTACAGGATCTTCAAGATAACAGAAATAATATGCGTTTGAGCTCTTTGTGTTAGCTGAAATTGCAGAAGTCGCATACAACGGCGGATACTTAATCGAAAACGGACTTCCGGAAGTCAACATGAAATATAAGCCATCTTCGCCAGCGACTATAATATGCTGTTTCGTTATCGCTGATTTTGCTTTAATCGGATAGTAGGTGCGTACTCGCTCGTAGTTATTGGTGTTCTTGTCAATATCTATACCGAGCTGCCAATTTGTTCCGTCATATACAAATAGGAATGGCCTATTAGCAATCAGATCTCCAGCTGCGGCTACGTTTCCATTACGGTATTTTATTGGTATATCGCCAGTATTCGAAACGTTAAGTTTTAGATTTGCAACGGCTGCTGAGTTTGTATGCGTGAAGGTAATGATTACGTAAGCGCCAATGTGGAGTTCAAAGCCAAGAATATCAACGGTTTTTACGGCTGTTGCCGCCGCAGTACTGCAGATAGCATACCTTGTTATAAAACGATTGTTCGGACGAAGACCGTCAAATATGAACTGATCGTCTAACAACTGGTGCCAATCGGACCAACTTTTCTGTATCTTTGTTCCGTCTTCTAGCGTTTCTACCCTACCGTCTATACCGTCACCTGCCGCACGCCATTGCATCGTCTTTACTACTTCTGGATCTGTAACGGTGTCATTATTCGGCACTGCTATCTGACTGTCGTATCCGTTGTCTCCGTCCCACGGCAAATGCAGTATGTGGGAATCCATACCTGACAATGTCGGTATATGTACCGGTTTTCCGTTTTCTACAGTCATGGACGATGTAGCGTTAAAATATTTAACAACACCACCGCCAACGTTTAAATTGTTGGCCGAAGTTAAACGCCCAACGCCGTTTGTGCTTCCGGCATAACTAAACTCAAGAGCTCTTATTCCCTTCGAGGGCTGCATAATATCGGAATTTTCAGATACAATTGCCACGTAACCTTCACCGGTGGGATAAGAAGCATAGCCTTCGGAATCCCGAACACGTCTATACATTTCTATAGGATTAACTGTTGTCTGATAATAACGATTTCCGCCGTAATGTAGACCTGTTTCTATGAGATTAAAGGTTCGAAACGTATAACGTATTGGGATTCTTGTCCACAGTTCATCCGAATCGTCAACCGGATTGTACACCAGGACAAAGTCATTAGGATCGTAACCAGTATTTAAATTAAAAGACAGCTTTCTGGTCGACGCACAGGCCCCAATCGTTTTACGAATATGAACATGGAGTAACCCAATTTTCAAATCCGGTCTCCCGTTAGGCGCAGTAGTTCCGTACCAATACGAATCAGTCACAAGAAACACTGCTCGACGATCCGTTGTGCTATTAGTGCTTCTAAAAGTAGCCATCTTGTGCCAACAGTGGTTGGCGTATGTATCCAGCGTCCATCCAGCTGATGTATAATCGACCGGCCTGTCCAAACTTGTTGCTATTTCTGCCCACGGTGACCAACCATCTTGGTAATAGTATGTTCTTGTGAATATGCGGTTGGCGTTGTCTTGTTCGCCCTGACTTGACAGACCATTTGAATAAAGTGAAACAAACTGCACACAGCTGTTATTATTTCCAGTTCTGTAAACAATAAGCGAAAAAGCTTTAGGCGATGGGACATTGGAAATGGTTGCCGATGTCGCGTTGGTAAAACAATTATATGCACCAGGAGTAACATAGTCATTTAGATTAGCATTCTCCGGAATCTCTTTTGTCGCTGGAAAGAAATTGGACTTAATCTTCTCCCAAAAGTAGGCTAAGCCCGTATTGTCTAAGTAGCCCAAGGCTTATACCTCCCATTTTGAATTTTAAGCAGCACAGATTGTATCGATCTCTGTATTGGTGATTGAGGTGATTTCGAATAAGCCGCCAAGTGCATCCCAAGCTTCACCATTCCACACGACATTGGTTCCTGGAGGTCCATAAGTAGATGTCTGCTGAATGTCCCAGACGTCGCCGGTTACATTGCCAGTTGTAGGCAGGTCAGAGGCCTTTGCTACAGAGCCTTTGTACTTGTACAGACCAGAAACAGCATTGTCTACAGCGGTCTTTACGAATGCTGTAGTAGCAATCTGTGTATTATTAGTTCCAGCCGCAGCCGTTGGAGCTTTTGGAGAGCCAGTAAACGTGGGGGATGCGAGGGCTGCTTTCTTGTCAAGCGCATCCTTAATAACCTTGTTCTGAACAGGGTTGGTAGAAGAAGAACTAAGACTACTATCCACCGTGGTCTTATTTGCCCCAGTGGCAATTCCGTCCAGCTTCTCTTTATCTGCTGCGGACATCAAACCAGCTGCTGATTCTGTTGCCGCGGAATACGTGGTATCGGTTGCTGAAATCGTAATACTGTCGTTCGCGGCATCGGCCGCTAATGTAATGTTATCGCCCGGCATCAAGCTTAATGTACCAGCCAAATCATCAGCATCGACATCGACCGATCCGGCTTGTGTACTAACATGCACCGTACTGAATATTTTAAGCTGGCTTGCTGAAGCTTGCGCCGTGGCCATTACGTACGCTGTTGTCGCAATCTGCGTTGTGCTGGTTCCAATTTCTGCTGTTGGTGCCGTTGGTGTGCCGGTAAGCGCGGGGCTCGCCAAGGGAGCTTTAGCGTCAAGGGCCGCGTTAATAACCTTGTTCTGTACCGGATTTGTAGACGATGAACTCAGTGCACTGTCGACAGTTGTTTTATTCGCCCCAGTAGCAACGCCATCCAATTTCTTCTTGTCAGCTGCAGACATTAGGCCAGCATCAGTCTGAGTTGCTGCCGAATATGTAGTGTCTTTTGTGACAAACGTCCCAGTCGTTCCGTCTACTTTCGTATATGTAATCGTTGTCGAAGAGCCATCTCCGGTAATACTTCTGACAGCTCCATCGAACCGGGCCTTAATCTTTGACCAAAAATACAATAGACCGTCGTAGTCTAAATACTTTTTATCTGCCATTTTGAATTTCTCCAATAATTTTTAAGAAGCGCAAATAGAATCAATGTCTTCATTAGACAGTCTATTGATAGCCTCGTTAAGTTCGTCTTGGTGTACGTATGTTGACTGGCTAGTCGCATAATTATTGTGCACTTCGACGTTTGTATTGTTTATCTGCTGTTGTAAAGTATTGCTAGATTTCACTACTTTTTCACTTAGCAGCTTATTATTCATCGTTCCGAAGCTGTACAAAGTGTTGGTTGGATCTACCATATCTACTTCGATCTTCGTACAAATGAAATACTCGTCTAACTCGTGTGGCCTGCTGATAATGCGAACTCTTTCACCGACATTAATACTTTCGTAATTGGGGTAAACCAGGCTCAAATCCACAGCGCTAACTTCTAGACTTACATCTAAGCCCGCATTGGCACGCAAATATTCTTGTGCGGCTTTCAACAATTCGCTCGGCGTAGTAATATCATTCCAGTCCTTATACCGTACAATCTTACCGAATGCGCCAACACTGCTAGATAATTCTAGGTAGTCTTTGTTACCGTTTACCGATTCGATGGTAATGTTCTTATCATCTTTGGAATTATCAGGAACGCCGCCAACAGGTATTACAACTGTGCATAGGGCTTCGCCGCTGACCGTCTTACGTAGATCTAGCAAGTTAGAACCGAAGCTTATAGTTTGAGTAGAATCAGTATTACTATCAGAAAGAAAATCCAAGTAGCTATGTCCATCGAGCTCGCGTGTAGTAAAATATCCATCATATGTATCCGCCAATTCTGTGAGAAGATCAGAAGTTTGTATATAATCTTCCGTGGTAAACTTCAGATCAGCCCATGTGTCATTAACTGTTACGTTTCCAATATAAAATTGTTTGGCGTATTCCACTTGCGAATTGTGATTAGAAACGATCCATGATAAATATGTAGCCAGCTGCATCTGTTTAGTATGCGGACGTACTATGGAATCCGCAAAGAAACCGTACATACCCTCGCACGTCACTGTCTTTTTGTTGTCAAAGTCACGTTCATCAGAAATTATACGCCCTCGGAATACTGATCTAGCGCCATCGTAAACGGTAATGATGGTTGTCATTTTACTCAGCGCGTTATACTTAATGTGGTCCGGGAGCATTACAAACTCTAAAGAACCGGGCTCATTAAGTTCCATCGTTAAGTACGGGTCTAATACCATACGTGTCTGATCTTCTAGGCGTAAATCATGTATCAGTTCCCCGTCTGCAAATATCTGATACATTACAGCAAACCTCCAACGTACTTCATACGTACTTTACCCTTACCGCTAAATATAAATGGTACTAAATCATTCGGCGGGGTAATACCAACATAGTTATTATCGCCATTGTATATAGGATACAATTGCTTATTATATAAAAGAACCATCGTATCGCCGTCTGCGATTTCGGCGGTAATGACCGGTGAAGTTTTTCTGCGGCTACCTTGGAAATATACAGTTTTGGTTCCATCAATAACGTATTCTCGTCCATAGTCACGGCACAAATCCGTATCAAAGTTGTGTGGATCCCATTTCCAGCGATACATTTTATCTAAGTTTTCGTATTTGTACGGTTCCACGGTATAATCGATCACGATAGACGTGGGCGGATTAGATTTCCATTCGTTGACCGTGAAACGCCCCATCCAGTAATATGCCGGATCATCTTCTAAAATTACTTGTAAGCGTTGACCATGCAAATAGTTAATGAGGTCCGTATAATGACGGAACCAACGGCCATGGTCATTGTAAGCATAAAATTCCAGGCTACCAGTACGGTCTTTGAACTTGACATCACCGGTTAAAGCTTCTGTCAAATCCAAAGAACCGTCGGCGCCTGGAATCTCAATAACTGTTGTTTTTGGATCAGGAGGCGTAAACCGTGGAAATTCGTGCGGCACAATTAACCAGTCGTCCCACGTGTTCTTGTCTCCAAACTGTATAGAATGGTACATAACGCCTCCTATTCTGTTAAGCTCTAGCTCGTTTTCCCAACTCCGCGTCGATCACACCAATCGCTCGCTTATTGAGTACAACTTGCATTGAGCCTATTGCATCTTTAAGCATGTAAATGTCTTGCCGCATTGTGTTGATGGCTTGTACAACATCTGAATTGTCAGTAGTTACATGCATGTCGCCTAACTGGTCAACAATACTGTTAAGTTTAGACCATTGTGTATCGAGTTTGTCTACGCCAATATCAATATTACTGCGCATTGCCCCAAGCGAATTCATATTCGCTACGGCCGAACCCATGTTCATAACTGGAGTAATTTGTGGTGCATAGTTCATCGTGTCAGCATTTAACCCAGCAGACAGCGAAGCTATAGCGCCAACGCCAATATCATAGAAGGCGTTCGATTCTGTAAGCATGGCGGCAGCGCGGTCAATTGTACTTTGGGCCATGAGCACTGATGCACGATCGGCCATGATAACCTTATCCGAAATACCATTAGCAAAACCTTCAGTCACGTATGCGCCAATTTGCCAGAACACCTTCGACGGAGATTGTTCATCGAGCTTACTGTTCGCTGAATTAATTGCTGTTTGCGCCATTTCGGCAGCCTTTTGACGTACTTTCCACAGCTTATCAGCAATACCATTGCAGAAGCCATCCACCATGTAGCCACCCGATTTCTTAGCTTTATCAGACTGGTTCATAGCAGTAGCCGCTTTCGACCCGACCTCTTTTCCCTTCTTAGATGCTCTATTCTTTTTATTGTTCTCGCCATCGGCAAACGCCTTAACGCTGTCTTCACCGGCGGTGGTAAATTCTCCAGAAGTGCCATTAATGCCTTCGACTGCTGAAGTGCCGATTGTTTGACCGGAAGTATTAGCCGCTCCCAGATTTCCGGTTATGCCGCTTGCAAAATCTGTAGGTATTGCAGCACCAGAAGCAGAGCTAATGTCACTAAAGTCTAAGCTCGATGATAAAGCATTACCAATGTCATCGCCGCCAGTATCAGCCGCAGCAGTCATCTGCGAG
>AUXO010376091.1_pt1 | contig 62482 bp, 44 predicted proteins | sample 768731 | NCBI WGS metagenome assembly AUXO01 (sample SAMN02715735, study PRJNA202380) | gut metagenome | biome: sheep rumen | host: Ovis aries | place: New Zealand: Palmerston North
AGAGATGAAGAAGATGATCCTACAAGAGATGACTATAAGCATACTGGTTGGGATGAAAAAACTCTTAGTAAGTCTAGAGAAGATGTAGAAGAGGAAGGGGATGAACATAGACAATTTGATCCAGACTCAGACTCACTATACAACTTAGCTATTCAAGCAGAAGAAGATGAAAAGAATACTGCTGAAAACTTAAAAACAATATTAAACTCAAGAAATAAAAGCTTAGATCAATACTACGATAATATATTACATTTTGCAGATAATAAAGCACTTGATAAAGGTTGGGCAAGTAAAGTTAAGTCTTTAATGAGCGCTTACTTAAGTGGAGGTGAGGTCACAAAAGCGCGTGCGGATGAATTTGAACAACAACTTTTTAAAACTATTCTTGGTGATCAGGGAAATGTTCAAATGGCGGAGTATAAACTCAGTGTGAGTTGGACTAATGGTATTAATATTAGTAAATATCTAAGATATGTAGCCGAACAAGCAGCTGGATTAGTAAAGAGTACATCTGGGACTTGGGTATTTGGTCCTAACCCCTATGGAAAAAGTAGCTTAAGGCAAACACTACTTGATACAACCTTGATGACGCTTGTTGCAGCACGAAGAGTTCTTGAGGTTTCTACAAAATCAAATAGAGATAGACTTCCAGGAAAAGATGTTGGAATCTTACAAGATGTAATTGGTGGTGGAGGAACTAAAGAATTGGCTAAAAAAGCTGCAAGTAAATTAACCAAGTCAGTAATTAATAATGTAGCTTCTGCTTTTGGTGCACAACAAATAGATACATCCCTTCCTATGAATAGACCAGAAAAATGGGAAGATGAAATGGGTTGGGAATATGGTAATAATAGAACAAACACATCAAGAGGTGATAAAAATAACAAGGACAAAAATAAAAGTAATAGTTTTTCACTTAAGAAACTGGGAAATGCATTAGCTGCCGCTGCGGGCGAAGCATTACTTGGTGCACCTCCAAATAAAGAATATGATTTTCAATCGAATTATATGCAAGGATGGGGCATAACTACTACTCTTCAGGATTTGGCAGGGGTTAAGCCAAGTGATATAAAATCAGTTGAAGATCTACGCACTGCTATTCAAAGTAGTCCTTATATGAATGAGCCTACTAAATTTACTGCGTCTAAACAAAATCCTGGAGGAAATTTAATAACTCTAGACGATAACACTCACTGGGAAATTATTCTAGAACCTTTTTGTGGTGAAGAAAATGGAGGGTATTCATATCTTCCATCATTAGCTGAAATTAATATATGGAATGCAGCACATCATGGGGTTAATACTGGATATAATAAATGGATACCTTTTACAAGTTTTGACTTAAGTAAAAGTAAAATGTCTACTAAAAGTCTTAACTTGTTTGATGGTGAAATCGTATATCCTATCTCTATGGAATTCACAAACGAACTAAGACTAACCATTGCTGACGATGCTTATAAATCTTGGAGAACTTACTTTGAAAGGTGTTCCGATGCAGCTATATATAGCAGTGAACCTCATAAGATAGACTACTATAGTAAAGAATCAATAGGGCTTGGAATAGGTTCTTCTTCATTATTATTTAGTGATCTTAATATTGGTGGTCTAACGATGTATCCGGATCCAGCAGGTATTACAGCAATTGATAAATCTTATATTTGTCCTGCATTATACAAAAATGTAACTTTCAGATGTATAATTTATAGCCTTACCCCACAACTCAGTACTATTTCTAAATATGATCTTCTAGTTGTACTTAGAGATTTTGTAGAAGAGAGAACAGGTGAGATTGATTCCGGTGGTAGTGATTTAAATCTAGTCTTTAGTATTGTAGGTGAAAATCCAAGTACAGAACTTAAGACTACCAATTCGTACTCTGAAGCAAATAATGCAAGAAAAGCTCAGCTAAAAAAAGATAAAATTAAAGACAAAGTAAACTTGGCAACTAGTGTAGTTTCAACTGCATTATCACCTGTATTAAAAGTCGTCGGATTATAATATGTATATAAGATTAGGAAAAACAAAAATTAATTATACTTCTCCGGATTATGATGATTTCATGATATTTGCAGAAGTACCTGATGTCTCTATGTCCTATGAGAAACCAATCTTAGTACATACAAAAGATGAACTTGATATATGGTTTGGCAGGAATTTTAAAGATAGAGACTATTTTGATGAACTCTTAGAGTCTGGAGTAACACTATTCCTTTACAAACCTGTTTCAGAAGAACCAAATAAATATCAAACCAATTATATAGATTACTCAACTTACGTAAATGAAAAAGGAATCTATTATCTAGAAGATAACTTACAAATAATGGGAGAAGTAATTGGAGAGTTCAGTTTTGTTGGTTTACCTGAAGAAGGAGATAATGGAATATTATATAAAGTTATCCATGATGATGGAAAATATGAAGTAGGATTAAATTCTCTGAGATATGACCTTCTTATATGGTTAGAGGACTGTCATGATTATATAGATGTAGAAGATCTAACACAAAATACTAGTGTTAACTCAGCATCTCTAAGTAATCGTGATGTTCTTAGAATCTGTAAGATCGATTCAGATATTTCCTACTGTTATCCAAAATTCGGAGAACAATTTGAAGAAAAAAATTATACACTTTATTACAGCTATAATAGAGAAACTTGGAATTTATTACCAGACGTAGTTATTGAAAATCCAAATTATACAGCACATAGTCTAAAAGAGCTTGAAGAAGTAGTAGTAAACCCTAAAGTTGGTGATACTGCAAGAATAGATTGGGAGTATAGTTCTAAAGTAATTGATACTACAAATCTTGACTTGGAAAAAATTAATGAAGGTTACCAAACGTTAGTTTTTAATTATAACTTCGACAATGCTGACTTTTTTCAGAAAGGTTCTTATATAATTCTCCTAAACAAAGAAGGAAAAAGAATTATTATTGCCAATACTATAGGTGATATAAAAGAACCAGACCTATTACCTGACTTATCAGGAAAGAATAAATACTATGACGAACAAAGACAGTACACTAGCAGGGAATCATTCGAAAGAGTACTTAAAGAACTTGGCTATACTCTAGAAAATGGTTTAATGAAAGCGTCTTTTGCTTGTCCGGTAACTTATTTCTACAATATTCCAGGTTTGATCCTAGAACCTAATTTCGAAGAAACACACAACATATTATCAGAAATAACATTAGGTAGTTCTAGAATTGAATTCTGGAGTAAAACAATTGGTAATTCTGGAATAGAGGGAGATATTAGTATTCAAATTAATTCATTAGGAGACGACTATTATCAATTTGTTATTAGTAGGTATGATTACTCTGAATACTTTGAAGGATCTTTATTTGAGGATGGTGAAGAAAGAATAGACTATATAATTTCTAAGGAAAGCAACCTGGTATATTGTGAAGTAAAAGAAACATATAAGGATGAAAATGGAGAAATCAAATATTATACTATTGATGATATTCTGCCAGAAGGATCTTGGGTAATGAAACGAAGTAATATCGAATCAACTACCAGAAATTCATATTGGAAATCAACAGAATTATTATTCAATTCTACAATATTATTTGACTATCTCCTAGTTCCTAATCCAGAAGTATATCTAAAGGGATTAGATTATGATAGTATTTACACAACTCTATTAGATTATGCAATTGATAAAAATTGTCAAATACTAATAGAAAATACTAAAACTAACTTTTCCTATAACTATATCAAGGATAAAAAGAACTTCCTTATATACTTCTATAATAACTTTATACTCAGTGACGGTAACTATAGACCTGGATATTATCTCTACCTATTAGCAATACTTGGTGATATATACTCTCTTACTACAGATGTTGTATTATATCAACCACCCAACCCACCAGTAAATAAAACGACTGATGGTATTATTATAAATAATCCCTATGAAAATACTAATCTTGTAGAAAACTTAGAAGCATCAAAATCCAACTACTTAATCGAAAATGGTCAAATGTACTTCTATAAATCCTATCAAGATGGTTCTAAGTACGAAACAAGTGGTATTATGAGATTTGTATTGGGGAAAGTTGCTAGAGAATTAGAGAAAAATAAATGGCTTTTCTTAGGAGAGCATATGACTGGTAAAATTCAAGAAAGAATAGAAAATGTTATTAATAAAGTTAAGCTAAACTTCTCTGTAATTAGAAAACTTATAATTACAAACTATGAGGCAAACTTTTATAATAACAAAATAGAATTAACACTAGAGACAGAAATTAGCGACTTAGTCAAAAATCATATGACTCTAGACATAACTTTAAACGTAAATAAAAGAATATGGCAACAGTAGCAAGCCTGGTACGGTCAAGTGATTATAGTGGCCGTATGCAATTTATTGACTATCAGAACACTTACAAGGATAATAACAAAGAATTCCTTCGTGGTGATATGTATGAGCTAAAAGTTATCAATGCACCTAAGATTGTTTACTATCCTGGTGATGATATCATTAATGCTCGTCTTAATAGTGTTCAGGTAGGTATTGATTATTCAGCAACCGGTATTACAAAGCAAATGCGCGGTGGATGGCGTATTGAACAACGTACTAATCAAAGTACAAGTGGAACTATTACCCTTAACTTCGTTGATCGTGAGGATGCTTCTATTACGTATTTTGTAACTGACTGGCGCAATAAGATTGCTGATCCTGAGACCCGTTACAGCTTCCGTAAGGATGACCTTGTAGCCGACCTTCAGTTGATTATTACTAACGCTCAGCGTATTGATGTAAAGACACTTACTTTCTATAACTGTCAATTCCAAGACGCTCCGCTGAATGAAAATGGTGATCTTGATAGTGAAAGTGATCGTGCAGATGTATCTCTGACCCTCACATTTGAGCACTATAGCAGAGAACATAATAATATTTAATAAACCTTGGGGGATGAGTGTAATAGCTTGTCCCTCTTTTTAATAAATTTTGGTATGATAACATTTAAACAAAAGATATACAGTGATGTAGATAAACAAGTCTTTATTGAATTTCTTTGCTCATTAGAGGGATTTAAAACAAGAACTAAAAATCTTCACTGGTCTGCTCCTAAAAATAATATACATACCCGCCTTGATGAGTTTCTGGAAATAATAGATGAGTATGAAGATGGCCTTGCAGAAGGGTATATGGGAATCCTTGGACAAATGGGACCAAATGAAATCAATGGAACTCCGTGTAATGCATCTGACGCTATCTCCCTAATTAATGAAGTAGAGGAAAGAACAAAACAATTTTATGAATCTATTCCTGAAGGCGTCGAATTCAAGGGGATAACCAGTGAGTGCGAAACATTTATTCAGAATATACAAAAATATTCATACTTATTTAACCTCTGTGTATAAAATGATAGTAAAGAGGAAGAAAAAGGAAGAAGAGCCTAGTAAAGCTAAACATGCAATTCATACAGCTGCCTTAGGTTATCTTGGTGGAAAAGCAGGTTCACTGACTGCTGGTGCTATTAGTGCTAATAATCAAGTCCAAGAAGTTGGTAAAAGAATAGCTGATCTTCCAAATAAAATAAAAGCAGGTGATGAACAAGCAGCTAAAGTATTACAAGGTATTAGTTCTAATCCTAGAGCTTTCAGACAAGAGTTAATAAAACGCTCTACTACAAGTCCTAGAACAATGAAGGCTATGAAATTAGGAAAGAGAGTTGGTATTGGTGCAGGAGTTACTCTTGGTGCACTATCCTATCTTAAGAAAAAGAAAGATTATGATAATTCTAAGAAATAAAATATTTAGCAATATCCCTAAGTCCCCAAATGCTGATAAAGCCTACGAAAAGTGGAAAGCTAGTAAGGATCCTAAAGATGCAAAAGCTTTTATGAATATTTGGACTAAGGAAGTTTATATACCTGCTAAACAAAAAGGCATAATGGTAGATCCGGATCCTGCAGTTGTTCATGCAGCTGGAATAAAATAATAACTATAACTATGATAATACTTCGAAATAAAGAATTGAAGTTTAGAGAACCGGATGTAAATGGAAGACCACTAAGGTTTAAAAATAAAGAAAATGAAGATAATTCAAACGAACCTAGTACCGAAAGGATACAAAGCGATGACGATAGGTCCTTGGATTCTAGTGAAACCTGGAACAATACTGAAGGAGAGTGATATTCTTCATGAAACTATCCATTGGGAACAAGAAAAAGAAACTCTGATTATTGGCTTTTATCTTTGGTATATTCTAGAATTTCTAATTAGGTGGATTATTTCTGGATTTAAATGGAAGAAATCCTATAAGGCAATTAGTTTTGAGAAAGAAGCTTATGAAGGAGAAAAGAATCCCGAGTACTTAACAACTAGGAAACATTACAACTGGATAAAATATTTATGATTATACTAAGAAATAAAAAGTTCTCAAAAATGCAAGATGAGGACTATATTGAGGAACAGGTAGATCGAAAGAAAGCTGTCAAACATGCTAAAGGAGTAGCTGCTACTGCTCTTGGTGCTGGAGGCGGCATCCTTGGTGGTCATGTTGGTCTTATGGCTAAAGGAGGTAAAGGTGCCTTAGTCGGTGCCGGTGTTGGTGCTGCAACAGGTGCTTACATTGGATATAAAGCTGGAAAGAAACATAAAGAAAGTGTTGAAAAAGACGCTGATAGAAAAATTGATAAATATAATAAGGCTTCGGAAAAAGATAAGAAATACTTGCGTGAAAAAGAAGCACAAGACAAGGATCTTAAACTTAAAGAAAGACAGGCTAGAGCTCAAGAACGAATGGCCTGGAATAGCTATAGATATTAAAAGAAAGCCTTATATACGAAAAAAAACTTCCCATAGCTTAAGTGAAATATGCTTAATATCTTTCAATAGAACTATGGGAACTAATAACAAAATAATAATATAAAATATGAATGGAACACCTATAATTGTACCAAAAGGAATTAGGTATATTAATGATTGGGAAGGGTATGAAGAAAATTATATGTTTCCTTTCCCACACATACTAGACAAACAAATTCCTGGTTGTGGATATACAGAGTTTTGTATTAAGAATAAGATGAATGTAATTTTATGTTCGCCAAGACGAATATTACTACAAAATAAAACAGATCAACATCCAGGAGAAGTTTATTATGCAAAGAATAACCTAGATGAAGCTCTAACTGTTGATAAGGATACAAATGATAGTCCAGGGAAAGAAAAGATTATAATTGAGGAAGAGTGTAAATACGATATCAAAGAAAAACGTGAAAAAGAGTATCAAAGAATTAGTCAGGAACTAAATTGGTATTGGAATTCTTGTCAAGTAAATGGAAAACCTGCTAAAATTCTAGTTACTTATGATTCATTCTGGTTAATTAAAGATATTTTAAAAAATGCAGGAATTTTACAAAATTTTTATGTTGTAGTAGATGAATTTCAGAGCATTTTTACTGATGCAGTATTTAAAGCTACCACTGAAAATTCTTTTGTAAATACTTTGCAAGATATTCAAGCAGTGGTATACGTTAGTGCTACCCCAATGATGTCTAAATATCTCCAAATGATGCCAGAATTTGCATCTTTACCTGCTTTTTGGTTAGACTGGAAGACTGAAGATCCTAGAAGAATTGGAAAACCAATACTTGAAATAAAACGAGTAAGAAGTATTTCAGAATCAATTAAACCAGTAATAAAGAAATACCTAGATGGAAATTATCCTAAAAAACTCCATACTGATAAAAATACTGGAATTGTCTCGGAAATACCAAGTACAGAACTCGTTATATATGTTAATTCTGTTAAAAATATAATTAGTCTAGTCAGAAATAATAAGATAAAATCAGAAGATGTAAATATCCTTTGCTCTGATACTAAAGAAAATAGGACTAGGATAAAAAATAAACTTGGTCCAAATTATACAATAGGTCGAGTTCTTACTAAAGCTGATTTAAGCTCTGGACAGAAACAGAAGAAATTTACTTTCTGTACTAGAACTGTATACCTTGGAGCTGATTTTTATAGTACCTGCGCTAAATCTTATATTCTTAGTGATTCTAATATTGATTGTCTTAGTGTTGATATTTCCTTAGACCTACCACAAATACTAGGACGACAAAGATTAGACGAAAACCCATGGAAAAATGAAGCGGTATTTTACTATACTCTCCCAAATAAAGATACTAAAGAAAATGCCATAAAATTTGGAGAAAAAATTAAAGAAAAAGAAAAGGAAACTGAAGACCTTCTTAGGGCATATGATGAAGTAAAAACTAAAGATAGTAAATCTGCATTGGCAAGAGTTTATAAGACTAATGCTAAGGATTATAATTATAGAAATAATTATGTTGCTGTTGATGAAATATATGATAATAAGGGAGACATTATTGGATATATTCCTAAAATCAATTCCTTAGTAAAAATATCAGATTCAAGAGCATTCGATATACAACAAATAGACTATGCTGACAGATTTAGTGTTTTTAATACAGTTGGTAATACTTTTGACTTAAGGGAACAAGTTATAGATATTAATAATTTCTTAGATGAATATAATAAACTTCAAACTTTAAGAGATAAACTAAAATTCTTTTGCGAAGCACCACTAAGTAATAATCAAAGGCAAACTTTAATAGATAATCAGCTTAATGGTTCTGCTATTGCTCGATATTATCTTGAACTTGGCCCTGAAAAACTTAAAGAATGCTGGTATAATGTCACTGTTGTAAAACAAAATATGCTTAAAGAGGGAAAGTTTACAATTAATGATCTTAGGGAACTAGTTCAAGGATATTTCCAAATTGGAGAGAAATACAGTAGTGCTAGAATTAAAAATGACCTAGGAGAACTCTATAAAAGATGTGGATACACAAAACCGCCCAAAGCCACTGATCTTGAGGAATGGTTTGAAATAAAAGCCACCCAGTATAGAGAGAGTGGAAAGAAAATTAATGGTTTTGAAATTATAAAGAAAAGGTGACCCTAAAAATGTCCTAGGGTCACCCGTAAGGGTGGACTATTTTTACTAACTGTTTATGTAATATAGTAATCCCGTAAAAAACAGAGAAAATAGTCCACTTTAAGTGTCCTTATTTTTACTGACTATTCATGTATATTAGTAATCCCATAAAAAGTTCGAAAAAAAAAGGACGTTTAGTTTTCTTCGTCGTTCTCGCTTCACTCCTTTCTGTCGTTCCGCTTACTCCTCAAATGTCTTATTCAATAGCGTAGCTGCCAAAGCGTTAAACGAAGAGGGTTAAACGAGGGACTGCATCTGTCCCGAGTACCGATGAGTAGCTTTGGAATGCTTCTATACACAGACCCGGGGTGGGAGCGTTAAGTGAAATGAGGAATGAAGTGACGAATGGAACAAGCGAGTGGCGGATGGAATCCGGGCAGGCTGGGATTTTAAATAAAATGCCACTATCGTGGACCCTTGGGCGCTTTTTAGCTCATTGAAACTATATAATTTGCTGTTATTTCCCCTTCCTATCCTTACTTATGATATGATAAAGAAAGATAATATTAAGTATAGCTACAATGACATCTCTTTGGTTCCATCAAAAGTATCTGATATTAGTCATCGTAGTGAGTGTGATCCTTTTGTCGATCATAAGTTTATTCTCCCTCTTTTTACTGCTCCTATGAGTAGTGTAGTAGGTTTGGAGAATTATGAATCATTTATGGAACAGGGAATTATTCCTATTCTTCCTAGAAACATTGATTATCAATCTCGCTTAGAGTATTCAACTGGTGGTTCATGGGCTGCATTTAGTCTTCAAGAATTTAAGGATACTTTTTGTGGAGATCATCTTGGATTGGATACCAAGCCTGGAATTTTTCGTGCCTTAATTGATATTGCTAATGGTCATATGAGTGACCTATATAATGCAGTTAAAAGGGCGAAAGATAAGCGTGGTGATAAGATTCAAATAATGGTTGGTAATATTGCTAATCCGGAAACTTATAGGGTATGTGAGGCAGCTGGAGTAGATTATGTTAGATGCGGAATTGGTTCTGGTGCAGGGTGTATTACATCAAGTAACACGTCAGTTCACTATCCGATGGCATCTCTTATTGAAGAAACCTATGCAATAAAAAGTGAAATACACGGTAAGTGTAGGATTATTGCAGATGGTGGTATTAGAGGTTATGCAGACATTATTAAAGCTCTTGCTCTTGGTGCTGATTATGTTATGATTGGCTCTGTATTTGCTAAGATGTTAGAGTCCTCAGGTAAGACATATTTTTGTTATCCTGATTCTGATAGGTGGCGAGAATTTAAATTTGATCCCTCTAAACATAAGTATGAGTCAGGTAAGTTTTATGACTTAGATACAAGTACTGGAATGTGGGATGAAATTAAGCTAAGAAAAGAGTTTTATGGTATGGCATCGGCAAAGGGTCAGATTGCTATAAGTGGTAAAAAGACAAAAACATCAGAGGGTCTTACTAGGATGGTTCCTGTAGAATATACAATGTCTTCCTGGACAAATAATTTTAAAGACTACTTAAGAAGTGCAATGTCGTATACTGGATCACATACGCTAGAGGATTTTATTGGTAAACAAGACTTAGTAGTTATTAGTGAGAATACTTATAATAGTGTTAACAGATAATGACTAAGAAGGTTTGGAAGAAAGTATTAGTTCACCTAGGAGATTCAGATATTCAAGTATATAAAATAAAAACATATTCTGGAGAGACATATCATCAAGCTCTCTGTAAAGAAATTTCAGTTTTAAGTTGTGATGAAAGTGGATTAGTAATTAAAGTTTACTTCTACAATGACAAATCAGAAGAGAGAAGGATAGAGAGGAATCAAATCAAGTTTATCCTTCTTGAAAATAAAGAAACTCTCAGAGTAGTAAGAACAAGATCAAAAGTATTATATTAAAAATAGTTTTATGTTGATAGCATAGAGCTATTTTTGTTTTTAAGTCGTAGATGCAACGATAGCAAAATATAAGATATGGAAATATTAACATCGCAACTCCCAAGTGGAGGTTATGGATACTCATTTGGTAGTATCAGAATTAATCCTTTAACTTTTCTAGAAATTACTAGATACTTAGAGGATATGCCTAAAGATGATGTCCTTGGAAAGTATTTATATGATATACGGATGCTTCAAAAGGATGATGAGAATATTAAGAATTGTTACATAATGGATGTAGATTTTTTGATATTCTTTAAGAAACTGTGTACAATATCGCAGGATCTTTCTTATCAGATTAGTATTAAATGCCCTCATTGTGGTCACGAGATTCAGAAATCTATTAGCTTCGAGAAAGATATTCATTTCAAGCAGATCGATGAAAAGATTATGAATGGCGCTAGGATAGAATTAGGTGGTCATACATATGATACTATTATTCCTACTGTTAATGAATTTATGAAGGTTTTTAATATTTACCTACGATATAGAAAAATTGAAGATTTAAAGATGATTAAAACGATTGCTCTTATTAAAGATTTTGATTCTAGGAGTAATCAGGTAGAGCAAGATGTATTAGGGGCAACATACAGTGATGTAACTCTTCTTATGGCCCTACGTGATTTATATTATGATAGACTTGAACCAATTGAGTTATATTGTCCCGAGTGTAATAAGGGCTTAAAACCAGAAGAAAGGAGGAGTGTGGCAGTGAGCGTTGATAGTCTCATTGTCGATTTCTTTCGAGACCTCTATATCAATAGCCCAATTGATGGATCTAAAATTCTATTTAAATAAATTTTTAAAAGTAGACAGAATTGAAGATTATACATTAGAGTCACTATTTGCGCTTAAGAAAACTTATGATGAATTCTTAGAGAAAACTGAGGGTGTTGATCCAGATTTCCCAATGATAGATTTTGGAAGTAATGGTACAACAATCAAAGGAAAAAATAAAGTACAAGTCTTAGGTGAAAATGGTGATAACGAACCATTTGATATTTTTGATTTTTAAATATAAACATATATGGCACAGAACGATTCCTATAGTGGAAATATTGATAAAAGAACAAAAGAGCTCAGTAACAGAAAGATAGAGTCCGGCCAAGGGTTATCTGAGCAGCAAATGGCACAGAATCAACTCCAAGCCATACAGAATGAACAACGAAATAACTTGGCTATACAAAGGACTCAAAATAATGCGGATGCTCAGACAAATGCCATTCTTGCTCAAGCCGGACAGATGGTAACTGAAGCTGCAGGTCCTGGAACACAGGCGACGCTTGCTAAGTATGGAATGAATACTGCTCCTAGGGTTATAAAAAAGGAAGGACATGACGTAAAAGTTGTTCCTCCAAATATAACAATTACTAATAATTATAATACTACGACAAACACTGGTGGACCATTAGCTGGAAGAGAAATATCTTTTAGACAACCATCGGATAGTAATAATAATCAGAGTAAGTTTAAGACCTGGCTTAGTGGAATATTCTTGCAACAAAGAGAGGCATCTGCAAAAAGAGAAAAAGAATTTGATAAAAGAGAATCAGCACTTGTTAGAAGCAGTAATAAGATGCTTAGACGAATTGAATCTGCCAGCAAAGAAATGGCTTCTAGTTTTAATCCTAGAAATATTGGTCAAAGTGTTGGTAATCAATTCAGGGTTCTCTTAATGTTATTTGCCGTACGATTCTTAGCAAAACATTGGACTAAAGTTCTTGATGTATTCACTTGGATCGGAGATAAACTCACAGCTGCAGGAAATTATTTTGGAATAACGGCTGAGGGTCGTCGAGTCATGGCTAATGGTGGTGGATTTAGAGGAGATGTAATACGTTTCTTCGGCGGTGATCCTAGAAAAGATAATTTATTTACTATTTTTAGAAAGATTGGTAATGAAATTATTGATCATTTGAAAAAGAAATTAGATCATGCAATGGAGTTGAGAGCTGATGCAATAAAGTCTATCAAATTTCCAGCTCTTAGTGGTGATCTGACTACAATGATTGCTAATATTGCAGGTTACTTAGGAAATATTCTCACTGCCATTGTTGATCCAAAGAAAGGTATTCAATCAGCCCTACGTGCAAATATCAATAATGCTTCTATATACAGTTCCAATAGCTCTCAGCAAAAAGAAAGCGGTCTCATAACTAGAGTTGGCATGGCTGCTACTCAGGGTGGTATGGACAATACTAGTCAGGGTGAAGCAATCTTAGCTAATACTGGTAAGAATGGTCAACGTTATTATGGACTGATGGACGGCTCTATTAGTTCTGATGGTTCATCACTTACAGATAAAACCACCTCTGAGATATCGCAATCAATGGATATCTTAGGAGCACTTAATGAAACTAAGAACGGAAAAGTACAAACTGCTAGAATGTCAGCAGGTCTACAAAGACTTCAGGATGTTGCTGATAAAAAAGGAAAGGTAACAGTCGATAAGGAGTTTGTAGAGAAAATGTTTGGCTCTGATGCTGCCAGTCTTGAACGTCAAGGTCATATTCAAATTCGACCAATGAAATTTATTCAGGTAGAAAAGGATAGTAAGGACCGTGATCGTGAAAGAGCTTGGGGTTTTGGTGAAGGATTCTTAAGAACATATGCTGGACAAAAGACCGGTGAAAAGTTAAATGAATACATTGGTGCTGGAGGCAATCTGGTTACTGGCACTGCCGCTGGTCTTCCTAGTGGAATCAGCACTATGAACGAAATTAATAGCCATTTAGGTATTATTGGCGATTTCTTTGATATTGTTGGTGATCTAGGAGCAGGTGCAGGTTCTGCTATTAATAAGTGGCTTTCTCATGATTATAAACTTAAACTGGTCGATGCAACGGATCCTCGTCCTGCAGCAGAAGTAAATGGAAGAAAGTATTTTTGGAACGCTTATACCCTTGACCCTACTGCCCTAAGAGCTCTAAGTGCTAAACTCACAGGACAAGAAAAAGTAGATGTTACTAATGAACAATTTGTTCGTAATATTAGACAGCACTTAATAAACTACGGTGGCGGAGAACAAGCTATTAGAAGTCGATACAAAGGAAAAGGAAGTAACGAAGATTTTGATATAGAAGAGCAATTTCGCCAAATACGAGATTTTCAAGCAAAAGAAGAAAGATTTGCTAGGGAAGAGGCTACAGATTCCTACAGTCAAAGATGGAATACCGTAGGAAATAATGCTAGGCGATTTGGAAATTATATAGTAGATGAAGCTGGTAATGCAATCAACAGTGCAATAAACTGGGGAAGTCAATTTATCGGTTCTGGTGCTGGATTTAATGCAGTAGCTGGAAAGAGACTAGCTAGTAAGGAAGAGCAAAACAAACGAATCTCCTATATAATGAGTCTTTTCCAGCAAAAGGGATTAAATGAAGGAGCTGCTGCTGGTATTGTTGGAAACCTCTTAGGCGAAGGTCTTAGAAGTAAGGATCCTGGTCAGCCATATAAAGATGGAAAAGCATATTCGCTCGGCATTGCAGGTTTTTATGCTTATGGTGCTTTACCTGGACTTAAACGATGGGCTGCAGAAAATGGATTAGATTATAGAGATTGGAGAACACAAGCACAATATCTTACTACAGTAGATGCTTTTGGTAAGGTTCGTAATATTACCTCTAATATGTCTCCTCAAGATTCTCTTCAAAGAGCTGCTATTATTTGGGGTCATGACTTTGAACGCTTTAAAGGTCATGATGCTGCTGATAGTAGTGGAAATCTGGTAAGAAGAGGACAAGGTATTAGCACTAGAAAAGGGACTATCTGGGGATATGACAACTATGTAAATCGTATTAGGATGGGATCTAGCGTATATAACACTTTCTCTGGTTCTAGTCTTGGAAATATAGATGTATCAATGGGGTCTATTTCTAGAAATCCACTTCCATATACTAGTGGTGGTACTGTAGTAAACTATTCATATACCACGAATGCTGCACCAACAAGAGCTACGATAGGTTGTTGTGGTGATTCTTGGATGCAAGGATATTGGAATAATGGTCACTTAGGCGAAAAATTACAAGCTAAAGGGTTTACTCCAATAGGTGTACAAGCATCCCAAAGTGGAATGGTGCCTCCAACAAGACAAGGAACATTTTTAGGTGGTGCTAATGCAAAACATATTATTCCATTTGTTAAATATGCTATTAGTCAAGGAGCAAATACAATTATAATTAGTGACTCACTTAATGAAGGCCCAAATATTAATCTTCAAAAGGCTTTAAGTAATATTGAATCTATAGGAAAGAATTGTGGTTCTGCAAAGGTGTACTATATCACAAGTCTTCCATGTCAAGATAATAGATTTCCAGAATCTTTAATACAGCAACTTAATGCTGGAATTGTAGAGATGTGTAAAAGAAATGGTTGGGGAGTTATAGATCTTTATCAGATTAAAGATAAGATTAAAATTCCCGTTCCTGGATTTCACCCACAAGGAAAGGATTATCCTATTATTGCTCAATTTATAGCTGATACTGTAGCTAAAGGAGGAACTGGGTCTTATACAAGTTCATTGCAACAAGATTATTACTCTGAGGGCAATAATGATGGTTATATTTCAAGTAGTGGAGGCTATTACTCTTCTGGCGGAGATATTTATATGCCTGATGGAGCAAAATGGAATGGAAGTTCATGGCAACCCTTTGATGTTAAATCTAATGAGCAAATAGAGGCTGAAAATGTAGATATGCAGTTGAAGCAAGAAGCTAATGCCTTATGGTCAACTAATTCAAACGTAAAGAGGTCTTTTAGTAATTTTGATGAATTCTTTAGTGTTTACAGATCTTACTCAGATGATAAAAGAAAAGCTTTTAGAGCAGAACAAGATAAGTACTCTTGGGCAGAGAATTATTGGAATTCAATAAGTGATGAAATTAAGAAGTCTGAGTTTGGTAATATTCACTCTACTCATGAATTTGCTACTAGAGTTGCTGGCCTTGATGGAGAAGACTTACGAGGGTTTAAAGATCGAGCAAACAGAATTAAAACTAATGCCGACCGTCGTGCTACATTTGATTACGAAAAATGGAAGAAGGATAATCAAGGGTACTTTAATGAAATTACTTTTAGTGGTACTGGTGATTTAACACAGAAGAAATTTAATCTTAATGATATAATAAAAAGTATACCTCAAGACGTTATCCTAAGTCTTTTAGAAGGTGATGAAGCAGAGGCCGAACGACTTCTTAATGAACATATAAGCAAGTTTGGACAAAGCAGACCAACCGATCATTTGTTACATGTAGTTAAGCCTGGTTTCACGGATCTTAAAAAATATATTCAACATCAGGATGCTTATAAAACAGTATACTCTGAAAAAGCTACAAGTGATGCTAGACTTAAAGCAATGAATGAGAAGTATAAAAAGATGCAAGATGCTTTAGCTTATCTAAAGGGAAATAATGATGTTGAAGCTGCACGTAGTAGGGTTGCTGTTACAAATGGTGATATAAACGGTAAGTATGATGCATCTAAGGATAAAGTTCTACAAAGACGTCTAGCCGCTCTTAAAGAAATGTCTCAGGAATTTGGTATTACTGCAATTGATGGTTCTTATGAAAAAGCTGCTGGCTATGGAGGTATTATTTTTGAATCTTATGTAAAAGAATATGAAAGACAGATTCAAGCAGAACAAAGAAAAAATGCTCATATAACAGATAAACAGCAATCAATAGGAAGTCTGGATAATCAGAGAACAGAAGGCAGGGATAAAAATACTGCAGCTGTTTATGATAAAAATACCAAAGAAATAGATGACTTAATGCTTAAGAAGAAAGATCTAGATTTTAAAATCCAAGAGATAAGTATTAGAGCGAAAGCCGCAGGTGACGTTGGTGATCTTTCTGGTGTTAGAGCAGCTCTAGAGGAGAAATCTAAACTAATGGAGGAATTAGTACAACTAAATGATGCATTAGTTAAAAAAGTAACTAGCAGCAATGATAAAGTAAAGAAGCAAAGAGAATTAGCAGATAAAGCTGCAAAGGCTTTAGGGGTTAATATTCAAACTGTGGAAAAACTTTATTTTGATATGCTTAAAAGTGGCAAGAGTCATCAAGAAGCTTTACTGGAATTATCAAAAACTTATAGTACTGATGTTATAAATTATTTGCAGTCTTTTGATGAGTCAATCAATAAGTGGAGGTATGATGCAGAAAGAAAAATCAAAGAAATGATTGATCAGGTAAATAGGGATTGGTCACAGAGTTTTGATTTTGGGGATCCTACAGGTCAACAAAGATTTTTAATGGAAAATGATGTTGTTCGTAGGCCAGGAGAATCAGAAGAAGCTTATTTACAAAGAGCAAATTTATGGTTAATGCGAAATACAAAAACTGAATTTGATCCAATTACTGGAAAAATGACTCAGAAAAAGAAAGCAATATGGGAATATGATAAAGATGCTCCCGAACGAAAACTTAATTTAGGCGGTAATACTAGTTTAGGTCTTGGACAAGGAAATAAATCCCTCTTTAATCTTAAAGCTCCAAAAATAAAAACACCGAAAATTGATACTAATCCTCCTGGATGGTATGAGCAGACATATGGTGTAAAACCACCAACTTTCGGTCTTAACGTTGGAAAAACGTCTTTAGGATTTAGTGGCGGTGGATATACAGGTTTTGGTGGTAAATATGAACCTGCTGGAATAGTTCATAAAGGAGAATACGTAATTCCAGCTAACATGGTTAAGGCTAATCCAAGGTTAATTAGCTCTCTTGAGAACGTAAGAATAAAAACTAAGAATTCTAATGGCTATGCTGATGGAGGAAAAGTTGGAGGAAATAATGAGCTTATCCTTCAAGAGCTAAAGAGAGGTAATGATATCTCAACTCTTATTGTTAAAGGAGTGGCAGCTGTTGCTGATGAAACTAGACAAAATAGACCAACACCTCCAGTTGCTAGTGATATTAGAGAACATGATTCTTTTACTAAAGCTATGTCTGGTAAAAGTTTAGGACAAAAATAAATAAATATATTATGGCAAAAGTTACTGAAACCGAACCTTGGTTAGATGGTGTATATGATATAACCAATAGTACACCTAGTAATATAAAGGATAATAATTTTTCTAGAAATATTAGTGGGTTTTACTACGATCAACAACTAGAGAATCCTGTACTTAGAATATCACTCCATCCGAACACTAAATATCAAGGACCTGGATTGCCACCAGAGCAAATGTGGATAAAAGTTCCTCAAGCAGAACAAGGAAGTGATCCTTGGCCATACTCAACTGTTCCAATTGCTGTTGCTCTTTGTAATGAAGATTTTACGGTTGATATAGTAAATAATTGGACAGATTTTGGTGGTGATCCTATTGGAGATATGTGGAATCAAAATAAGGCTTCAGCACCGTACATGAGAGAATTCGCTAAAGGTCTTAGTACGATAGCTAGTAAAACACAAGCATATTTAGACAGCAATGATAAAGATATGTCTGATCTTTCCAGGGGTGCTTTAAATCTAATAGAAAAACTAGGTGAGTTAGGATCACAAAGTCTTTCTACTCAAGCAAAATATCTTTCCAGGGCGTTAATTGTTAAAGGCACAAGATTTTCTTATTACTCTGGAACAGGTATTGCTTTTGGAAATCTTATTATGAAATTTACATTATTTCCAAAATGGGAGGGGAGTACATTTATCTCAGTTATTGATCAGATTCAAGGTATAATGCCGTATATCATAGGTGATTATATAGATGTTACGGAGTTGGGAACTGGTGATGTTGGTGAGTTTGTTAGTAAATTTGCATCATGGCAATTACCTCCAGGTGGATTCGAGTCAGAATTACAAGATGTAGATATAGTGCAGAAAGGAACTTTAAAACTTAGATTTGGAACTTTTTATGCATTAGATAACTTAGTTATAAATAACTGTAATCTTACATTTTCTAAAACTATGGTTAAAAATCCATCTTCAAAAACTGGTCCAGATCTAACACCTATGTATTGCGATGTTGCTCTTAGTTTGAAACCAGTAACTAAGTATTCTAAAAATAAGCTTATTCAGTTTATTAATGCTAAGAGTGGTAAAGATCCAGCAACAAAATCTTATCTTGAGCAGGTTAATACCAATATAGGTCAGTCTTTAAAACAAACTAAGGATAAAATTAATAATGATCTACGAACACACATTCAAAAGAGTGGTGATAAAATAGTTTTATAAAAGTATGTATAAGAAAAAGAATATTACGACCTCAAGTAAACAAGATTTGTCGAATTATATAGAAGGGTTTGATGTATATAATGCAGAAATTACAGAGTTAATTAATGATCCAAAATTAAATTGGACTACATATACAATTACAACCTTTGAATTTCGACCAGATCTTATTGCTGAAGAAGTATATGGCGATGTTAAATATTTGGGAGTACTGTTTTTATTGTGTGGTACCTCTTTTGAGAATTACACAAAGGGGACAGTACTTTCCCTTTTACCAAAAGAAGAAATTAATAAAGTATTAGAGAAGTTATGAAATATACAAACTCATATAAAGTATCTATTGATTTCTTGCCTTGGTTTGATAAAGAAAATGGTCATCATAAATTAATGTATGTTCATATGTATGAAGAACTTGGTGGACGGGTTGCATATGGAGAAATACAGATGATGAATGATGGAAGTTCAATAGCTAGAAACCTGATTGAAACTGAATATAAAGGAAAAATTATTCTTAAAGATGAGAAGCCTGAAGGATTAATTTATGAAATTCCTATATTCATCATTAATAGAAATTTTGAAAACAATTATGTTACTTTATATTTTATTTGTATAGAGGATAAGAAGTTTGTAACAGACCTTCATCAGATGGAATATAAAAAGATAAAGGAGACCATTGATGCTTTGTATCCTGGAAAAAAAGAATTCAGAGTCGAAACAGATATTCAAAATTCTGAACTTAAGTATTATCAGAATAATGAAACCGATCATGATTTTATAGAGCGTCTTTGTTATTCTTACAAGCATGAATCTGTATTTGCCTTTGGTTGGGAAGGATTTATGATAAAAGAAACTTATGGCAAGCTTAATCATAAAGGTGAAAACGAAAAAGACCCTCCAAAAATATGGCTTAGAGAGGATGCTAACCTTGAACAGATTGATCCTAATTTCAGAAAGTATGACACTGAGATATATCATCTTCCTTACAATCCTTGGGAAAATGCTGAAAAGGAGGATGAGGACTATTCTGAGTGGGAACCTGAGAATCTTAAATTTCAAAAAAGGTTTGATGGTATAAAAGGAATACAAACAGATTATCTCCCACTTCAAGAAAATAGAAAGTATAATCTTCTTTATATGAGATCAAATTTCTTTAATAACTTTAGGATTAGGATTTTTGATATGCCAAGATATAAAATTGGAGATGTAATTGTTTATAAAAAGGAAGGTATAGTTCAACAACCTAATATAACAATTTGGCCATATAAGCTTTTTTTGGTAAGGAGTAACGAACTCTTCATGTCCACTGAAGAGTGTAATGAGTTTGATGATGGCGGATTTAGATTTTCGTGGACATCAAATTTAATGGGAATAGAAGAAAATGGATCATTAGCATTGGGAACGGAATCAGACCCAACAGATCAATAAAATTTATAATATGGAAGATAGTGAATTTTTTGGAAAAATTGTAGAGATCTTAGACCCAGATTTATATACGGTTCTGGTTGATATTCCAGGTTATAATAAGAAATTACCAGCATTTCCTAAACGTGGCGAAGTTGATGAGCCTAGAGTAGGTGATGTAGTATTTCTCAAGGAGGTTGATCCTGATTATAAGTCTTATTATCTCTACGAGAAAATTAAAGAAAATTCCTTTATTGGAATTAGAACAAGGGGGAAACAAATTAAATTTTCAGCTGATTTTATACGTCTTGGAATACATGATGTGGATGCTGAATATTGTGATAAAAAGAAAGAAGATGCTACTCCAGAACCTACTTCTTGGATTAAGGTAGACTCTAGTGGAAACTTAGAGATTGAAATGGAAGGTGCAGGTAAAGTCCATATTACTGCTGATGATGAAGTAAAAATTGATGGAAACTTGAAAGTGGAAATTGGTGGAAATGCTGAAATTAAAGTAAGTGGAAATGCTAATATAGAAGTTTCCGGAAATACGGAGGTTAAATCACCTAATATAAAAGTCGATGGTGCACAAGTAGAAATCACTGGTGGAATGCTAAAAACAAAAGGAACTGCAGCACCAGATATGCAAGGTCCTTATTGTGGACTTAAAAATTGCATTTTTTCGGGCGCACCACATTCATCCTCGATCGTATCCGGGACTTAATTACTAAATACTTAAATAATTATGGCAATGGTAGCAAGTGCGATGGCAAGTTCCATCATAGGTAGTATTAATCAGTCTTCAGATGCTGCAGATGCGAATAATAAATTTTATAAAGGTTTATGTGATTATGTAGAAGCTAATGCCCAAGTTTTTTATGCTTGGTCTGCCACAACTCCTCCCCCAGCTAGTGTCCCTGACCCTATGGTAGTGATTCAGGCAAAAATAAAAACTTCTGGATCATTATCCCCGAGTGGAGCTACTGATTGTGCTTCAGCATTATCCGCCTTTGCATCAACCCTTAATTCCAATGCTTCTTTATGGGTAATTCAGTGGCCAACAGGTTTTGCATTATCCCCAGCTTTTGTAATACCTACAATAACATTTACACCAAGTATGGCAGATAATCAGCAATCAGCAATGACTCATATATGTCAGGAGATAATTAATGGGCTTAAAAAAGCAACTCCAACGGCATCTGGATCTCATGGATCATTTATTGGTGTAGCATCATTTACAAGTATATTATAATTATGAAATACCTACTTAGTACTGGAAAAACTACTGAAAAAATTGAGAGATATATTTTAGACCTATTTAAACTAAATCTCTTGATTTTCCCTGGTGATATACCGGGAGATAAAGGAATAGGGTTTGACTTTATCCTTACTGACACCAAAAAAGATGAGCTTGAATCTGTAGTTAACAGTCGAGTAAGTTCTTTAGTTAATAAAATTAACAATCAATTCAAGTCTGGTGTTAGTATAAATTTGGAAAAAATTGAAATTCTTGATGAAACTCGCATTAGAGTTAGTGTAAGTGTAAACCAAGAGAGTGACGATATAGAAATTAATATTGGTTAATGATATGAAAAGTTTACAAGATTATATAGAAAAATTTAGAGAAGTTGGTAAAAACTTAGGTTATACAGGTCAGGGAGTAGAAGTTTTAGTACAACTCTTAGCTAATGCATCTTACATAGGTGAAGTTGAAAATGTAGCTTATATGAAAGAAGCATCGCTAGAAAAATGTTCTCTAATGAATTCTAAAATACAGCATTGTGTGGATGATATGTATAGTGTATTTAGGGGGTCATGTCCAAGAGTAGTATTGAAAATTAAGCCAACTAAGTACTTAACTTTGGTTCCTTATCAAGAGCTTATAACAAGTCAGAATTTTAGAGTCTATTACTTAGGCTATTGGTCTAATGAAGAGTCGCTTTCTAACTTAAACGAATCCTCTTCTAAAGTTGTTATGAGTTCCTCTTCAACGCAAACAACAACTGCCGTAGATGTCAATATTCCAACAACGGCTGCTATTGATTATAATAGTATTGATGGAAAATTTATCTATGGTTCTAAAACATTTTATCCAGCAACTCAAGATGATGAATGTTATACTATTATAGGATTTCTAGCAAAAGAGGCTGTAGAAACACAATGGGAACCTGTAAATACCTATAATACATATTTCAAAGATTGTTATGAAGATAATCTTAGTGATGATATGTATGTTACTGTTGAAGGAGAGAAGAAGAATAGGACTAGAATCTTTGCTGAGCACATACTAGACCATTCTATATTTGACCTTACTCTTCCTAATTTTGGTTCTAGACTTTATTTTGCTGATTTCTATAAAGATATATCTGGAAGAGATTCAGAGGAAATTCTAGGAATGACAACTAATGCTAATATTCAAGCAAAATATTTCAAATATTCAGAACTGGATGAATACAATGAAGTTGAGCTTAGCCGTCTTAAAGTTCAAGGAGCAGAGCTTGTTGATTTTGATGAAGAGTGGTTAACATCACAAGGTTTAGAACAATTATCCAAAGGACTTTGTTTTATTAATGCTGTGCCTCGTGATGGACTAGGAACCATTCACTACAAAGCTAATCGAGATAGATACGTTAATTCTATTCTTAGATCAAATTCAGACATTGGTGTTGTGTTAGAGGAAGCTTATCCTGAAATTATCAAAAGTGGAGGTACAACCTATGTTTTTAGAACTGGTAATGTAACAACTAGTAGCGTAGTTATTTATTACATCCCAATTAATGAATCCAAACTTCTAAGTAAAGAAGCAGAGGAAGAGTTTAAGAAGGAAAAATTAGCTTATTATGTTACAGATACTATTGATATAGAAAAAGGAAATCAATATACAGCAATTTTTGATATAAGTTTAGAATTATTTAATAATAGTAGCGAAGATTGGGAAACTTTGATTGGTAAAGAGATTCTTCAGGATGGGTATCAAAGAAAATTTGATATAGAATTTAATGAATCTACGATCAATGAAATTAGATCACTTATTAATAAAATTTCAAATGTTAAGAAGATCAATTCATTGTCAATTTCCTATCTTAGTCCAAATAATGTAGCAGTAAATGCAGATGATATTATGGATAATTCTTATTTTGATATCAAATATAGTATTTCTGCAACAGTTACTTTAACAAACAATAACGTGTAATGAAAATTTATATACCAAAACACTTAAGAAAGATAAAGCTTATTGATATGTTATACAACATGATTAGAAATTATGAATATACGGCAGAGACAGACTCCTTTAGTGATTATCAATATATAATGAAGACTGATCCCGTTCGTAGATTTTTAAATCTAATTTATGTTGGAGAAGAAGATGAAAAGATTGAAAAGATAAATTATCTAGCAACTCTTTTTTATAGTGTAAAGGGAACTTACAAGGTTCTTGATTATATTACAGCTTTTGGGATCTTGAAGGACTGGGAAAATATAGATACTACTACACAAATAACATATACAGTAAGAACATTAAGTATGACAGTTGAAAGTATAAGTGTAGATAAGACACTATTCTGTGAATATTTTGAAGGATTTATCTGCGCACTCTTATACTTTAAATCTATTATACTGGATATTGGTGAAATAAAGGTAGAAGTTGATGGAAATGCAGTAACCAGCATTAATTCAGGTTCATTTTTATTTCAATATTATGAAGCAAAAGAAGAGGAACAATGAAAGTAATTTACGAAGATGAAAAAAAAACGAATCCTAATCCTCAGTTTAAAACAATAAATAAGATTATTATAAAAAGTGAGGATAGGGAATTAATTAAATATTATGGAAGCGATACAAGCCTCTTAGAACTTGATGACTTTAATGAATATGGCTGGGACTTCCTCGTTCGTAAATTAAAGTATAACTCAAGATCTCCCCTTGACTTCTTGGTTGATGAAAGAAAAGAGAAGATAGGAAAAGACTTAGACGATATTAAAAAAGTATCAAAAACATTCTTTCCAACATTAAGTTCTACTGAAGAAGATCCTTCATTGCTTGGATATTTTGGCACTATTTCTGTAAATAAGCAAAAACTTCTTATGGTTAATGTTCCGAAGAAGTTCAGTTCTGCAGAATTCTATGAAGATGATAATTTAATCTTTACTACTGAATTTGAAGAGGATGAGATTAAATACTCCAAATTAGTTTGGTTTGTTATTACTTATGGTGATGAAACCGTAGTTGAAGATATAAATATTTCTTATTTTTCTTGGCTGACGAATACTAATCCCCATAGAAATATGAATGACTATCTTTTAAGAAATGATAAGAAAGCAGTAGTTGATGCTAGTATAGAAGTAGTTGAGAAAGTTGATAATAATATATGGATGGACCTGAGTTCTAATACTATTGTTGGTAATAATACAATAGAAAATCACCCTATTATAGATAATAGATTAGATTATGCCTCTGAAGATAGTGGTATATGGAGTAAAAGAATAACTTATAAAGCAGGCGATAAAGTATCTTGGAGGGATAAAACTTGGCTTTCTCTAATTGATAATAATAGAGGAAATTACCCACTTCTATCTAATGCTTGGGAGATAGAAAGTGAAATTCCAATTGGAACAACAAGATGTATGATAACTACATATATACTTATTCCGCCACCTAGACCAGGTTGGCAACCAGGCCTAAGAAATGTCAATGGTTGTCGGATTACTCCTAATATATTTACATTTCCGAAAAGCGGGGTAAAAACAGTCTCTTGTTTACCAATTAATGGATATATTCTATCAAGTGCTTCGCAAAAAGACAATTATTATGCTTATACTGAGAAAAAGGCATTTGATCTGAAAATTACTAAACAGGGACAACAAAATACAATTCCTCTTCGATGTGCAATAGGAACAGGTATTGGGACAATTAAAAAATATACAGGTGATAATTGGGAAATTATAGAGTCTATTTCATTAAATATGGCTGAAGAGAATAATATTAAATTTCCGCTCTACGGACACGATTCAATAACTAGTCTGGTAGTTGAGTATGTCTTAGAAGGGAATATAATGGAAACTGTAGAATATGATATTTCAGTTTTAAAGCCTGGAGAAAATAATGATATGATATTTCCATTTACTCTTGATAGGCCTTGTTCGGTTATGTTTAATTATACTCTATCTGATTCTCTATATTATGTACATCTAATTGAATATTCTGGATTCTATGTGGATTATACAGAGAGAGAGGTTATTCCAGAGGGTAGTACTAATATAACATTTATCCCCATCAATGAGAATAAAAGAGGTATAAATATACTTATTAATGGTGATCAGGAAAAGAAATTAATCCTTGGAGAAGAAGATCAACAAAATACAGTAAGATTAAATGATGGTCCCGATGGTGTTCCTGGTACTTCTCTTCGTATATCTTACATACCTGAAAATAAACGATATATATTAGATATATCAGAAATTAATCAAAATTTAACATTAGAGGTATATGGAAATTAATAATAAAAGTATACAAGGTATCTTCATATATGCAGAAGATATAAACTTTGAGAAAGGAGATTTCGTAGTTGAAGGTGATAAAATTTATATCTGTCAGGCTGATTCTATTGGAAATCTCCCTTCAGAATCTCCAACTTACTTTAAGGCATATCTAAGTGATAACATTGCCACTGCTGAGGATTTTGAAAAATATGCAAAAGGTATTGGTGATGATAAGTTTATTAATGCAAAATACCTAGGAAAAATTCTAAATCACTATATGTCTGGATTTGATGAAAAGGGCATTATAAGTAATACTATTATTTCTAATGGGTCTAATCAATTTGAAATTTATATTAGTGATTATTTTGGAAATACCACGAACATAGGAGCTTATTCGGAGCCACTAGACCAAGTTTTAATCTCTGAAGACTTGAATAATGCTATTTTCCGTGTTGACAAATCTGCAATTAAAAGTTTATATGGAGATATTTATCAATCTGCTAATTCTTGGGTAATTCTCAGACAATATACCTATTTGAAATCCGAGAAGACAGCTTTACAGGATGACGTATATATACGTGTTCAAGAGTTAATTAATAATGAAGAGCATGATATTATGTATAGATATGCATCATCCTCTGATTCTTATTCGTCTCCTACTAAATGGGAAAGTGTGACTTGTAACAGTTCCTATGTCTCTAAAATTAATACTATAAAAGATTATTATACTAATTTGATAATTCAAACCAATAATGAAAAAAATCAAATTAAAAATAATTTTAGGTTTAAAAAAGCAACTATTGGAATTCATACAGAGGGTAGTACTGAGTGGAAACTTAGACTTAATACTGATATTCCTATGGGAAGTAGTAGTCATCCATATATAATAACGATTTGTACTGAATCAATAACGGATGGCATTATAAGATCATATTCTTTTACTGCAGATATTAGAAAAATATTTGATCATATAACATTAAAATATGGTACAGATGGAAATTCAATATTCTCTTTAAATACCGATTATTCTGGAAATATAGTAATTAAGAGAGAAAAAGGTACCGAAGAGATTTCAGTCATCTACTATCAACAAACTTATAAAGACTATACTTTAGGATATACTACTGAAAATTTTGATAATTACTATTCTGCTTTTGTTAAGTTTACTTCTACTGAAGAGGAGGGTGGAAAATATTCTTCAGCAACACTTCCTACAGAGGCTACTCTTTTAGATGATAGTGGAACGGTGGAAATTACGAATAATGATTATCTTGATATTACGGTTAATGTTCTAGTTGAATATTATGATCAATATCATGAAGCTTGGGATGAACAAGGGAATAGAATTACTCACTTTTTCTTAACTAAACAAGATAGATTTGTTATTCCCGTTCAAGATATATCTACTAAAGAGAAAATTTATACTAATGTAATAAATGAATCTCTTAAGGAAGTTAGTCGAATAAAAGTTTACAAAGATGATAATGATACTATTATTCATATAGTTCCTGTAGTAGTCGATGAAAATGGAAATCAGGATATTGGAATTTCTAGAATGGATGGATATGATGAAGTAGCTACAACAGGACTAGAAAGTATATATAGTATAAATTGTATAAAATATGATCAAATTTGATATAGTATCATCATTATCAAAATCAGGATCTTTATATATAAATAATGACATCTTGATAAATGATAATTTTGAGGTCTTAGGACTAAGTTCATACGACCGACCATTATATCTTAGTGAATTAGATAACATTCTAAAAAACCGAGAATATCATGTAGTTAGCCGTAAATTAATCTCTGATAATAAACTTTATTTAGTAAAAGATGAATTTTCTAATACTACATCAAATCTAGGAGAAGATGAATATTATAATTATAATGATAATATTAATAATTCCATGTTAATAAATGATGTAAAAATAGAAGATGATTTTGATAATAAATATATATCAGGGAATATAACAATAGGTGATGAATATAAAAATATAATTGAAAAAGAGGCTGGTATGACTTTATATAGTACTTCAAAAATTATTATTGATATTCTAAACGGCTCTATTTCACTAAACTTAATTGAGCCTGATGAATACACTAATACAATTAGTTTAATAGATATTAAGAAAAAAGTAGCTCAAGTTGGGTTATCTGGAAAGATCGATCTTACTGTTGACTATACAATAGATGGTGTTATTTATGGCAAAGATTTGACCTTTGAGGCTTTTTCTTATAATGGCGTTTCTCAAGATAATCCAGTCTTAGTAGAATCAGATTTTGTTAGTTCTTATGACTACTTTGATATTGAATATATTAGTGGAATTATAAGAGTTATACCAAAATCTGATAAGATAGATGAATGTATAATCAGTAATTGCATGTTGACGTATGGTTGCATCTAAGATAACTGAGCTGCTTGGAACCCGAGGACTAGAGAATAGCAACAGACTTGTCGTATATAACTCAAATACATTCGGGAATTCCGATATAGTAGAGAGTTTAGGTCTTCAGGAAAAGGAAGCACTTATCTTACAGACTGAAGCAACTCTATCTACTTTACAAACTATTTATGATATTCTTATTCAACATAAAGAATTTGCTCCATTAATAAAAAATGAAAATGAAGAATTTATTTTTCATAATGAAACTATAAATTCTATTAATGGTCAAGGTTTTAACACTATAATTTTCTTGGCAGACGAAGAAATTATTGGATATACAATTCTATTACAAACTCAGGCTGATACTATATCGACTGATGAAAATGAAGATAATAGTCTTAATAGGTGGTTTGGAATTGGAACTGTAATTATAACTATTTCTTCAGATGGAAGTGAAATACGAGTAGATAAGGATAACATAAGTCTTTATAATAATGTTATTAATGAAGAATTAAGGATTTATTATGGAGATAAAAATTATAATTTTTCAAAAAAGAAGGATCTTGTAAATTTAAGAACCAATAATAACTATAATATTTATCTTAGTTCCGTCTTAAATGGTGATCCTGCACATGACTTCTTTACAGATACTACAATAGCAAAAGTAAGTGCTCGTGGTACTGTAGAGATGTCAAAACTAAATTTTAGAAAAAATCTTGAACTTGGTGACGAGTATACTAATTTTAATCATGAGCAAATTGGATACTATGAAGGAGATCCATCAATTTATGTTTGGGATGATTTTGGAAATTATTCAATTTTCTCACTTACTAAGATAATTAATTTTGGGGAAGAGGTTAGACCATTACCTTATACGGTCCCTAAAGTTGGGATATCTAAAACTAAAATTTATACTCTACCAATAATCAATAAAGACAAAGAACAATCTATAGAATATTTTGCTGGCAAATACATATCAGTTCTATCAGGGGATCTTCGTTATATTCTTGAGATTCCTACACAAAGTTGGATAAGAGATTTTAAATATTCAGGATATAGTTCAATTGATTATTATAGATGGAATGGTCTTGAATGGGAAGAAGCTATTTTAGGAGTAACATCTGAAGATATCTATTCTAATTTTGGAATTGTCCCCGAATCTAAAAAAACAGTAGGAACTATTATCGGTATTGGAAATAAACCCTACTTAAATAAGTTTATTCTAGATTCTATGGATAAACGAAATAAAATTATTAGATTAGAGGATCTTACTTGGCAGAGTTATAAAAAAGCTGTTGAAGATTGTAGTGATTTAAGCAATACTTATATAGACTTTGATGCTATAAGACAAAGAGGCATTATTCCAATTAGAAAACATGGAGATTGGTTTATTTTTAAAGATACCAATGAACAAACCTTAGTTTATACAAATATGACAAAGGCTATTAAAATGAGATCTGATGAAAAACAACCAATTTTCGTTAATAATCAAACACTAATTGCCAGAGAGTCTGATGGTTCTTACATAATTTATGATCAACCCGGATATTATATTACAAAAACATGTAAAGATTTTCTAACTTTAAATAAGAGTGACATCTCAATGGACTCTTTTGGAATTTCTTACAGAACTTATAGTAATGCCGAGATGATTGATAATTCAATTCAGTTTAATAATGCAGATTCTCCAATTCTGGTACAAAAGAGTTTTCTGTCTTCTTATAGACGAAATATACTCCCCAGTACTTTATCTGATTTTAAAATAATTGATGCGTTTGCTGGTTTAATATACTATAGAATAAATAATAAAATAAATTATCTATAATATGATTGTAAAATTTGAAGAAGATTTTGCTTCTCTATTAAAAGAATACGGAACAACAGTTACATTAGAGTACTTTAAACTCGGAAATCTAGATGGACCTGTGAGTGATTATGGAACTTTTGAATCTCTTTGGTATGATCAAGAAAAAAGTATGTCCATTACTCTAAATCTAAAAGGGTATGATACAAGTCTAGATGTAATATATGTTTACTATGGTAACTTAAATGGTGAACTACAGGGACTTGCTTTTACTCTAACTGAGGATACTCCAGATTTCTGTTTTGATAATGGTATTAATTATATAACTGTATTTTTTCCAGAAGATACTACTTTAAATTTAGTAAATAAAGTTTCTAGTGAATCTTCTATATTTCTTGAAGATAAAACAAGAGAAGTTGGTATAAATAGTTTCTTGGCTAGGGAAGAGGATGTTTTTGATGATTATGATCTCTTAACAAAAGACTCATATTATAGGTACAGAAGAAATAAAGTATCTTCCGAAAATATAACTCCTCTTTTCTTAGATAGAAATGGAGAAAAAGTTTATAATATAACAACATATCGTCATTATAAGAGTATCTATATTCAAGCTATAAATCTAGCTGGAACACAAGATGAAAAAATTCTTAGATACTATGTCGGAAGTGGAAATGATATTGGAATAACCGGTGTTGTTATTTATGATTTATATCGAGTAATCAATGGAATTTATACTTTAGTAGATTCAGATCTTAGAGAAGATATATTTAATACTACACTGTATCAAACTAAAATTGGAACAGATATTATTGTAGACGATGATGAAAAAAGTGATAATTACACTATTAACCAATCTTCAAAGATAATTAATTTTAAGAAAGAATTAGAATCTTATACAGTAGATTTTATATCTGGTTTAACTTTTACTCCAGAAATTGATGACGAAGAATATGGATATATACGAGGTCAACAAACAATAATTAAATCTAATATTATAGAGTTTATTACTTTCTTAAGATGGTCTGCTGAATATTCTACTAATGTATACAATGAGAGTGATTATGTTCCTGTTTTATTGTTTGATACTAAAGCAGGGGATAATGGTTGGACACCAGAAGATAAAAATCCCACAAGGCGCCCAGGAACAATAATATTATATTCTGATTATTCAGTTAATACTGAAAATATTATTATAACTTCTGATGATGAATCAAAAGATATAATATTTAATGAGTATTTTTCTAAGAATATAGAAGATAAAGGATATAATAAAAATCTATCTAAGTATGAATATGTAGTAACTATATCTACTAAATTAGAGAATGATTCTCTTAAGTGGTATCCTCTTATAGGTAATGAGAGTTCATTAATTCTGATGAAGTTAAGAATTGTTGGAACAACAGATGAAATTAAATTTTATTGTGTTCAACGATTTTCTAATAAACTTCAAATAGTTACTTATATAGGCAATTCTTGGTCTGTTCCAGAAAAGATTGAATTCAGTAGTTCTATTGGTTTAAGAAACTATCCATCAAATTTATATATTACTTCACCAGTGTTCTTAGAGGATTATAATGTCTGGGAAGCATATTATGATAGTTCTAGAGTAATTCTTTCTCATGAGAGAAATTCTATTATATCTACGGAAACTTCACCGACACAGGAATACGGTATAACTGCATATACAAAGGTTCCTTGCACAAATGCTGGTTCAATGGGATATCTTGGTAGGATTACATTTAAAAGACGTAACAGTGTAGGTGGATATAATAATCATAATTGGATGGATGTTATGTATTGTAGTGAACCCAATAATATCTCTATATTGGCAACTACGGAAGATCCTGAAGTAGATAATTGGAATATTTACCCCCTCGTTGATGATGAAGTAAGTTCACAGGATTACCCAACCGAGAATTTTTGTACAAACCAGAATGGTGACAATTTTAGATTATATTTATTTAATCAAGAAGGTGAAGAGGTAAGAGGATTTAAAATTCACACTAAAGAGTCTGATTTGTCGATAGTTTTTGAAGATGAGGATGAGGAAACTTTATTTAAAACATACTTTGATATTAATAAGACTGTAAAATTAACTGCAGAAGAAGGAAACGACAATATCTTTACTATAAAAATTACATCAAAAGGATTACAGGGAAGTGATGATACCTCTCTTTGGTACCCTAGGGTAGAAGGGACTGATAAAAAATATTACCCAATTCCAATAACTATTGGCAATAGTGATCTAACCCTTCAAGAAACATTTTATTGTGCTTATCGTCCAAACTTAAAAGATACTATTAAGTTTTATACAGGTTCTTTTATTAATGATGATAAAGGAAAAATAATTGGTTTTGATCCAACAGAAATATCAGAAATAAATTTCTTAGAAGAAGATAAAGGAAGCGGTGGAAATAGCAGTGAGTATAATAAAACGGTTTATATAACTTCTACAATTGAAAGCGAGTTTCCATATTGGACTGTTTTATCAAAGGATTATGAGATTAGTGTAAAGAACTATGGAGCATCTTCAATAACATGGAATAACTCAGGTCAGCTTATTTATGCAAAAGACATTGATGTAATTAAAGCCTGGGTAACTTCTAATTATCCTAGCTTTGTAACAACATATACATCTAGGAAAGTTTTAGAAGACATTATTTTTGATGATACCATCTTTATAAGAACAACTTCAGAAAGACATGTTTCGACCCTCCTGGATTTATATAAAGATTGGAGAAATCAATTAGTAGAAAATGAAACCTACACACTTCCTGTAAAAATTGATGCTAAAAATCCAGAGGAATCATTAACAGTACTATTATGTAATCCAAATGGAGAATTTGTAAAAATTAATGAAGGTGATCCTATTGAACTAGATTATATAGGTCTTTATAAGATTTTTGTAAAAAGTGATGATAAATTTAGAGTTTCATTAGACGCTACAAACGTAAGAGATGGATTCTATTTTTACGATATTGATAAAAATCTGCCAAAAGAAGATATTCTAGCGATTGATGAGGGATCATTTGATGTAAATAATGGTCGTGAAGTTTGTTTTGCATATTATGGTTGGGAAGAAAATACATTTAGTGTAATTGAACAAACTCTCAATACTAGTATTCACGTGATGAATCTTGGGGATGGTTATTCTATTACTATTCCACTTCATAGGAAGTATTACTTAGGATATAACTTAGTTGATAAGTCTTATATATATAACCTAAATACTAATATAACACTGCTAGGTTCAGATAATCCAAGTGATATTTTCTTAAAAGGAAAGACTATAACTAATAATTTTAATTACCTATCATACCTTGAGTCTGAAACTATCTTTAATGAAAATGAGAACAGAGAAGATATGAGTATAGACATTTTAGAAGGTGATATTAATTCAAAAGTTACTTTTAATTATGGTCAATTCTCAACTATAAGCGGAGATAGATATACGAGGGGATATATTAATACTGTCAGCGAGATATCTACTAGTGCAGTACCTGGTATTACCTTAACAGCAACTTATCCAATTCTCCCAATAGGTGAAATAAAGATTCAAAATCCAGTAAATTTTAACAAAAGGGCAAAAACATATCCAGTATATCATTTATTAGATTGTCCTGGAATCAATACTTCTATTGTTGGAAATTCTACTGCAGATAAGAATATAAAACTACAATACACTACTGGAGAAACTGCTAACTTCTTTGTAATCCCTGATGGAGAATTCTATAACGTTTATTATAAGCAGTATGGAACTAGTGGAGATGAAATTCTTTTTACAGGAGACGAAGTTACAGTTGAATTAAAAAATAAAGAAAAGTTTAAAATAATAAGAGTAGCTGAACTTGATGAAAATAGAATGTTTGCTTATCGAATAGAAGAAGTTAGTGGTAGAAACTATGAATGGCAAATAGATGAGAACGGAGATTATAAAACAGACTCTGAAGGAAATAAACTTACGGCTATAGAAAATATGACTATAGGAACTCTAAGAATTGAATCTTATGTAAGTAAAGATAAATTTATACGAGATATAGATGGAAATATAAGACTCGAGAGTAAATATGATCAGAATTTTGTAGACGATAAAGTTCCTAGAAAGAGTACTGAAATAAATATAATTCGACTTAGTAAAGCTAATTCTAAATCTTCTATTGATGGCAATATGGATATTATTAGTCGAAAAGGAGAAACTCGCGAGTATACAGTTCATAAAGTTAACCAAGAATCCGAAGTAATAATTCCAACACAAGATATAACTTATGTTCAAAGTTTAACATACAATAACTTAACTAGCACTCTTACAGCAATTTATCGCAATCGAGTTACCCGTGGAGGTTATAGTGGTGAAATATACAGTGGAACAACTTCTGTAATGTCACCAAGTGGAGTTTCTGGGTTTGTAATATCTCAAAGCTATTTAAATACTATAACAAAATATTCAGTGGGACAACCAGATACTAATATTAGTATTAAAGTTGGTACTGAAACTGTAAGTACTAAGAATGTTGTTCAAGAAGAATGGAAACAAGGCATTCTTATTAATGGTTATCTTTACCTAGGAGAAGGAAATAGAATCTCTAATACTTTAGACTATGATGCTTCCGAAAGTACCTATCAAATTGCTTTTGTTAACTTACCAACCACAACAACAATTAAGCAGACAGGGATGACTCAAGAAGAGTATGATAATGCTAGGTATAGTAGTGTTCGTAAACCTGATATTGAAACTGATATTCAGATTAATGGTCTTGAAAAGTCAAATATAGTATTAGGGGATGCACTTAATCCAAATGATAGATATTCCTATAGTGGCTATGGTTATACTCTTAGTGTAAATTTACCAGTAAATTCTGGAACCTCTACACTTGGTCCTTATACTTTAATTATAACTGATGGATATGGAAATGAAGTTTCAATAATTCTTTATGTAGGAGAAAGAACAGATTTTGAGATAGAGTTATTTAATAGCTGGAATCCGGGAGATATTGATTCAGATGGACACTATGTTATGAGAGACTCAGATGTTACTAAAGCACTACTATTTTCTTCAAGTGGTTATCTTAGAGTTCCTAAAGACTATGTATACTTATGGACAGACGCACCAAGTGATAGATTACCGATAATAGAATCCAATACTTATAATAATACTCCTACTATCTATGTAAATGGAGATATTGCTAATACAAAGAGATTCAACGGATACTCATATCAAATGAATGAAAGAATAGTTCAAGCAACATTACTTAATGAAAATACAGTAAGAGAAAATTCATCTACGGTTGGATGTCTTTATCGAATAACGTTGTATTCAAAAATAAGTACTATTAAATTCTATTCTTACTCATCGACCAATCCATACAGTATTCTTGATTGGATGGGACATAATCCATACTCTAGAAATTTATCTATTGGTGTTAATGGTGGTACAGTAATTAAAAATTACATGGCATATTACGGTTGTTGTAATATTCAGATTCTTGGTCCTTACCTTACATATCTCAGTGATGATGGTTCTGTTATAAAACATATTCCTGATTTTGGAACTGATGATAATAGTGAGCGAGATGGATATACTACGCAATCTGGAAGTTCTGGTGCTACTACATTTACATCAAATACAAATTACGAGAGATCGTACTCTTATGATACCTTTAAGTTTGATGATACTATTTATATTAGGTATGTAAATTCAGCTACAAAAAATTATATAGAAAATAGAGGTAATAAGTATGGAACAAATTTTGCCAAGTATGGTTATTATAATGGTTTTCAACTTAATTTAAAAAGATTTGAATGGGAGCCACTATTTTCGGAAGATGGTGGAGGATATGAAATTATTACATTCTCTCACGATCTTTATTCTGGCAATAGAGGACTAGTACTTATATCTACAGATTCAAGTGATACACAAACTGAAATAATAAATAGTGGAACAGAGTCAACTGAAATAACGATACGAAAATATTATAATTTTACTTCAGAAAATCCTCCTGCTTTTGATTGGACATATATAGATAATACTACTTCAAGTATTTGCATTGGAGATCCTGGCTATAGAGTCGGTATTCTTCTTGAACCAGAAAGTAGTAAATTCACTAAATCAACTAATGCTAACATTTATACTATGAATGGTGCTGAAACTTTTAGTGTATCAGAAGAAGGTGATATTGATACTGCTCAAGCTGATGATGTACAATTTAATATTAAAGTATCATTAACTTTATAATATTAGAATGTTTGAATTAATTATTAATAAACTCAAAGACTTCATCCAAGGAATCATTATGATTGATGAGAAAATTGGATTTAGAAAATTTGTAAAGTATATTTTAGTTTTACTAGGTATATTTTGTTTATTTAACTTACATACAATTACTAAAGAAGTAGTTGAGTTTGTTATAGATATTTCTGGGGAGATACATAATGAAAAGCTCAGATTACGTGATGAATATATGACAGAACTTACTCCCCTGTTATCAGAATTAAGAGCCGAGACGGGAGCTGATAGAATTTTATATTTTGAATTTCATAACTCAGAGGAAAACTTAGATGGATTGCCATTTAAATACTTCAATCTTATGCTTTCAAATGCCCGATATGGAATTCCTGATGTTCCCTGCTCGACTTATGAAGATGTCGGGTCTGGTATGTATGTATATCTTTTTAATTCACTTAGTGATGGTGATATACTTACTTGTCGAGGCCCACATGATAAAAGTTTTAGAATGAGATTTAATGGTTTTTTTGAACTTTTAAATCAAAATGACGGAGCAATGCAATTTACAATATTTCATGTTCCGGGAGTTAAAAAACCAATTGGATTTATTGTTCTTGAATGGATTGATGATACGGAAGAAATTGATGTGAATAAAAAGAAAATTTCTGGATTTATTCCAAGAATTAATGCAATTAGCGTATCTAAGTTCAAGAATTAATAGAAAATGCTCCTCAGCAAGACTTAAATCCTTGTATATGATTATGGAAAGAATAGATTTTGAAGAACAATTAAAATGTTGATGAAACCTATTCTTTCCTATTTTTAAAATAATTAATAAATATGTTAGATATTAAACAATCAGTAATCCAGATTTCAAGAAGTAAGTATATTGAATCTAGTCGAGAAGTAGCGATCATTAGATTGAATGAGGATATTGAACATTATCCAGGTCAACCAATATTGATTCGCTATAGAAAAGAAAGTCCTGATAAATATCAAGGGAATGTTGATTCTATTCTTGCAATTGGAATTAAACAAGGTTATGGAGAAGATTGCTATAGAGTAATAGACTTGGGTGGTCGAGCTGTAGTTAGAGATATAACTGAGTCTATCCCTGATGTTTCTTCTCTTGTACATGGTGAAATTTATGTATGGAAAAATCCGGAGGATGAAAAGTGGATGTATGTCTACAAAAATGAAGATGAACCAAACCGTTTAGTAAAAGATTATTTAGATGAAACTAAAGATGTTATTTTCAATAATTTAGAAGACGGTTATCTTTGGTTTTATACCTCTGGAAAAATGAAAAGGGCAGATGATTTTTTCACTATTGGAGAAACACAAAATCTAATTGAAAATGCCCTAAATAGCAATTTTGAAGTTGTTTTACAAAGTAATTCAGGACAACTTTATAGAGAAGGAACAGTAAATGATATAGAGTTTCAATTAAGAGTTACAAATACTGTTACTGGTGAAGATATTACTGACCGCTGTACTTATAAACTTAATGGTGTTGACTTAGTGCCAGAAAGAGATGGATCTTTTATAGTCAATAATGTTAGTAATAATATAGATTACTCTATTATGGCTGTATATCCATTAGCAACTGGGATTAATGTAAATCTGAAATCTAATATAATCAGAATTACTTTTGGTAATTTCTTCTATTTTGGCCCGGTAAGTAGTAATTGGGTAGCTAATGCAACATCAATTCAAAATTTAACAAGAAGGTTATGGTATAATGCAACTTTTAAAGTAAATGATATTAGACTTGAAAAGCAGAGATATGTATTAGCTTATCCATATAAATATGGAAACTTAGAACATATTTTTGACGTACATGGATTAGACTACATCTATACTTACGAAGCACTTGATGAGAAAGTTAAAATTGATGGAGTAGATTATCTAGTTTATCTAAAAAAAGATGTTGTAAGTATTATTGACTTGGATCAATCATTTGTCTTTACAACTTCCGAAAGTTTAGAAAATTCTGAAGATAATAAGATTGCCCTTTTAGAGATTATTACTGCTTGGAAAAATAGAAATACTAGTTCCGGCTTGGTAGTAACTGATGCAACTAGTGGCAAAATTGATGAGGACTTATATAACTTAAATGCTTCTAGTTCATTCACTAAACTAGCTGGTATTGTTGAAAATGAATTTCCGACATCCGGAATGTTACGTGATGAGTTATATTATAGTAAAGAACAGAAATTAATTCTAAAAGCTACATCTGCAACTAAAGGCATTCTTTCAACTCCAGAATCTCAAATTATATATGTTTATGAAAATGATTTCTACTCATGGACTGGAACTAGTTTACAACCCTTTAGTAGAATAGGAACAAAGAAAATTAATAGCATAGACGAAATTTATGGCTGAAAATATTAAAGGTACAAATATATCTTCTCCTATAGCTCCATTTACTTCTGCTGATACTTATCCAACCCATTTTGCGGAGTATGGAAAAGGTGGTTATAGAAGTGTAAATACTATTGCAGATCTTGATAAAATTCCGGAAGCTAGACGAGAAGAGGGTATGCTTGTATATGTTAAAAATGATGAATCTGGTATACATACGTATCAATATATCAATGGCTCTTGGGTTAGAAATAAACTTGTTCCAGGAGCAGGTATTCCAATTTATGATCAAAATATGATTGATAAACTAGGAGATGATGCTGAACCAGATTACGTACATATCCCTAATAAAGATACTGACCTAAATGGGGAAATTACAAATAATACATATACAACTACTGATAATGGAACTTATGTAGATATTCTTTTCAAAGCTCTACGTGAACTTCAATCAGAGGTAGCACGTCTTAGAAATGCTTTTGATTATGGTATTCATTCATATACTGGAAAAGATACCGCAATGTCAAGAGTAGAAGGAGAATATGAAGGTGATGTTGAAGAAGAGCCACTCTGGTCAATTGAAGAGAATAGCCTTTCAGAAATTGAGGGAGCCTCATTAGCTATGGATGTAACTGGTGCTCAAACATTGTATCCTTCTGAGAATGTTAATGCTACTACGGATGGTGTACTTGTTATTAATAATGAGGGTGCATCATGGTTAGATTCTAGATGTGCAAAAGCTGTTGAAGATGTTAAAGATCCTAAGTTATTTTTATATCTTACTACTAATAGCAACACTGTAACAATTAAGATGAAGGATATGGATGGTGGTGATGAAACTTTTGAAATAGATTTATCACAGCTTAGAATATCTGCCCTAGATATCTATAATTACTTAATTGTTCTTAGTAGAAAACAAGAAATAGAGGACGATAGAGATGGCTCAATCTCATATAAAGGTAAAAATTACGTATGGATCTCTATTGGCAATCCTAAAACAGACTCTACAATTGTTGAAGGATATTATAATAATGGTGATATTGTTAGTGACTTAGAAGAACTTGATACTAGATTTACATTCTCTGAAGTAGAATTCCGCAATCTTAAACTTAGTAAATGTAGATTTTATTCTAAGTATCAAGATTTTAGTAAAGAAGTTATTCCTAGCAAACCAACAGATGATAATTATACCTACAAAGCAGCTCATATTACTATTAGGTCAGTTGATAAATTTACAACTCTTAGTAGCATTCAGAATCAATTGCCTGAAAATGAGTTGATTTTTGTAGAAGATTTAAAGAGACTTTATATAAAAAATAATTATACACTTATCGCAATAGGCGGTAGTACTAACCCTGAAGATACTGGTATGACACAAGAAGAAGTATTGAATTTACTTGCTCAAATGGGTATTGTCGCCAAAAATGGAGATACTGGCGAATTATCTATTGCTACTCTTTCCGATATCACATTTATACATGAAGATACTGGTAAGATGTTTAAATTTGAAGTTGATGCCTACGGTGACCTCAAATCAACCGAAATAGGTGGAGAAACTCTTGCTGAAAGAATAGAATCTAGTAAGGTGACTCTAACTGATAATACTTGGCGAGGACTGGTAGGACAACTTAGACTTAAAGAACAAAATAATAAGTCTGTAGAGACTGGGGAATCTGCTCTTACACAAACTCAGGATATTGGTCTTTATAGTGATCGTGTGAAAATTGGTGCTTTTTATGCTCCAGCAAGAACCAATACTACTTTTGGTTGTTCACATGGATATATTGAGTTAGAGAACACTAGTGATGCTGATTTCCAACTCGATGGATGCTTTATGCACTATGTAAGAAGTGTTGATAATGTATATAGAGTATCACATCTTCCTCTTAAAGGAACTATTCCTGCTGGCGGAACCTTTTTGATTCGTGGTAAGCAATATGCAAACCTAGATGATCCTAATGTCTTTATTAAAGTAGGTACCTATGACATGGAGTGGTATGAAAATGGAGAATTAATAGATTTCTCTCATAATGGTATCGTAACTGAGAACTCCAGTGGTACTAAAGTTGGTTCGGATCCTCATGGTTTCTGCTTAACTTATGGAAAAGAAGACTTAGACTACTCAACATCAGTTTGGTCTAATAATGATGGTGATAATAAGAGTAAAGCACCGTATTTATATAAATCATATTATATTGATAGCGTTTATTACAATAGTGCTATTACCTCAACTTCTGGAGCATATTGGACAACTGCTAATATGAATATGAATATGATCGTAGGTGGTGTTTTTGTTGATGCGATCTATAAAAATACATTTGAACTTGATCCTGCTAAACAAGCATACCAATCTCTAAATACATATGATAGCTCTAGAGTTCGTCACGGAAGTGCAAATGACTATCAATATGTAAGATTGGATAATGAAGTTATTTCATTCCCAAAAACTACAGAAACTTATCCAGTTTCCAAATTTACACCAAAGGCATCTTTTGAAAAGAAGAATGTCCTAACAGACAAAAATAAACTTGATCCTAATAAACCAAATATGGTTACTTGTTCATTTGGTATCAATCCTTATACTACAAGAACATTTAACTGGGTTAGTGCTGGTTTATTTGATGAATATGTTTGGATTAAAGATGGAGGTAGTTGGACAAAATTTAGCTCTTATACAAAAGTTACAACAGCAAATACGGAAGGAACTTCATATCCTAGACGTAAAGAATTCAGTGTAGATGTTAACAATATCATCTATGCTAGAATGTATGGTCATTTCCCTGGAGATGAAGCTAGTTCATATACTGCTCATAAATGTATTCTTGCATTAAGAGCATCTGCACCAAGTTCTCCAGAGACTTATACTTATGTTGTAGGTAGAGCTAATAAAGATGGCAATGCACCTGATATAAACCATTGCTCAAATGAGATGACGTTTACCCTATATCCAGATTCCTATATTCCTAGGATTTACCAAACAACTGATCAACAGGGTTTCCACTGGATTGAATATCAGTCTTGGGGTGCTGCTGCTCAAAAGGTTAATGAGAGAATTAATGCTGATAAAACTGCAACTCCCAATATTCTCCCTGTTCTTATGAATACAGGTGATATGACACAATCAGGTGCCCGTGTCAATGAATGGGTTGACTATTATAATGCAGGTATTAATTTGTTTGATCACTTAGAACAAGTCAATGTTGTTGGTAATAATGACCTTTGTGGAACAGATTTCACAATTCTTGGCACAGGTGATGATATTGGTAAATCAAACTCATATTACTTCCATGTATTCTATTGTTATGAGGTAGATACAACTGTAGGAAGTACTCCTATTATAAATGGAAAGTATGTTCCTTCACTCTATTATATTGACTTTAAGAATTATCGTCTTATCATGGTCAATAGTGAAATTACATATGAAAATTGTAATAACTGGTTTAATGTAAAGAGTAATGGACAAGTAGTTAATGTGTATACTGGTTGGACTGTTCCTACTACAGGTGAACCTACATTCTATAGTGGTTTTACTTCAGTATATACAATGTTGTATAACATGACAAATACAACAAAGGAGATGATTATTGCTTGTCATGAAATGCCATTTACAGTCATCACAAAAGAGAATCTTGAGGACACAGCTAAAATAAAAAATGCAAGTAGAAGCTTAAGTGGAACCTCTCTTGTTGGTAGTCATCTTAATCAATTAAATGCTAATGATACAGTTGGTATTTACTGGTTTAGTCGTCTACTTGAGTTTAGGGGTATTCGTCTTTGTCTTGGTGGACATAAGCATACTTATTCATGTACTTATCCTGTAATGGAAAATTATCTTTATAAAGATTCTGCTTCAGATAGTACTTATAAGTCAAGCTTGGTTAACGGTCCTATGACAATGAATCAAACTTTGGAGCATGACAACTTAGTAAATTGGATTGGTGATGTTGTTATTAATACAACTACTACCTACACTGATGCTCACTTGAGCAAGTTCCCATTAACTAAGAGACCTAATAACCCAGGTGTAGGATCTGGATTCTTCTATCCTATGAAGTATGTTAGTGACTTTGTTGGTGGTAATGCTGGTGTTATTTATCTAATGTGTCAAGCTACCGGATTTAAGCTGATGTCTAATAAGGAGCTTCCTAGCCCTAATCAAGCATTCTCAAGATTGCTACCTCAGTCAACTTATAGCGGATCTTCTGCAAAGGCTAGCCCAGAACAGAGATATCCTATGTATGTTATTGTAGATCTTGGAAGCTCTAATATTACAGTTAAATTAATTCGACTTAAGAATATTCAAGCTGCTCCTACTAAGCTCTTTAGTCAATATGAATACGGAACTGCTGCTACTCAAGAACAGTATCTGTATGAGAACTATAATTGGGCAAGTAGTACTTGGCAGATTGATGCTGGTGATGTTATTAGTACAGTTGCAACAGACAGCACTTGGAAGTATGGTAGCTGGACTACTACAGAAACCGCAATTATATCTATATCTAAATAATTACAATGAAAAGAAACGGAAATAATATTATATTTTCAGATGATGTTACTATTGAAAGTGGTTCTAATAAAGGCAAAAATCTTAGAGAGATATTAGAAGCTCAGGATAAAGCTATTAAAGAGCTCCGTAGTAATGTCAAATGGATATACCAATACGGAGGTGTCGGCTCGGGCTCTGGTGGCGGCGGAGGCACCTCCTCCTCTTGGTCTATTTCAGCTCGTTTGGGAGATCAGGTTTTAATAAATAATTCAGAACCTATTAATTTCCCTGAAGCTGGAACATATAAGTTATATCTTCATATTAATAACCCAGGAGGTGATGCTTTTACAGTAACTTATTCTTATACGTATAATAACGTAAAAGAAACTAAGAATGTAAGATTGACACAAGATAATAACTGGACTGCTGAAAAAGATATTTCTATTTCTGGCAATGCTAGTATTACTATTACTGCATTAGATGGTAATGGTGTTGATAAGAGTATTACAGCAAACTATATTACTAACTCCTATTCATTTAACTGTTTTTTCGCAGATAATCAAGGCGTTGGATATACAGTTCTTGATAATTCACTCTTTATCTCAACTATTAAAGCAGGTGGTTTGAAGGTTGCTGTTAATTACTATCTGGCTACTACTAGTTTGGGTATTGTAACTTATTCATACACAAACTTTAATGGCGATACAGGATCGGGTAGTATTGACTCTTCTACATCAAGTGAGGGAACTATTTTACTTGATGCATTTACTGATATTAGTTCCGTTACTAATAATAGTGCAGATAATTATAAGTTTACCATCCGATTCTTAGTTAATGGTGTCGGAACTAATAAAAACCTGTCAGTTAACCTTATTCCAGAAGGATTATATCTTAAGGTAGTACCGGAAGAGGGAATAATCTATCAAGATAAGAAACCGACATCAAATTGGTACGAGTACTACACTGGTTCTCAGTCTTTTGCTCTTACACCATATAGCGGAAGTACTAACCAGGGTCGCTCTTTCCCATATACTGTTTCGCTTGATGGAGTTATCCAGGAGGAAAAAATTAACAACCTCGAGGAAAGAAAGGCTACAAGTTGTATTCTTAACTTTACTACAGTTGGATGGCATGAAGTAATTTTTACAATTACAGATTCAAGTACTGCAACTACAAAATCCTATACATACTGGGTTTATACTAAGGAGCTTGTATCGGATCTTAACTGGTATCCTATAAATAGTAGCAGTGTTGTCCAACTCCCTGTTCATAAAAGCGAATATAAGCAAGGTATTACTGACCAAACTACTAGTGGTTTTGCCTATGCAGATACCGGAAACAAAGTCAATGGAATTATAACAATGTATGCTAACTCAAATGAACGAGTTATTAATATTGTTGATACTCCATCTACAGCTAATGATTGCTTAATTTGTATTGGTATTCAATATAATGCTACAAATGATGATACTAAGCCAATCTTAACTATTCAAGATAAATCAGGTACTGCTGCTAATAATATTATAATCTATCAGAATAAAATTGTTCGCGGTGAAACTGAATTAGGTAGTATGTATCTTGGAAAGGAGGAAACATATGGCGCTACTATTGCTTCTAATTATCACCTTATCTCAATATATCGTCGATTTATTAGAAGTGGCGTAGATCAACTTTCTGAGCTTTGTGTATATATGGACGGTGTACTTGAATTAGTATATCCTAACTATATCACTACACAGGAGGTCTATGGATCCATTAAGCTTAGTCCAAGTAACTACTTCATAAATCTTCTTGAAGTTTCATACTTTACACATGATGATCCAGAAGCTGAAAAATATACTTATATGACTGACGCTGGTATTGTAAGATACTGGTATACATATAAGCAAAGAATCCAGGGTCAAACAAGTATAAATACAAACTTGCTTAACTATATTGAAAATGGATTCTCCCTATCTGATGATAATCATGTTGAAGTAACTGTTGGTAGTATTAATAGTATTGCACAATCTACAAATGTTCCAGTTCTTGTTCTAAAATATGACGAAGCTGGATATAATCCTAATCCAGGAGAAGGACAGACTAGTATCCCAAGATTTATTGAATGGAGCGATAAGATTTACGGTGCTAACTCTAATGATAGCAGTAAACTAAATATTGGTATTGCTTGGAGTAATGGTAATTCTGAAGTTCAAGATATCGATATTAGTAATATTGCTGCAGGAAGTGGTTCTATCGCAGCACAGTTTACTCTCGATATTCAGGGTTCTACTACGAGAACTTATCACGCTAAGAACTATACTTTAGGTATTCAAGCTGCGGATAGTACTGCTGGATATACTCCATTATTCTCTCCAAGGTTTAACCCCAATGACACGAATACTTACCTTCCTGAAAAAGCATTTACATTAAAAGCTGACGTTGTTGACTCAAGTCACTCTAATAACACAAGTATGGGTGCTTTTGTTAATGATAATACCTCTAAATTCACTCAAGCTACTGTTGGAGATACAGGAAATTATACAAACTACGTAAAGAACTGTCTTACTGGTTTCCCAATTCTTGTATTTATTCAAATTAATAATTCAGGTGGTATAGCTGATAAGACTGAATGTTACTATCTCGGAATTTATAACTGTAACCTCGGTCGTTCTAGCTACTTTAACTTAGGATATTGTGCAACAAGTAATCTTCCTGAACTAAGAGTAAGTGATAATGAATTCTGTGTTTGTGCAATTCAAGATTCAGCATATGTTCTTAAACCAAATCTAACTGTATCTGAAATTTCAGATAATAATATATACTGGGATTTCTCTGAATATGGTAGTTCTATTCTATTCACAGTAGAAAGTGGTGTTGATAAGCAGTTCATGTTTGATGATACAGAGTCTGGTGCAGATCCATCTATTACAAACCAAAGAATCCAAGCATTTGTTGAACATACAGCTCGTGCTGGTGGTTATGTATTCAATGCTATTGGTAAAGGAATGAGATCTCATGAAGATAGTTATCGTGTAAAAGGAACAGTTCCTAATGTTTATCAACAATATGTAAAAAGTGTGTCTTCTACTGGTATTCCTAGTTATGTTATTGATGAAACTAGAACTCCTGAAACACTTACACAAAGTGATCTTATTAACTACATCAATGGACAAACGTCTGGCACTGGTACTATTGCATCTTATGTAGACTTTCCAAGCTTAGTTGAATATTATACGGTTTGTATGGCATTTGGTCTCTTAGACTCAGTACAAAAGAACCTTAATATTAAAACATGGAATTCCGGCGGTACATTCTACTTTGCCTTCTATGATATGGATACCTGTCTTGGTATTGATAATGATGGTAAAGATAGTACATATTTTGCTTTTAGTGATTTCTGGGAAGATAATTCAGCTAAAGATAGCGAAGAGGATTACTATAATGCAGTACCTGTAAATATATACAGAGATTACTTTGATAAAACACAGGCTGATGGTATTGTTGGTTATGATATTGCCAGTTCATATGCTTTTGCTGTTGCTAAATATGCTAGAGCAATGAATAATAAAGATAGATTCTTACCTGATGCCGATCTTCAATCTCCTCAGAATCTTTGGGCTACGTGGAGACAAAGTAATGGACCACTTGCTAATGCTGATAAGTTCATTGAAACTTATTATTCTGGTTATATGGAGAATGTTGATGAATTAATGTTTAACTTTAATTATCGTCATAAGTATCTCTTAACAAATGATCAGAAAACTGGATTTAGCACTGAAATTAGCCGTTTTAAAGGAAGACGCATTTCTTATGTTAGAGAATGGCTTAATGGTCGTTTACATATTCTTGATGCTTATTTTAATATTATTGGTAATACATCTATTACAATTGCAGATGGAACAAGATATTCAAGTAGTAATCAATACTATGAGGCTTATCCTAATGCAAACGTAACTGATACAACTAATAATGATATTTATGTAATCAAGGATATTTTTGGATCTGATCAATCTTATCAGGATAATCTCAGTTTCATAATTAAAGCACCAGATTATTCTCCTCTTATTATGAAGATGGGAGATAGTCTATTTTATAGATATTTATTGAAAAAATCTACAAATCAATATAAAATTACAACTACTGGTATTACTGGTAACAATAAGTGGGTCTTTGGTGGTTCTTCACTTTGGACTTACTTGGATAGTATTAATAGTTTTGTCAGAACTCCTTTTAATATTAGTACAAATCGCCTTACAACATTGAATGGTGATTCTGGTACTGTTCGAAGCTGGAACTTAAATATGCCTGCTCTTCAGGACGTATCCTTAACAAGTTCTTATTATCAAGGAGATTTAGTCTTTGATGCAAGTACTGTTGATAATTTCCCTAACCTCAATAAAATTGATATTAGTAATAGTAGTATTCAATTGAAGGTAGTTGCAGAAAATGTAAAAACTGTTAACTTAAGTAATGTAAATACTTCATCAGTGATACTTACTGACTGTAGTGCTTTAGAAACTGTTACTTTTGGAAATTCAACCATAGGCGAGTGTAGTATTAATCCTATATGGACAAATAATATTACTCTAAGAGGAAATAAGATTAAAAAACTTACTCTAGGTGCAAAAGCAGGAAGCAATACTAGTCTTACAATTGCAGATAGCGCACTTGAAGAACTTACGCTTACTAATTTTAAAATAGTTACTATAGAAACTTGTACAAAACTTAAGAAGATAACTGTTAACGGAACAGACATTACTTCTTTAGTAGTTAGTTCGTCTACTTCAGCAAATAACCTCGAGAATGTAATTATCAATGCTACAAACTTAGTAACTCTCAATCTTGGAGGCTGTTCAAACTTGAATAGTCTTGCTATAAGTGGAACTTGTGACAAACTTACTACTTTTAACATTGATTCTGCCAAACTTTCTAGTATTACATATAATAACATTTCTAATACAGATTCAACATTACTTGACTTATCTCCTATGACAAGTTTAAGTAGTGTTACTGTTAGAAATAATCCTGTCGTAACTAAAATTCGTTTTGCTAATATTCAAAGTAAACCTATTCCGATTAACACCTCTTTTAGTAACTGTACGTATCTTGAGAGGGTATATGGTAATCTAATTATCGGCTGTAGTTCTTGCTTCAGTAATCTAACAAGATTCTCTATTCATGGTAAAACGTCCGAGGCATGGGGTAATAGTGCTAAAACTAGGAGTAATGGTGTAGTTCTTATGCCACTTGAAATTCTGTCAAATATTGGAACTTCTGATAGTCATGATACTATAGTAACAAAACTTGACGGGTTAATTAGTGGTAATCTAAATACTGATGGATCTAATAGAATCTTCTATACATCATCAGGTTGGTGGAAGGCTGGTAATAATGTAACTAATATTCAATTTAAGAGAAATGTAAATGTTCTTAACTATATTTGCAACAATACATCTTGTACACAGTTCGATATTTACTATGTCCTTAATGCATTAGCCTTAAGTAATATGACAGCTAATCAATCAGGTACTAGATCATTCTGGGGTAATAATAGCGGAGAAAATAGATTTGTATTTAATGAGGGCAATCAACCTAACCGTTATATGTTCTATGGATGCTCTAGGATTACTGGTATCAGTGAAATGATTACGGGCTCTGGTAATACCAAATTTCCATGCCCTGATCATGATGCAGCTGGTAATGTAACTATTGATAATGGTCTTATTAGTCCTCTGGTTAATTTAACAGGTTTTACTAGATTATTTAATGTGGGCGGTTATATCAGTCGTTTCTTCTTTAGACGTAAGAATGATGCAACTTATCCGTTAACTAGTATAAGTTATCAAAGTTTTCCATATATCTATGATGAGATTGATTCATTAGATTATAATGGAGTTAGTTCACTAGCTTCTAGGATATCTTCGGATGATTCAGTTAGAGAAAAGATGGGCGATATGACTGATTTCTTTAAGGATCTGCCAAATCTTACATCAATTAACGCTATTTGTTCACCATCCTACCTAGATTATGATACATTAAAAATTTTAACTGGGGTAACAACCGTAGTAAACTCATTTAATACTAGTTATGGTAGAGGGACAATTGATCTCCAAGAAATATTCAGCAACAAGGGAAGTTTGGTTACATTATCTAACTCGTTTAAAGTTTCTAATGCAAGCAACAGTTATAACTATTTGGATATTGATGGAAAAGTTAAATTCCCTATTACTTCAGGAATGTTTAACGGATTCACTAAGTTACAGAATATAGGTTATCACTATACAACAGATAGTAATGGTGGATTTACTAATATAACTGTAGATAATTGGACAAGTAATACCAGCACTACAACTGGATTTAATGGTAGTGGTTTAAGGAAATATATTAATCAAAGTGAATTCCCATACGATATTTTTAATCCATGTAAAACTGTCTTAGTTAATTGTCCTGGATTATTCCAAGATATACAACTTATTAACGGTGGGGTTTATGCTCCTACTAGTCCATTTGAATTCCCAGGAACTTTATTCTCTGGATGTATTCGATTGAAAAATGTAGCAGCATTTCTTAAAAACTGTAATATTCCTTATACATTAACTTCTGAAGGTTTTAGTAATTGTACTGAACTTGAGAATATTACTCAGATATTCTACCATGATGTATCTAATACTAGTATCTCAAGATTACAGGGTCAAATTCCTACTAAATTATTCTATCATGGATATGTTAAAGCATCAAAAGTTTATTATGGAACCGATGATCCAACTGAGGCATATACAGAGAATGATGGAGTTATTACTTGGAAAACACTAGCTGAATTTGATATTACCGAACCAAGTCACAAAAAGACAGTTTGGTATGCTAATTACAATAGAAATATTCTTTACGCATTCCAAGCATTCTATGGATGTGGTAATATTGAAAAATACGACGTAGATTACGCTGAGACTTATGGTAGTGCTCAAAACTTAATTGATTTCTTGACACCAACTACTGGAGGAACTTCTTGGGATAATATAGAGTATGTAAATACTTCATATATACCATTCAAATATACAATCTCTCCCTCGAGCGGTATATGGAAAATAAGAGGAACTTCCAAACAAGAAACAGTCTTAGCTGATATTTCCAAAATTTATGATGGAGACCAGACTGAACTTAAGAATTTCTTAGGATCTAGTATCAATCAAGTATTCTGCTATGAGGATATTAGCACAGATCTTATTCCAGCAAGCACTTCAAGCTCTAAGCAAGAAAGTACCATTAATTTCTTCTGTGCTCCTGATCTTCTATCGTATATGAAAAATACAAGCACTGGATCAGCTAATGTAATTGGCATGTTTAAGTGGTGCGGAAGTGGTGAATCTTCTAATGGTATTGATATAAGTAACTGGATGTCTGGTCGTATTTGTCCATATCTTCTAGTTTATCTTAATGAGATTAAAGACTTTAGTGAATTCTTCTATAATTGTAAAGGTCTCTCAAGCTTGGCTAAAAATCTCCAAGAAGAAGAAACTTACTTAATTCCTAAAGATTTCTTCTCCTATGCCCCAAAGGTTACAACACTAAATGGTACATTCCAAGGAGTTTACTTTGGTAATAATCCATATCTCATAGTCTTTAATTCACTTAAAGATAATAGTTTGGATATTAGAGGAATCTTCGCTGCTTGTAGATACGGTCAAGGTGAAAGTACTTATTCAATCTCAGGAATTTTTAGTACTAATAAACTTGCGGATATTGCTGGTGCATTCTGTTATAAAGCTGTTAGTCCTATTAAAAATACTGAGACGGATCGTATTAATATTACATCAAGTATCTATCAATCTGAGTCTACAAATCCTAAGATAAATTGGAGTAATAATTTCCCAGAATCTGTACAAACTTCAATTAAGAGTTCTTGGATTCGATATCTATACTATGGTCATAGTGGACACGCAGAGGAACAGTATATTGATCTATCTACGAACTACAATTTAAGTACTAGTGGTAATTAAAATAATTTTTAGGGAGGATTTACCTTTTGATAGGAAGTCCTCTCTATTTTTATAAATCAAATAATATGTCAGCAATTATTGCAACAAACTTTTCATATAAAGGTGAGGAATTCTTAGATTCTCGTCAAAATCAATGTAAAAGATTATCTGACTTAAAGAATTGGGATACTCCCGTACCTGATGGTTTTGAAACATGTATTGATGGAATTTGGTATATTTACGATAGTTCCAGAGAGAATGAGGAAACCGGACATTGGTTTACAAGAGTTAGTGACTCTATTGATTCAGATAGTTACCAACGTGCTATTTCTGTTGGCGCTGTTAAAGATTATGCTGATGATATAAATGCCACAATGGACACCCTTCAGGAAACTGTTAATGAACTTGACAATAAAATGTTCCCTCCTAGTATCACTGCTATCATAGGCCCAGCTTATACAGGAATGGGGGAACTTGATAATGTAAAACAAGAATTTACAGAAAACATTATTAATCACATTACAAATAATACTTACTCAGAAGATTGTGACTTTAATGAAGATAGAATTATTAATGAGCAAGATATTGTTTTAATGGAGACATTAATGGAAAATGAACGAGTATCTTTACAACAAAATTCTAAAGGTACTTCTTCAACTTATTGGATACCTGCTGGATCTTGGATACTTCCAGAAATAACTTGGACATTAAATAAAAAAGGAGAGGAACATACTCCTATCAGATCCACAGTTACTGCCCCTATTATCGGAACAACTGAGTTAAATAGATGGGTTGGTAAAGAAGGATTAGAAAGTAATACGAATAAAACTTATACCTTTACTATCACTTCTTGGCTAAATAATAAAAATTCAGCTACGACGAATGCATATATTAAATTTGGGTATAAGTATTTCATCGGAACTTCAACTAGTGAAAGTTTAGGAAATAATATCTCTTATACTTCTCTTAGTGGATTTACTTCTTGGTATACTGAAACTGGAACAATGTCAGCAAGATCATTTGACTGTTCAGGAGGTAAGTATGCTTATATCTTGGTTCCGCAGACTTTCTGGAGAACTTCTTATAAAACTTATGTCGGAGGTTTTTATAATTCAGATTTTAATCAAACCAATGTAAACATAGTTAATGAGAGAGGGGTTGCTATCCCCTACGTTCAACTCAGAACTGGATTTATTCAAACAGGTAGTTCAATAGTAATCGAAATTAAGTAATATATGTTAGTAATCTTAGATCCCGCACATCAAAAATTAGTTGCAGGTAAAAGAAGTCCTGATGGGAAACTTCTAGAATACCTTTGGTCACGAGAACTTATAGGTATGATTGAGAAGAGACTCGATGAAATTGGTATCGAGCACGTAAGAACAAGTCCTCCTAGTGAGGATAATGGAAAAGAAATTGGTTTATTAAATAGATGTAAAAGAGCTAATGCTTTTGCTAAAGCACATAATGGAAAATCAATTTTTATAAGTCCCCATGTAAATGCAGCTGGAAATGGAGAATGGATGAATGCTAGAGGCTGGTCAGTTTTTATTAGTCCTACAGCAAGCTCTAATTCCAAAAAACTTGCATCACTAATGGCTATTGAAGCCGGTGTACAAGGAATAAAAGTTAGAGTCCCAGATCCAGATCATAAATATTGGACAGCTAAATTTACAGTCTTGCAGAAAACTTCAATGCCGGCTATCCTAATAGAAAATCTATTCATGGATAATGAAGATGATGTTAATTACCTTTTAAGTGATGATGGTAAAGAAACATTGTGCGAGATAATTATTAAAGGAATCTGTGATTATTTCAATATAGAATACAATTATGGAAGAGAATAACATTTTTATTTTTACAGAGGAGGGAGAAAATATATATCCTGGTACATTGACTGATGCTATAATGCATACTCAATCTAAGAAAAAACTTACCCTGCTCTTAGAAGAATATAACTTAGATGTTCTCTGGCCACTTGGGGAAGGAGAAAAATATACTCTCCTAACTGCCATAACTGCTCTTGTAGATAATTTAGAAGACTCAGTTAAAGTTCCTGGTGTAAAAGCTAAATTTATAGGATCTAATGGAAATCTTCAAGTCTGGGAATATTTTAGTTCTAATTTTTCTTTTGATAATGAAAATGGCTGGAGAGAAGTTGACTCTGGAGTAATTCAAGAATTGCAGGAATCTGTATTCCCAGTTACTATCAGTCTCAATTGTAGTAGTACTTTAGAGTATACAAAAACTGAAACAACTTTAAACTTTACTTGGGAGATTAGTAGACGAGGAAGAAATGTCACAACTGCTTCTAGAGTTCTTTTTGGTAGGACTGGATCATTAGTAGACGTTTCAGGAACTACTGGAAAAACAATAACTACTACTGAAAATTCATACTCTACGGAAACCTATATGGTCACTGGAACGTATGAAGGAATTTATAATTCAAAAAGTTTATCGGTAGTTTTTGTCGATCCTTGTTATAGAGGAATTGTTGGAAGTTCTTGGATACCAAGTGCAGAAGATATTAAAGCGACAACAAAACTAAAACAAGGAAGTCGTAATTCTACATGGAGTGGGATTAATCTGGATGCATCTTCCCCAACAAGTGGTAGAGTTTTCTATGCTTATCCCAAATACTTTAGCACTTTGAGCTCCATTAAAGATGCTAACAGTTTCGAATATATAAATTCATATACAAGAACTGAGCTTAACATTGATGGGGTAGACTATTATGTATATACATTAACTGAACCAACTACTATTAGTGGATTTAAACAAATTTATAGTTAATTATTATGGCTTTAAAAATAGGTGATAATTTTAATTATCAAGGTAAAAAACCTAATTTTTCTAGGGACACTTTTAATACCTTGGATGAAATGAAAAGTTATCCAGAAACTAGTATAGATGAAGGACATATTTCCCTATGCTTAGCTAATGGAAAACGATATAAGTTCTCCGCCTCTAATAGTATTGATAGTACTACAGGAAAATGGAGACTTATAGTAGACACCGCACTGAACGAATCCTCTGAAAATCCAGTTCAAAATAAAGTCATTTTACAAAAATTTAAAGAAGAAGAAACAACAGTAGCTACAACTTTATCGCTTTTCAATAATACACTTAATACAAAAATTGATACTCTAAATACAAATCTTTCAACTAAGATTACAGCTCTAGAAAGAACAACAACTAGTCTAGGGGAATCTATTGAAAATTTAGGGGATACTAAAGCTGAAAAGGAAGAAGTAGAAGAAGCTCAAAAAGTTCTAACTGCTGCTATTACTGAATTAAAAGAAGCATTAGATGACATTAATATAGCTGTTGCAACCGCCATTAATGAGGTTAGGGATGTAATGGTTACTGGAGATGTTGATATCAATGGTCATTCTTTAGCTGATGGAGATTTAGTTCTTACTAAAGATGATATTGGATTGGATAGAGTTGATAATACAAGCGATGTTGAAAAACCAGTATCTACAGCACAAAATGAAGCTTTGAGTAGAAAGGTTGATAAAAGAGAAGGTTATTCGCTCGTTTTAAATACGGAAATCGAACACCTTACTAATCTTCCAACTAATGATGAACTTGGTGCTTCTTTTAGTGCCCTCAATAATCACGTTATTAGTACTGAAAATCCACACTCGGTAACAAAAGAGCAGGTCGGTCTCGGAAACGTTGATAATACTGCAGATACTGATAAAGATGTAAATAGTGCAGTACATGATAGTAATGGACAAGAAATTACATCTACTTATATTGCTGATGTCTCTTATGATGGAGCACAGACTACATTAATTCACGGTGATGGCTCTGAATCTTATGTAGAAATGCCTGTTGCTACTCAAGAGGAGCATGGATTAATGTCTAATGCTGATAAAGTAATTGTAGACTCAATTGAAGGTCTTCAAAAAATAGTAGCTGCTAGTCTTTCAGAACTCAAAGAAGATACTGATGCTAAAGAAGTGGCAATGGCTACTGCCGTAACTGATATCTTAACTCGAATTGATGAAGTTTTCGCTAAACTCAATAAAGTTGCTGATTTTGTAAACTATGTTGAGCCTGTACCAGAACAGTCAGTTCCTGAAAATACTACTAACTCTACAACAAACGAAGGGGAATAATACATGGAAAGTAGAAGAATTGCCGTAACAAGTCCTGCTGGAGTCTGGGACCATAATTCTCTTATCGGAGCTTCTGTGCATATCAAATCTCTACCCGTATCAAGTCTATTCTCCTTCGATGATTCTAAAATCTATACTATTTCTGATATAAAATTCAGATTAAATTCGTATGGAAAATGTATTTCTTCTATTCACTTAAATGGAGTAGATAAAGTGTTTGCTTGGAAAGACCTAGAAGTTACAGGTTTAGATTTGACACTTTATAAAGATTCTATTTGTGGTGAATTTTGTTGTGGACAATCTATATGTGGTTATGGACAAGGACTTTATGGCAGAACAGAAGATGAAATTAAGAAATCTACGACAGATGATGGAAATACTATTATCGTTATTGATAATGGAGATGGACCTGAATTAGACTAAAGATTATGGCAAAAGACAAATTTAGATATACTCGTTTTAATGAAGTTTTCGAAACACGAGACGAGGCTATCAAAAAATTAAACAAAACTGCAAGATATTACGCCGAAAACGTAGCTATCAAATACAAAAAAGGAGATTCTTTTGAAGTTATTTTAGCTCTTTATAAGAGTGAAGAAAAAGGAGATTATACTATTAACTATGACTCTGGAGAAGGTGGATCTGGTAGTGGAATAAAAATTTATGATATTACTAAAATAAGCCCGGAAGAAAGTGATAAAGAAGCGATAAATAGATATTCTTTTGGCAGTGAACCTCAAGAAGGAGAAATGGCTGTTATTCATACTCCTGGAGGAGGGGATGTTGTATACATGTATCACTCTGGGATATGGATCTGTATTACTCAAAATCTAATAATAACTGGAAAGAAATCGAATTCAATAGAAATATCTTCTATAAAAGATGAAGTTACTGATGCCTGGGTATTAGAAGCTGATGTCTTAACTGATAATTCTAGTATAATAGTAGGTGATGAAGGCTTACAAGTAGGATATGTAGATTGTGGTAACCTAAAAGATCTTAAATGAAAAGTTCTTATAACAAAACTAAATGGGTAGATAATAGAACTCCTGTAAATGCCCAAAATCTCAATAAAATTGAATCAGCCCTTAGTGATCTTTATACTAATGCTCTTCAAGGCGAGGAAATTATTGAAGGTGATGGAGTTTCTATTAATGACAGTAAAGCAGGTGGAAGAGTGATAAGTGTAGATAATACTGTTCAAAGATCACAAACCTGTACTGGAATTGAGTGGGTAACTGAAGAACCAGAAACCCCAGAGATTAATAAACTATACTTAGTTCTTGATGGAGAAACAAGACTCCTTAAGAAAATAGTATTAAATGGTGTAACTATATTTAACGTTAATTAAAAGCTATGCCGGAAAAACAAAGAGTCACTCTATTAAAAGGAACGCTTGATGATCTTAATGCATCTACTGCAATTCTAAAAAAAGGCGAACTATGCCTAATAGACTCAAGTGAAAAGGGTTATGATTCTCTTGTAATCGGAGACGGCATCCACGAAGCTAGATCATTAAAACTTATACCATTGAATGTTTCACAAGGTTCAGTGTTCTTAGGTATTGCTAATATAGAAACAGATCCGGGAATTCCCCAAAATGATGTTTTTTATATTACTGGAACAGAAGGAACATATACAAACTTCGGAGGAATAGTTATCAATAAAGGGGAAATAGTTTTCTTAGTTTATCGATACGAATCCTGGAATAAAGTTGTTATTCTAACCATAGACTCTGAACTTGATGAAACTTCTGAAAATCCAGTTCAAAATAAAATAGTAACTGCAAAATTAAAAGAACTGGAAGGGAAAATGATACATACTATAAAGGTAAATGGAACCGTTCAAACAAAAACTAATGGAGCCGTAGACCTAAGAGTTGATGCTTCGTTTTCCGATGTATCAGAGAATCCTATAATGAATAGTACCGTTACGGCTAAGTTCAATGAGTTTAATTGGTACGAAGGTAAAAACTAAAACTATATAAAATAAATATGATTGGAAATAAATTTCTATATTTTCCTACAGTAGCAAGTTATGAAGCCGCTCTTAGCGAAATTCAAAATACTTCTATTGTATTCGTTGGTCAGGCTGCTAATGTATCTGAAGGTCTTGAGGAAGTACACTTTATTGAAACTCACGGCGTACGATTTGATACTGACGCTGTTGCGGAAATTGCACAAGCTATCGCTGCCCTTGATGTTACAAACTTGACTAATACTAACGCTGCAACTAGAGGCGTTACGTTAACTGTAAATGAAGTTGATGGTAAAATTACTAGTATTGATATTACTGATCTTGGACAGGCTAAACTTGGAACTTATTCTATAGGATCTGATTCTACTGCTATTGCCCAAGGTGATACTATTGCAGCTGCTCTTGCTAAACTTGAGAATCAGATAAAATCTAAAGTAGAATCTCTAGATAGCAATGTTGCCGCAGGTTCTGACAAGTACTTTACTGGCATTGAACTAAAAGATGGTAAACTTGTAGATCCAATTGCTGAAAATAGTAAAACTACTGTTGCCAATGTTGATACAGCTAAACTCTTGGACTACCAAGCAAATACTGGCTCAGGTGCTCAAACTATTAGTACTAGTGATACTATTGCTGGAGCTATTGCTAAAGTTCAAAAGAATGTTGAAGTAGAAACTGCTGCTAGACAAGCTGCTATTGAGGCAATGGACTACACCATTCCTGCAGGTAGCCATGTTGAAGGTAGAGCCGTTACTAGTGTTAGTGAGACTAATGGTGTGATTGCAGTAACTGAGGGTAATGTAAAATCTGATTATGTATCATATACGCCTCAAAATCTTGAAGGTCCTTCTGTTACTACACCAGATACTACAAATACGAACGTTCAAGATGTTCTAGCTGAAATCTTCCAGAAGATCTACGATAATGGAAAAGCAGGTGAAGTTAAGGTTTATAAGAACGATACCGTAGTCAGCACTATCTCAGCTGATGGCACAGATTACGTAATCAAGCAGGGAACTAATACCGTAGCTACTATTAATATCGCTAAAGATATGGTTATTAGCTCTGGTGAAGTTATTACAGCTGATGGTACTGAAAAGAAGGGTACTAGTGCTAGTTCTGACTCTGCAGGTTTGACTTCTGGTGAAAAGTATATCAAACTTACAATTTCTAATGCTGATACTACTGCAAATCTTCTTTATATCCCTGTTAACAGTCTTTATAAAGATCATACAGTAGAACAAAATGCTACAAAAATACAACTTGCAATTAGCGCAAGCAATGTTATTAGTGCAACTGTTGTAAGTGGTTCTCTCGAGAAAACTGATCTTACTTCATCTTTACAAAATGAAATCACATCTGCACGTACTAGTATTACTGAAAAATCTACTGGTCACGTAAGAATTACTAAAACTGCCGGAACTGGAGCAACTCCTGATAGTTATGCGGTAAGTGAAAATGATATTGCATCTGCTTCTTTAGTTGGTACACTTCCTACAGGTGACGCTGCTCTTGGTGAGACGACTGTTGTTGGTTATGCTGAAGCTTATGCTGATAAAAAAGCAGCTGAAGCAAAAACTGTTGTAAATGCTAAAAATGTTGGTCATGTCCAAGTAGGTGTTACTACTGATACCACTGACGGTCACCAGACTGTAACTATAAGTGAAAACGATATTGCTAGCGCTGCTTATGTTGGTACATTCACGGCTGTTGATGGAGAAACTACTGTTGTAGGTCATTCTGAAAAAGTAGCTGAGGCTGCTGAAAACGCTGCTAAAACATATGCAGACAATATTACGGTTAATGGTCAATCTCAAACAAATCAAGATATTACAGTAGAAGCCAATGATATTAATATCGCTACAGATTATACTAAAGCTTCATCTGCTGCCGATATATCTGTTGGTGATTCTGTTCAAACTGCATTTGGCAAGGTAGAAAAGAAAATTGATAATCTTGATGGAGCTAGCCCATTTGCTTATACTAATGGAACATCTAAAACTGGAGGTGTGTCCTTGAAAAATGAAGGATTAAATACTACACATGAAGGTGAAGTTGCTATTGGTAAATATAATAACTCTGTTACTGGTGCCGTTGCATCTGCTAATACGGTTTTCTCTATAGGTAATGGCTCAGGCACTACAGACAGAAGTAATGCTATTGAGGTGAGAGAGAATGGTGATATCTGGATTAATATTGGTTCAGATTATAAAAAACTACAGACCATTCTTAGCAATGAAATTGATTGGTACGAAGGATCTTAAATAATAAACAGGGGATTCATAATTGGGTCCCCTTCTTAAAAGAATAGATATGGAAGAAATACAAAATAAATTTTTATGTTATCAAACCGAAGCAACCTTTAAAACAGAATTAGCTGCAGGAGGTATAGGTGACACGTCTATCGTTTTCGTCCTGGATAAACAATATATCTATTCTCATGGACAATATTTCTACTGTGGTTTCTCTAGCGAAGTTCAAAGGATACTTACAGCTGCATTAACAGAACTAGCAAATGAACAAAAAGAAAAAGAAGATGCTATCGCAGAAGTCTTAGTACATCTTGAGTTAGATAAAATTAATAGAAGTGAAGTTGATATAGATGAAATTAATTCTTCAATCGCCTCTATTGGTACTACTGTTGAAACTCAAGTTAATGCTTCTGTATCAGAAGCTATAGCAAGACTTAATCAAATTATCGAAGATACTGGAATTGAGTCTATGCAAAAAATTATTACTGCCGCTATAACAGACCTGGAAAGAACTATTCAAGAAGATCAAGTCGCCACAGCTACAGTTCTAAATGATATGAGAAACCAAATAGAAAACCTTCAGGAACAAATAAATAAACTTACGACATCATGATAAAAAATTATAATATCGATTATGCTTCGCATCCTCAAGAAGAACTCCAACTGGTAAGAACCTATGGACAGTATAATACGTGGAGGGTTTACTTTGATGTAACTGAACATGAGGATGAAAGACGTACTGAAACTATTACTGTGATAGAATATGAAGAAAAGACTATTATAGTAACTGATCCTGAAACCGGAGAGGAAAGAGAGGAAACTATTACCATCCCAGTCGAAAAGGAAGTAGAGGTTGAATATAGAACTTATGAGTCAAAATATATTGAGACTAAAAGACTTAAAACAGCCGTTATTACTGCAATTGATTTAATGAAAGATCAGGTTCTTAAAGAAATTACTGAATATGATATAAGTGATTCTGTAAACTCATTTTATCTTAATGGAGAAGAAGTCTGGCTTGATAAAGATACACGAGTTGGTCTCATGAATAGTACTAATATCCAAAAAGCAGCTGGTGTAGAAGAAACAACTCTCTGGCTTGGTACAACCCCTATTACTATTAACTGTGATCTTGCTATCCAAATGCTTGGAGCTCTTGAGATTTACGCTCTCACTTGCTTTAATAAAACAGCAGAACATAAGAAAAATGTACTTGCCTTAGAAACTATCGATGAACTCTGGCAGTATGATTACACAGCTGGATATCCAGAAAAACTTAATTTTGAGATCTAAGTCATGAACGTGATCATATCTCTGGTGATACTAAGTGCCTATACTCTTTGGGTTTGTATAAAATATGGAATTCCAAGCTCCCTTTCACAATCCTATTATGAAATAAAGTGGGGTCCTATATTCACCCTAGTATTATGGACCAGTGCTCTTTTAGTGCTACCAACTTGTATGGATATAACACCCTATACACAAATAATACCATTCGCTGGAATATTTGGATTAATGTTAGTAGGTGCTGCTCCTAGAGTAAGGGATTATGAGAGGACAGTTCACATAATAGGGGCTAGTATAGCAGGAATATTTTCACAACTCTGGGTGATATTCTATAGAAACCCTTGGTGGATGATGTTATGGGTTATCCCAATGATAACTTTTATAATAATATTTATAAAAACAATGAATAAAGAAAACTTAATCGTGGAATTAGATAAAGTTAAATTTATCTTCTGGTGTGAGATGATATGCTTTGCTAATCTCTATATAAATCTTTTATTAAGTTAATGGACATAGAAAAGTTTTTCGCGGGAGAAAATAAGATTTTCAAACGCAAGGAGTATAATATACTCTACGGAAATGAGATCATCATTACAAAGAATGGTGAAGACTCTATTGATAATTATGAAATAATTGATGAACCTAAGGACTGGGAACTCGGCCAGGTTTATAATGATTAAAATTAAAACTAATTATGAATTATTTAAGAAGTTTTGATACAAAAGACGCCTGGAGTAAAGCTGATAAAATATCAACTCCAGGTATTGACTTAGTGGAGGGAAAGTGCTACTATAATCCATACCCAAAAACATCTTTTGGTGATGTAGCATTATATAACTCTAAAACACAAAGTATAGAATTCATGAGTTCAGGTAGCTATAAGGATAATGGATTTCATTATGCGCATTTGACACCAATTGGAGTTGTTGCAGTCCCATATAACTATACTCCAGATAATACTACACGTATTATGTCTCTTGTAAATATGAGCTGTACAAATCCTACAACTGGAACAACATCAACTCATGCTGGAAATGATGACGTTGATAATAACCTAAATCTTAGATGGGGTCCGAATGTAGATGTTCCAAATCTTAAAAATTATGGCTTAGTAAATTATGTCGATGGAAATACCGGTGAAATCAAGGGAGCAACTAGTTGGGTAAGAATACCTAGTGATACTGCCTTTAACAACACTGGTACTATAGATCCATCTGGAGATTATTACTATAGTAACTATGATTCTTCAACTGGTACTGATGAGGCAATAAGATTTGGTCCTAATCCTATCCTACCAGATGGAAGCAAAAATATACTTTACTATGCTGATAATATGGCTACTAATGATTTTGACGGAAGAGGTAACACTGACAAAATCTTAGCTGCAGTTAGTGGTACAGCTTGGAAGACTGCAAGCAGTATAGAAAATACAGCAGGTACTGGAAATTATCCGGCAGCTATGACTTGTTATCGATTCCATACAACTGGTACTAATGTTGGTGATTGGTATCTTCCTGCGTGCGGAGAATTAGCATTCATAACTGCTAAATATGGAGCGATTAATGCTGGTTTGAACGCTGTTAAGAGTGTTTGGGGTACTTCAATTGCAATTGAAATGGGTCGTAATCGCGAATATGGCTACTGGTGTTGGTCTAGTTCTGGGTACTCTTCTGGT
>AUXO014579741.1_pt1 | contig 62373 bp, 64 predicted proteins | sample 768731 | NCBI WGS metagenome assembly AUXO01 (sample SAMN02715735, study PRJNA202380) | gut metagenome | biome: sheep rumen | host: Ovis aries | place: New Zealand: Palmerston North
GACAACTTTATGGAGAAAAAATATAAAACTGAAAAAGATCCTAAAACCGGATTATTAAGAATTATCGCTTTAAAAGATTTCTCTGATGTTAAAAAAGGAGATAAAGGTGGATTGATAGAAAAAGAAGAGAATTTATCACAAGAAGGAAACTGCTGGGTTTATGACAATGCTCAAGTTTATGATAATGCTATAGTTAAAGGCTATGCCAAAGTTTCTGATAATGCAGAAGTTTATGGAGATGCTGAAGTTGATGATATGGCCTGTGTTGATGAAGATGCTCAAGTTTATGATAATGCTATAGTTAAAGGCTGTACCAAAGTTTCTGGAAATGCAGAAATTTTTGGGCGTGCTCGGATTTGTGATAGTGCTGAGGTTTCTGATAATGCAGAGGTTTATGGAGACGCTGTGATTTTTGGAAGTGCTAGTGTTTATGGAAATGCTCGGGTTGGGGGACGGATTATGGCTTGGTTATGGGCTAATATTGGAGGAAATGTAAAACTTTGGTCTCCTAAAACGTGCTATATTTCTAATTTTATAGAAAATAATAAAGACTACATAATACTTGCTATTAAAAGAGAATTCCGTATAATTTCTTTTTCTAATATTGATAAAGATCTTATTGAAGAGGATTATCTCAAAAACGTAAAAACAATTAGACAGCTTTATGGAGAAGAAATATAAAACAGAAAAAGATCCTAAAACTGGACTATTAAGAATTATTGCTCTAAAAGATTTCTCTGCTGTTAGAGAAGGAGATAAAGGCGGATTAATAGAAAAAGAAGAAAATCTTTCCCAAAGTGGCAATTGTTGGGTTTATGAAGGTGCTAAGGTTCTTGGAAATGCTAAAGTTTATGGGAATGCTCAGATTCGTAATAATGCTTGGGTTGAGGGAAATGCAAAAGTTTTTGGGAATGTTTTGGTTTCTGATAATGCCAGTATTTTCGGGAATGCCTGTGTTTTTGATGAAGCTATGATTTCAGGACATGCTAAAGTTTATGGAAGTGCTAAAATTTATAGTCAAGCCGATGTTCATGATCAAGCTGAGGTTTATGACAATGCTAAGGTTTGTGGAACTACTACAATTCGTAACCGGGCAAAAATCTTTGAAGATGCTAGAGTTTCTGGAACTGCTTGGGTTAGTGGAAATGCTAGGGTTTGTGGTAAAGCCGAGATCTATGAAAATGCCAATATTCTTGATTATGCTGAGATTTCTGGTAATGCTAGAGTTTATGGAGAGGTTCAGGTTTATGAGAATGCTTGGGTTTATGGGAATGCTTGTGTTTGTGGATTTGCTGAGATTTCTGGAAGTGCCAGTGTTTATGGAAATGCAAAAATTTACGGAAACAATTGTAGTACCTATGTTTATGATAAAGCTGAGATTTGCGGAAATACAAAACTCTGGTCTACCAGTATATTCCATGCTACTACTTCTATAAAAGATAGCAAAGACTATATAATATTCGCTATTAAAAGAAAATTTTATATATTTAACACTGAAGACATTCACATTCACCCTCTTGTTGCTGTGAATATTTCTATTATTGATGAAAATTACCTCAAAAACATAAAAACAATCAGACAACTTTATGGAGAATAAATATAGAACAGAAAAAGAAGGCAATATGTTAAGAATTATTGCTTTAAAAGATTTTTCCGATGTAAAGAAAGGAGATAGAGGTGGATTAATAGAAGGAGAACATAATCTTTCACAAACAGGAGATTGTTGGATTTATAATAATGCTCGTGTTTCTGGAAATGCTCGTGTTCGCGAATTTGCTAAGATTTGTGGAGATGCTGAAGTTTTTGAATACGCTAGTGTCTCTGGATATGCTTCGGTTTATGGAGAAGCTCAAGTTTACGGACATGCAGAGGTTTATGGAAATGCTAAGGTTTATGGATGGGCTCAGGTTTACGGACATGCAGAGGTTTATGGAAATGCGAAGATTTATGGAAAAGCCCAGGTTTACGGACATGCAGAGGTTCATGAGTATGCTAGGGTTATTGATAATGCGAGGGTTAAGGGAAAGACTGAGATTTATTATTATGCCTGGGTTTGTGATAATGCTGAGGTTTGTAATAACGCTAAGATTGGTGGGAAGGCTAAGGTGTCTGGGCATGCTAAAGTTTCCGGAAATGCTAGGGTTTGTGGATATGCTGAAATTTCTGAAAATGCTAAGGTTAGAGGTAATGTTTGGATTTGTGAAGAGGCCAAGATTTTCGGTAATGCCCAGGTTTCAGGAAATACTGGGGTTCAAGAATTTGCTGAGATTTCTGGTAATGCTAAGATCTCTGGAAATACTATGATTGGAGGACATGCTCAGATTCATGAAGATCTAAAACTTTGGCCTGCTAAGACGATATTCCCTGTCTCCATTACTACTCCTATAAATAATGAAGATTGTGTAATACTTGCTGTTAAACGAGAGTTCCATATAATCTCTTTTTCTAGTAATATTAAAAAAGAAGATATTCAATATATTTCTATTGTTGAAGAAAATTATCTCACAAACATAAAAACAATTAGACAGCTTTATGGAAAGGAAGTATACAACAGTACTGGAAGGTGATATGTTAAGAATTATCGCTATAAAAGATTTTTCTGATGTTAAGAAAGGGGATAGAGGAGGATTGATAGACAATGAAGACAATCTTTCACAAGAGGGAGATTGTTGGGTTTATAGAAATGCTAGGGTTTATGGGACTAGAATTTATGGAAATGCTCAGGTTTATGGAAGAGCTAGGGTTTATGATAATGCACACATCTATGATAGTACTCAGATTTGGGGAAATGCTAGGGTTTGTGGAATAACTACGGTTTGGGACAATGCTAAAATTCATGGAAATGCTTGGGTTAAAAATGCTATGATTTATAGAGAGGCTGAAATTTGTGGAAATGTAAAACTTCAATCTACTACACCATATAACATTGCTGACTCTATAAAAAATAACAAAGATTATATGAGATTTATTATTAATAGAGAGGTCTATATAATTTCTCTTAATTCCAAAGACATTCTTGATAACGAAGACTTCTCGATTGTTGAAGAAAATTATCTCAGTAATATAAAAACAATCAGACAACTTTATAATTCGATCAAATAATGGCAAATACCTGTTTTACGACTTATAGAATTTATAAAAGTGCTAATTCGAATGCCTCTGTAGAATTTTTTAATGTACTGGAAAAGCTTTCAAAAGAGGATCCCTGTAATATTATACACGTGATCCAAATTTTAAAATACTTTAAGATTCCAGTAGAAGGTACTGACTGTAGAGGGGAAATAACAAATTTTTACTGGGAAGATGATGCACTTGTTTTTTGTTGTGAATCATCATGGGCAGAATTAGAAGATTGGCGACATGCTATAGAAACCCAGCTAGAAACAAAAATATATTATATATCAGAAGAGCCTGGAGAGGGTGTATTTATTTATAATGATCCTACAAAAAATATTTATAGGGTTGAGTATAACATTCCAGAAGCAGATGCAGAAAAATTAGATAGAGAAGCCTGCGCTGAACTTGAATTTTCAGATATACAATCGGTTTTTGATTTTGTACAAAAGATTTCAGGATTTACATACAATAAAGATAATCATCTTACTGAAAATCAAATGCTCTGTTATGCAGCATTACTTGCAGAACAAAGAATAACATTGCTTACAGAAAATAACAATAATGATGATAACTATTATATTTCTTTAATTAAGTACAATTTTCTAGAAAACTAATAGGTCTCTTTTTCTTATAATTGAGAAACTTTAATTCTAAACATTAAAACAAAACACAATGGACAAAACAAAGAATCTTCTCGAAAAGATCGAACAGACATTAGTTAATGATTACGCAATGTCAAGAGAAGTTATTAAAAGCTCTTACATCATTAACTCAGTAAAAACGTGGGAAAAAGCAGATTTAACAGAAGAGCTGGATGTTATCTCGTTTACACCAACCTCTTTAGTTGATGTTGCGATTTACGTCCCGAAAAATCACTCAGCAGTACTTTTATGGTCAGAAGAACGAGAAACGATTTATGAAGATGAGAGTAGTGAAAATCTGGGTAAATTATCATCGTCCATAGAAGATGATGAAGATTTCTGGGAATTTCCTGATAATACAACTAAACTGTTTGGAAATGAATGTACAATCAGTATTAAATTCAAAAATAATGAAGCTGATGACGATGATGTAAGAAGAGCTTGCCTTTGTCTTTATGAATTTCTTACGAATCGAGATAAAAATTTATATGAGACCGAGATTTGGAAGGCTATTGGAAATAGAGAAGATACTATTCTACCTTCAGAGATCTTTAAAGGTTATGGAGAAGACTATGATAATGGCGCCTTGTATCAATCTACAAATGGCACCGTACTCATATTTAATAAAGATTGGCGACCTTTAAGAGAGTTTCCAGAAGCCATTCAAAAAAAGATTCGTGACTTTATCTTGAAAAAGAGATATGTTAAGGTTTAAAATTTAATAAAATTATTTCATATGGGATTAGACAATTGTATACGTGTCAAACACGTTGGAATAAATGATTATGAAAAACTTGATATTAACAACAAAGATGAAGTTAGTTGCGCAGACGAGGAAGACGCAATAGACATCTGCTACTTTAGAAAATGTTGGGGACTTAGAAATCGTATTGTAGGACTTCTTCATACAAAAGATGAACTAACATTAATAGAGGCAGAGGATATACCTGCGATCATAAGATGTGTTGCTGATTTTCTAGATGAACGCACATGGGAGGAAGAAGGAGAATCAATATGGACTTTTCAAGAAATAAAATCTAGTCTTGTTGATGCTATCACTAAATTATCCCTGTTAAAAATTTATCTACAGACACATCCAAAAGCAGAAGCGTATTTCTTGGATTCGTATTAAACAATGTTATTAGAACTGTAATTAGAGATTATCTTTTTACAGTTCTTTTTTTTCTAATCTAAAGGCAAATAACTCTTATTTAAGTAAATAAAAAATTTTATTATAAATTAAAATTAAATTAAAATGGAACAGCAGTCAAAATTTGATCAGATTAGGAAAGAGGGTCGACTACTTATAGAATTTATAAGAGGGTCAAATCTTTATAACCTTAATAACCAAGATTCAGATGTAGACACTGGAGGAGTTTTTATCAGTAAACCAGAGGAGCATTTGGGGTTTCTTCATTATCATTCTCAAGAGTCAGATGAACGCCATGATACTACTTGGTACGAAGTCGGGGAATTTGCAAGATTAATATGCAAATCAAACCCAACCGTATTAGAGGCCTTATTTGTTCCTGAAAATAAAATTATAGGAGAAATACACCCATGGATGAAACTTTTTAGAGATAATCGTGATAAGTTTATTACTAAAGACTGTTTTAATCCTTTCTTTGGTTATGCTAAGAGTCAAATTGAAAAAGCTCGTGGATTAAATAAAAAGATAACTAATCCCGTCTATGAAAGGCTTACTCCATTAGACTTCTGTTATAAAACCAATGATACAGGTGGATCAGAACCTTTAAAAGATTTCTTAAAAAATTCTGGTCTTAAACAAGAGTACTGCGGATTAGTAGCACTAGATCATATGCACGAGATCTACAATTTATACTATGATTTCGGAAGTCATATGAGAGATAATTTCAAACAGGGCCTCAAAGCTCTTCTTACTTTCACAAAGAGAACTTTTGGTAAACTATTACTGACAAAGTTCTATAAACCTCTTGGATATCGAGGGATAATAGACAGTGAACTTGGGAATGAACTAAGATTAAGCCCAATTCCCAAAAACGAACTCTGTATCTGTGCGTTTTCTTATAATGCTTCTGGATACAGTACCCATTGCAGAGAATACAAAGAGTACAAAGAATGGGAAAAAATGCGTAATGTAAAACGATATGAATCAAATTTAAAAAAGAACTATGATTGTTATTTAGATAGTGAAACAGAATTTTTAACAGAACATGGCTGGAAACGTGCATCTGATATAAAAGATAACGAGCTTATTGGAGCATTTAATGAAAAACATGAATTTGAATTTGTTCCAATAATAAATCGATTTTATGATGACTATACCGGAAAAATATATACTTATGAAAATAGGTATCTGAGATATTCTATAACTCCTAATCATAAACTGTATATATCAAAAATGCATAGATCTCCTAAAAATAATTTTAGTACGGCATATGACCCTAGTACTGCTAATTGGGAGTTTAAAACAGTAAGTGATTATTTTTCAGAAAGTGATTCATTCTACCATCAAATAGCATGTCTAAATAATAAAAATTCTGATTTTAATATATCAGATGAATATATTAAATTATTAGGATATTTTCTATCTGATGGAACTTTGGTCTTTGATAAAAACGACAAAGATAAAGTAATAGCAATAAGAATATGTCAGGTTAAGAATTCTAATTTAATGAAAACTATGAAGGAATATACCTCTCATATGCCAGAACTAGATATTAGAGAGCATACGTTTAACAGAAAAGGAAGGACTGAGTATACTTGGGAAATTAGGAATTCTGATATAATAAATTTATGTAAAAGCTGTAATGGACGTTATTCCCATGAGAGGGATCTTCCAGAAATTTGTAAATTGAACTTTTCAAAAAGGCAAATTGATATTCTCTTCAATTCTTTAATGGACAATGATAGACACGGATATAAAAAAGGACATAAGGTATATTATACTTCCTCTTTAAAATTAGCAGAATCATTAACTACGATTTTAACTATGAGTGGGTATAATGCACAGCTCTATGATGACTCTACCCCTGAAGATAGAAAATATCAAGTACTTGTCTCAAAGCAAAATAGACAGTATCAATATCTTAATAAGGAAGAAAGATGGACAATTAGGGAAGTAACGAATGAAAAAATAGCATGTTTCGAAACTAAATATCATACTTTAGTTACGAGAAACGGTTATAAATTTGGCTTTCATGGAAATTCTAAAAACATGATGCACTGTTTCCGTCTAATGCATATGGCCAAGGAAATTGCGGAAGGAAAGGGAATTATCTTAGAACGTACTTGGGATCATGATTTCTTGATGGATGTAAGAAACCATAAGTTTGAGTATGAAGAGATAATTAAAATGCTCGAACAAGAAAAACAGGCAATGAACGAAGCAATGGAACACTCGACTATTCCAGACCACATAGATCCTGAAGAAGTTAATAAGATTCTAATCCAGATACGCTTGGAACAACTTCGTAATCTATAAAAATACAAAAATCTAACTAAAACAGTTGAAATGAAAACTATACAATTAATTAGCAATGCGCTGAAACATTTTAAAAAGATATGTGTCCACAAATTATGGGTGGCTAAATATTGTTTTAAAATTGGACTTTACTGGCAAGGAATAGTACATGATTTAAGTAAATTTAGTTTTACTGAATTTTGGGAAAGTATTCATTACTATTCTGGAACAGAAAGCCCAATAAATGTCTGTAAAAGGAAGAATGGCTACAGTAAGGCCTGGTTTCATCATCGAGGTAGAAATCCGCATCACTATGAAATGTGGATAGATAACTTTGATAATGGAGGTATTACCCTTGAAATGCCAAAGAAATACGTATTCGAAATGATATGTGATTATATTGGTGCAGCTAGGGCATATATGGGAGATGATTTTCACTGGTGGCGCGAGCTTGAATGGTGGAATCATAAGAAAGAAAAGGCTAAAATGCATGAAAAAACTAAAGAACTCGTTTCTTATGTCTTTGAAAAAGTAACATATTTCAATAGAGAGTTTTCCCGCGAGCTTTTAGAAGAAGCTTGGGATAAAGTGCATGAGTCTGTAGATTAATATTAATAAAGGAAGTTTTTAATTAAGCTTCCTTTTTTTAATAAGTGTTATAAAAAGGGACCCCAAGGAGCATTTCCATAATAGATTAGTATTTTATCATATTAATTATAAAAATATAGTAATATTAGAATGAACGCCCTCCCACTACGTGCCACTGTCTATTGTTTTTCGATTATATCTCAAACAATAGCCATAGCCCGTTCATTCTAATAAAACGAAATAACTTCACCCTAACAGGTTCGTTATTTCTATAAAACTTGAGAATATTATTAGCAGCGAAAGGGACAAAAAGGACATTTTTTAGTACATTATATAGAAATTGCACAAAAATAGTCAAAAAAGTGTCCCTTTTGGGTTTGGTTTCTTATATATGAAATTTGTTATACTAACGGAAATACTCCCAATTGTCGTTATGAAAAAAGAAAAAATTGATGTCCCAGCAGGTATCAGATATGTTAGTGAATGGAATGGGTTTTCTTTACCTACTATTCCATGTATCATTAATAAACAACTAACTGGATGTGGTTTTACGAGATTTTGTATAACTTCTCCTGATGATGTCGTTCTTTGTTCTCCTAGAAAAGTCCTTCTTAGAAATAAAGAACATCAACATCCCGGAGTTTTATATGTTAAAAATGACTTGGAAAAATCTACTCCAATTGATAAAGATCTTCTGAATGAGTCGAGACCAGAAATTGATGAAAAGCCAGAAGATGAGGGAACTAAGGAGAAACTAACTGCTCTCAAAACTCAGATTCAACAATATGTACTACAACAACGTTCATATAATCTCCCTGTCAAAATTCTTGTTACTTATGATTCATTTAGGTTAGTAAAGGAGGCTCTAGGAGATTCAATTAAAAACTATTATGTTATTATTGATGAATTTCAAAGTATTTTTATTGATAGTAAATTTAAAAGTAATACTGAGCTGGAGTTTCTTAGTTTTCTTCAAAATCTTCAGAAAGTATGTTTTGTTTCAGCTACGCCAATGATGGACAAGTATTTAGATATGCTTCCTGAATTTAAAGATTTACCATATTACGAATTAGACTGGAAAGAGAAAGACCCAGGACGAATTACTACTCCAGAACTAAAAATAATCCCATGTAGAAATGTTATTGCAGAGGCTATTAACATAATTGAAACCTATAAAGAAGGAAGGTTTGAAAAATGCAGTTATTATGATGAGCAGGGAAACTTGTTTGAGATAGAAAGTCGAGAGTGTGTTATTTATGTTAATTCTGTTAAAAACATTTGTGATATAGTAAAGAAGACTGGAATAACTTTTGATCAAACAAATATAATATGTGCTCGAACTCCTGAAAATGAAAAGAAAATTAGAGGACTATTCAAATTGCCTAAGGACCAGAGTGGTATAGGAGATCCGCCATTGGAAGGTTGGGCTCATAAAATGTTTACTCTTTGTACTAGAACTGCATATTTAGGAGCCGACTTTTATTCTACTAATGCCAGAACGTTTATTTTCAGTGATGCGAATATTGATTGTCTGAGTGTAGATATCTCATTAGACCTTCCACAAATTCTGGGGCGACAAAGGCTAACATCAAATCCGTGGAAGAATGTTGCGACGCTTTATTATAGAACAGTGGGGAAACAGTTTAAAACTAGGGAAGAATTTAATCAATATATTAAGGACAAATTAAAACGAACTAATGATTTACTTATTTCTTATAATTCTTGTCCTGATGAAAACAAACATACTGTAGCGGAAACATATAAGAAGTTAGCTCAAGCATTTAATTATAAAGATGATTATATAGCAGTTAACAAGCATGCTGGAAGAGATCTTGTGCCTACTTTGAATAATTTAGTTATGGTTTCGGAAATTAGATGTTTTGAAATACAGCAAGTAGACTATAAAGATCGTTGCTCAGTTTGGAATAGTGTATCATCATTAAACTATAATACTAGTAGAGACAAGATTGATGAACTAGTTAATCAGTTTTATGCTCTAACTACTTTTATTGATAGGATGAGGTTTTTATGTGATTTAGTATTAAGTGATGCTGAATTTTCTAAATTTGAAATAAGAATCCCAATAGAGTATAAAAATTATTTTAAAGTTTTAGGGAAAAATCGAATAAAAGCGTTAAGTTATCAAAGATCTAAATTAGAGGCTGAATATTGTAAAATAAAACTTAACAATACTTCGGATACTTTAGAAACAAGAATATATAGTGAATTTAAAGAAGGACAAAAATATCTTCTTAGTGAGATTAAAAAGAAATTAGGAGAGATTTATGATAAGTCTGGATATAGAGTTACTCCTAAGGCTACAGATATAGAAAGATATTTTAAAGTTGATAATTGTCGTATAGTAGTAGATGGCAAAAAATCTCACGGCTATTTAATTTGCAAAAGAAAGTAAAGATATGCTGAAAATATCTTCTCTAATTTTTGTAAAGATTTATCAAAATTTCTCCAGCCAGAAAAGTACTGGGGTCCTTATATATGAACAAGAATTCATATAAATAATTTTATTTGTTTCCACTAATTGTCTGTGAAGATCGTTAGTGGTTTTATTTTTTTTTTGCAATTTTAAAGTTGTAATGTCAATCCTTTCAGTTAGAAAAGCATGTAATCCTTATATATGAAACATCAGTTTAAGCAATTTCAAATAGTATTTTTGACCACTAATTGTCTGTGAAGATCGTTAGTGGTTCTTTTTTTTATAAAAAATTTTCCAGCTAGAAAAGTACTGCAGTCCTTATATATGAATGGCAGTTTCAGCAACTGTCTAATATTTAATTAGTTTTTTTTAACATTTACCACTACCGTCTGAGAAGATCGTAGTGGTTTATTTTTTTTTTTAAATTTTTTGTTCGCCTAAAAACCTTATATATGTTCATAGGTGTTTAAATTTCTGATTTTTCAGAGCCACTACCGTCTGAGAAGATCGTAGTGGTTTATTTTTTTTTCTAAAATCTCTCCAGTTAGAAAAGTGTGTAATCCTCATATATGATAGAAATTGAAATTATTCTCTCATTATTTAAACTGTTTAATTAATAACTAATCACTACCGTCTGAGAAGATCGTAGTGGTTTTTTTCTTCACCTAAAAACCTTATATATGAACAAGAATTCATATAAATAATTTAATTTGTTTTTGATTACAGTTTATACCACTAATTGTCTGTGAAGATCGTTAGTGGTTTTATTTTTTTTTTTGTAAATTTTTTCTTCACCTAAAAACCTTATATATGAACAAGAATTCATTCATAATTTTAATTAGAGATTTTACCACTAATTGTCTGAGAAGATCGTTAGTGGTTCTTTTTTTGTTCGCCTAAAAACCTTATATATGAATGAAAATGTATTTTTACCATAACATTCTTATGCTTTTTGCTTATCATTTATATTCCACTACTGTCTGTGAAGATCGTAGTGGTTTATTTTTTTTTTATAATTTTAAATCGGCATAATTACTTATAATTGTAATAAAAAATAATACCCAATTATAATGAAAGACGTCTTGATTTTAAAATGTTGTTATAAACAGCAAATGAGAAACTGTTTACATGTAATAAAAGTCTTGAAAATACAAGACATTGAAGAAATTAAAGAGGAAAAGGATTAAGTTCCTTTTCTTTTTTTTTACTCTTCCTTATATGTGTTAGTAAAATAATATTATAAGCGATGAAGTGGAATACATCAACTGGCTATGTTGCTAGAGTAGCAGCAGAGACTACATTAAAAAAATTTTTAAATCTTTCAACGCTTGATTATTATGTTGATTCTGAAGAAAGATTTATTCCGTACTATACATACATTATAAATTATATAAATGAAAAACTTATTCTTTTAGGAGAAGCAGCAGATATCAAGCTTAAGATAGATGAAGTACATAAAATTTTCTCTTACGGAGCAGAAAAAATAGCGGCCGATGCTACACTAGATCTTGTTAGAGCAGTTGGTATTGAAACAGATACTGAAGTAGAAGATTCAAATAACATTATATTCTACCAGGATCGATTTGTTTTTGCTTGGACAAATTTTCTTACCGCACTTTACATGAGAATCAAGTTTCAGTATGCTAATCTGTTTATTGAGAAAATTGACGGTGAGTGTTGTAAATGTGGACCAAGAGGACAGACTACAAGCGACTATGAATCGTGGAGTTCAAAAATATATCCACATGATGAGCTTTATGATCGCAGTAACTTTGAAGGAGAACGATCAAATTCTGCTTGGGGAACTATGATGAATAGGTACTGTGATTGTTATCGAAAAAAGTAAAAACCCTTTGAAAATGAAGATAAAAAGAGTTAAATTCTTTTCCCATGATGGAGAGGAAGCAACACTAGACGAGCTGTATAGTATTTATGAGAATTACAAAAAACCCCAAGATAAGGCAGAAAAACTAAAAGCTGGAATAGTACCTGGTATAGGATTGGGAAGTGTTGGCGGTTTAGTTGGTTATAAGACAAATAAAAAAACCGCACTTGGAGCATTAGCAGGAGCCGGACTTGGGTTTATGACTGGTTACAAAATAAAAGATAGCAAAATAAAAAAGGGATATAAAGAAAATAAGGAGGAGCTTAAAAATATACTACGGGGATTTAAAACATCTGAGGAAAAGCGTCGGTTCTTAGCTAGTCTAGAACAACAGCTTTCCTCTATTAATGAGAATTAAAAAATCCTATGATACCACTAGCTGTCTGTGAAGATCGTAGTGGTTTTTGAAAAAGGCTAAATGTCTTATATATGACAAAAACGTATGTATGAACTTATATTGACCACTACTGTCTGTGAAGATCGTAGTGGTTTTATTTTTTTTTTTCTGTTCTGAAAGGGAACTTCTCTTATAGTTGAATAAATTTTATTTAAAATACAATTTTTATTATTATGAAAGCAATTGGAGTTAGAATTTTACTAAAAGTTGAAAAAAAGTGCGATAACACCTGTATGGAAAAGATTGGAGAATTCTCAGTACCAGTAGACCCAAAAATGGCATATTGGCAAGGAGAAGTTCTAAGTGTAGGTAGTGAAGTGACTGAGGTTAAAGAAGGAGATAAGGTTCTTATTTATCCCGAAGCAGGTAAAGAGTTCGTTAAGGACGGTGAAATTTACCGTGTCATCACAACCTCCGAAGTTATTGTAGTACTTTAAAATAATAATTAAAAATTAAAATAAATATTATTAATTATGGCAGGAAAAATTATTAAAAAAGGTTCTGTCTCTCAGGCAGAAATTATTAAAGGTGTGATTAAGGCAGCTGAAGCTATTAAGACTACACTAGGACCTTCTGGTAAGTGTGTTGCTATCAGTAATAGTAACATGCTACTTGAACCTGAGATTACACGAGACGGTGCCTCAGTAGCCAAAGCCATTTCTTTTTCAGACCCATCTCAGAATATTGGTGCTACTTTGCTTCGTAAGGCAGCAGCACTCACTGAATCTCAAGCAGGTGATGGAACTTCAACAACATCTGTCTTGATTAAAGAATTTTGTGAGAAAGGACAAAAGGTTCTTCATGGTGGCGCTAATGTTAATGAAATAAAGGCAGGAATGCTTAAAGCTGGAAGTTGGGTTAGCTCTTTTATTGCAAAAAAGGCTATTGCAATTGACGGCAACTTGGAGAAGATCCGTAGAGTTGCTACTATCTCAGCTAATAATGATCCAGAGGTTGGTGACTTGATCGTAAAATGTATGGAACAAGTTGGCCCAGATGGAGTTATAACAGCGGAGTTAGGTGCTGGATTGGACACTACAATTGACATTACAAAAGGAATGAAGCTTGATAGAGGTTGGCTCAGTCCGGCTTATATTACTTCAGAAAAGGATGGCAAGTGTGTTCTTGAAAATCCACTTATTCTGGTTATCGGAGAGCGTCTGTCTTCAGTTCCTCAATTGTTGGAATTGATTAGTCCTAAAGTAAAAGAAGGAAAATCTATCTTGATCATTTGTGAAGAGATAGATGATATTGTAAACGCTACTCTCGCTTATAACACTCAATTAGGTGCATTAAGAGCATGTATCGTTAAAGGTATTGACTTTGGTGATGCAAGAAAAAATATTATGCAGGATATAGCAACTGCAGTAGGAGCTGAATATATTACTCCTGAAAATAACGTAGCTTTGGCAACAGCAACAGAAACTGTATTTGGTTCTGCTTCTAGAGTAGTTGTTTCAAAGGATTCTACTGTTATCTATGAAGGTAAAGGAGACGAAGAAAAGATTAAGACTCGTGTAGAAATTCTTCGTGCACGTCTTGAGGATCCTGACCTTTCAGATTATACAAAGTCTAAATTCTCTAAACGTCTTGCATCTTTGGTAGGCGGAATTAGTATTATAAAGGCAGGTGGCGCAACAGAAGCTGAAAAAGTTAATAGAAAAGCTACAATAGAGGACAGTATTTTGGCCTCTAAGAGCGCTATTGCTGAAGGCTGTGTTCCTGGCTCTGGTTACATTTATTTCAAAGCATCAAGAGAAATTGAGAAAGATAAGGCTTTCTGGAAGGGTCTTACAGGAGATGAACGTTTCGGAGCAGAGATCGTAGTTTCATCTCTTCCAGTAATAATGAAGACTGTAGCAGATAATGCTAGTACCGGATTAGGACTTTGCGTTTTGGAAAATATTCGTAATAAAAAGGCGGATAATTGGGGATGGAATGCAAAGACCAAGGAGTACTGCAATCTGTTAGAGGCTGGAGTTTTGGATAGTGCAAAAGTAATTCGAGTAGCACTTGAGAACGCTATTTCAACTGCATCAATGATATTACTTACTGATTGCGTTATATTAGATGAAGAAGAGCAAGAAAAGTCTTCATGCAGTGAGGACGGTTCTTGTTGTGGGTGTGGAAAATGCCATAAATAATAAAGATTAAGTTTAGTATGAAAGAAGGCACCTGGCTTGTGATAAGTCGGGTGTTTTTCTTTTTTACACCATTTACCACATTAAAAAAAAATAATAACAATAGAAAGTAACCATGTTAGGAATGATTATTTTAATAACTACAACTTGTTTAATAATAACCATAATTAAGGTTCGCTTTTCTCGGAAGAAAAAGCAACTTGACAAAGAGGCCCAGAGTTTTGACGAGTTATGCCGGGAGAACAATCTTCTTCGAGATAGGATAGAACAGGCAGACCAAGAAATTGAGACCTATTGGAAAGAATTGCGAGAACTGCTAGACGAAGATCACTATTTTTCTTACAGCGAATGCGAGGATTTCAAGAAAGACATAAAAGATTTCAAACAGTTGATTGCTACTATATACCATGAAGGCAAGCAGAATCTTCTTGCAAATAAGGAGAAAGCAGATTTCTTCAACACTAACACAACAGATGTAGATAATACAAGACGACTTCACAATGATCAGTTTGTTGCAAAGGAACTTTCTGAGAAGAAGGTGTTTTTCGATACTGCACTGGCTTATCCACTAGATCATCAGCAACGAGAAAGTATTGTTAAGCTAGAGGATAATTGCCTGGTTGTTGCAAGTGCTGGTAGTGGTAAAACTAGTACAATGATGGGGAAAATAAAGTATCTTACGAATTGTAGAAACGAAGATCCGGAAGGGATACTGACCATCACCTATACTCGTAAAGCAGCAGAGGAACTTTCTGGAAGATTAAACAACAAACGTCTTAAATGCCAGACTTTTCACAAACTTGCTATGGACATTATTGGCGAGACTACAGGACGTAAACCATCAATTTCAGAAGCAAACCTGTTTCTTAAAGTATTTTACAAGCAACTAGAGGAACCAGTTTTTAAGAATGCCGTTGTAGAATACCTTATTAAGTATCAAAACGGAACAGGGGATTCTTTCAAATATGATTCTACAAAACAGTATGTGACTGATCGTAGGAAGTTTGGCAACCAGGCTTTGTTCCCGGACGCAGAAGGTAAGTTTATCTTTACCAAGAGTGAGGAAGAGAAGAAGCTTGTTAGTTATCTGACAAAGCTAGGTGTAAAGTTTAAGTATGAGACTGCCTATCCGTTTGCTACCTACGATAACCATTATAGACAGTACAGACCAGACTTCACTATTTACTATACGGATATTCATGGCGAAGCAAAATGTGTCTATTTGGAGCATTTTGGTATTAATGAGTGGGGAAATGTACCTAAGTGGTTTGGCAATGGAACTCTACAAGGCTACAACAGAGTCAACGAGGCTTATAAGAGAAGTGTGCAATGGAAAAAGAAATTGCATGAGAAGAATGGAACAAAACTCATCTATACTACTAGTGCCGACTTCCATAACAAAAATGTCGAAGAGAGACTTGAAGAGATGTTATTGGAGATTGGAGTACCGATTCATAAGCTTTCGGATGATGAACTTTATGACATGATTATGAAAAGGAGTAAGAGCCTGGAAAAGTCTGTTATGAATACTTGCCAGAGTTTTATATTCCTAATGAAGTCGAATGAGCGCAGTTTAGATCAAGTGCTTGATCGTGCAAGAAGAAAACAGGCTGAAAGGGATGTCTTCATCATAAATCGAATAATGCGTCCGTTGTATGACAGTTACCAGCATGAATTGAACGTCAGAGAAGAGCAGGATTTTACAGACGTCATTTTGGAAGCTACAGAGATATGTGAGCAGGGAAGATGGAGAAACTACCACCATATTCTTGTTGACGAATTCCAGGATATATCAATAGATCGCTATAAGTTTTTATTAGCACTCAGAAAGGGAACCGGTGCAAAGCCGGCAAAACTTTATTGTGTAGGAGATGATTGGCAGAGTATTTACCGCTTCTCAGGTAGTGATATGTCGTTATTCTCCCAATTCAGTAATTATTTTGGTTATACTGAAGAGTGCAGGATTGAGACTACATACCGATTCGGATATCCATTGATTGGTGTAAGCTCAAATTTCATTATGAAGAATCCTATGCAGAAGAAAAAGAACGTCAGCCCCAGAATGGTTCCAAATCCTGATCATGAAAGATGGTTGCAGAGCGAGACACGAGATGTAGAGCCAGAACCAGAGGCTTTAATACCGCTAGTAAAAACGGAAATAGAGTATATGGAATATCTTAATGACAATCAGGTGTATGACAAGATAGCAGAAATAGTAAAGCTGCTACCTAAAGAAAAGAGCATATACATCTTAAGCAGATATTCGTATGATGCTCAGATACTGGGAGAAAATGTAAAGACTGATATCAACACTGGCGATGTATGGGTTGAAATGGAAGGCAGAAGGATCCGTTTTCTGACTGTGCATAGCAGTAAGGGCTTGGAAGCTGATTATGTATTCCTACTCAATTGTAATGCTGGTATTTATGGATTCCCATCACAAGTAGCAGATGATCCAGTAATGGAGTATGTGCTAAGCCAGAACGATACTTATGCCTTTGCGGAAGAAAGAAGGGTATTCTATGTAGGAATTACAAGGGCTAAAACTAAGACATATGTGATGTATAACGAGAAGAAACCCTCAATATTTGTAACTGAGCTTACCAACGTAGCACCCGAAGAAGCTGAAATTTGTCCTATTTGTAAGTGTGGACATAAAGTAGTTGCAGAGCGCACGGCAAAGAATGGAACGACATATAGAGTAGTGAGCTGTAGCAATGCAGGCTTTGGGTGTCCATACTATGCTAGAGAATTTGATAATCAGAATAATCCGAAACCTGGATATAGAAATGTAAGATATTATAAATAAAAAATTAAGTACCTGGCTTGTGATAAGTCAGGTGTTTTTTTTTCTTTTTGCCGTTTTAAGACGTATACTATCTTATATATAAAAAGTAAAAAATTAAATTAACAAACAAGATAAATAAATTTTATGAAAGAATTTAAAAAAATTGAAGAATACGAAAGCGTTCTTTATTCTTTTAATTCTAGTTCCGAACAAGGAAGGTACGGGCTAGAAGAGATGTGTATATCTGAGTTTGGAGAAGAGAATTTCAAGAAAGAATTTAATATTTGTGATGGAAAGGGTGATGACGGTGTTGATGCTTATGGACGATTAAAAGAAGGCAACGACACTGTTTTATACATTATTCAATCTAAGACTGGGAAGACTATAACCGAAGCAGATATTAGACTTGATTTATCAAATATTTATGAAAACTATAAAAAGCACTCTTATGATGGGAGCAGTTTAGGAATAGCCGCTCTTCGAGATGATAGGCAGTGTAATAAGTTAGTAATTCTTTATTTTACAGTTCATGATCTTCAAGGCTCTGCAAAGAAAGAATTAGAGGATTTTGCAGATTTAATCAAGGCAGATGAAAAATTCACAACTAGATTTGATACTATAGATGTAATAAATATTTCTAAAGAATTTCAAATCAAGACTGAAATTAATAAAAGAAGGCTTACTGGAATAACTTTTAAAATTCCAAATGAGTTTAAGAAGTTACCGGAAGAGAATTATTATAGTGGATATATTTCTTGTCAATCTTTGATAAACTTACTTTCTGAAATTAAACAGGTTACTGGAACTGTAGAATCTGCCTTTTATCAGAATCCTAGAGACTACCTTATTACCAAAATTAATGCAGAAATAAAGGCAACTCTTGAAAGGGAACCTGAAAATTTTGTCAAACATAACTCTGGAATTCTCTTAATAGCTAAGAAAGTTCATGTCTCTACCGATGATAAATACTTGATCTTTACTGATATGAGTATTGGAAACGGAGGACAGACTACAAGATGTATTTATGAGTTTGTGAAAAATGAGATAAGTAAATCCGGATTAAAAGAAGAGGAATTTTTTAAGAAGAACATAAAAAAGGCCAATAAAATCTGGATTAATATTGATATAATGGATGTTAGTGGTACCTCTACAGAAGAAATAGAGCGTATAATATTAGACAGAAATATCAATAACACTATTAAAGCACGAGATATGGTGTCTGGAAGTGCTTCTCTTGCTAATATTCGAAACATCATTGAACTAGCAGGAGGTAGACAAATTATGAATCGACGAGGAAAGCTGGTTGACGGCCCGAGGAAGACTGAGATGGATCCTATTAAGTTTTTCAGATGTATTGATGCTGCTTTAAACGGAAATATAGGAAGTTCTTGGAGTAAAACCGAAGTCGATATTTGTAATCATCTACCAGATTTTGAAAGATCATTGGAAGAAGGGTATCAGCATTATGGAGACGATTTTATTAAGGCCATTACAGAATTAAATTATATAGTGGATAAAAATAAAAAGAGATTTAGTAGTATCTCTATGGCCCTGAATTATTTCATGCTTAGTGAAATTATGCATAATATTTTCTTGAATTTGAACAAGGAGAACTGTCATAATTATTATACGTTTTTGTATAACACTTTGCAAAACAGTGATCATATGACAACACTAATAGCCCTTTGTAATGATGTTTACCAGGACTATACGTTTGTTAATCCGAGAGATGAAGAACACGTATCTGAGTTGATTAAGGATGGGTATGGATCTACAGCGGATTCTACTAAAACAGTAAATGGAGCAATAAAACGGTTAAATAGCAAGAACGCAAGCAATTTAGTTCGTTTGTGCCAGAAGATTCCAAACAGTCTCATATACGAAAATAAGATTAAACAGATACAGTTGTCATAAAAAAAATAAATAATATGGTCAATAAGAACAAGACGCTGGTTGTAAATTTATTTGCTGGACCAGGTGCAGGAAAAAGTACAGGCGCCACATATATATTCTCTAAGCTTAAAATGAATAATGTAAATGCAGAATATGTAGGTGAATTTGCAAAAGACTTAGTTTGGGAAAAGAATGTAAAATCGCTTGAATGTCAATTTTATGTTACAGGAAACCAAATTTATAGGATATTTAGATGCTGTGGTGAAGTAGATGTTGTAATTACAGACAGCCCTATCTTATTAGGAGTTATTTATAATGATTATGGGATTGACTCTTCTTTCAACAAAGCAGTTATTGATGAATTTCAAAGTTATAAAAATCTTAACTATTTTGTTGTACGAGATAAACCATATAATCCGGCTGGTAGAGTTCAGACAGAGCAAGAGGCAGGAAATATAGACATTACTATACAAAACTACTTGAAATCTTTAGACCCAAATTATAGTACCATAAGCGGAACTGTAGATGGATATGATCAAGTAGTCAAAGATGTACTGGCTCTTTTAAAGTAAAAAAAAATATGAGTAATAATATAGTAAGTATTAAAGTTGATAAGTCGTTAGGAAAAATTGTCATAACTACTGATGATCTTAGTATAAAATATTTCCTAGAGGCGAGAAAAACAGAAAAGACATTTATTCCTTGGAAAAGATCTTGGGGGGTTACAACAACTACTACAAAAATTTATGACGGAAAACGGACAAAAAATGGAGTAGTTACTTATTATATTGGCTTAGGTTGGGCTGGATATCTCATAAGAGTGTTAGGTAATAATATGACAAAAGAAGATTATGACGATCTCTTAAAAGATGCTATTTATGCCGATATTCTTAGAGATATACCTTTTCCTGAATTGAGAGACTATCAAAATGAGGACGTTCTTCATCTTTTAAAATATAAAAGAGGATTGCTTAATGTTTATACCTCTTACGGAAAAACTCAAAGTATAGCTGTTTTGGCGAATTTTCTACACACTGTTGGAAAAAAGGTTTTGATAGTAGCTCCAGGGAAAAAGGCCATGGATGAATTAGTAAAAAGATGTAAGGCACTTTATAATTTAGACATACCTTCTCCTGATTTGAGTATAAACTGTATAATAACATCAGGACTACTAAATAGAAATGATATTAAAGATCTAAACAAAAGAACAGAGTTTGAAAATTTAATGAAAACTTATGATGTAGTCCTTGTTGATGAAGTCGAGTATACAATGAATTCTAGTGGAGAGTATCTTTTCTCAACCCTAGCCACTGCAGAAAGATTTTATGCATTTAGTGGAACGGCGGATAAACAGGGAGGAGAGATGATTTCTTTTGTAAATGGCCTAAGTGATGTTGTATGTAATAATAAAGATATCATAAAATGGTTTGGACCTAGTTTAGTATTTAGAATGCCTCTAACTATTAAAATAGATATGATAGAAGTTCAAACCTATAGTCTAGATGCAATTACGTTTGATCCCGGTGATTTTAGCGATGATCAGAATGTATACACTAATGTAATGAATAAAATCTGGACAAATCCTGAAGTTTGTAAGTTAGTTGTTAAAATTGCTAAAAGATTTCCTAAGTTGTTTATTCCTATTAATAATTTAAACACTATTCTGAATGAGTGGATAACTAAATATTTTATAGGAGTTTTTAGAATTCTCTTAGTATGCGGAGAAGGCTATATATACTACGATTTGCAAGGAAATAAGCAATCATTAACTCTGGCAGAAAGTTGTGAAAAAATAAAAAACAATGAAGTGGATATTATTCCGTCTACTTCTTCAGGATATAGAGCACTTGATTTTCCAAATATTGAGAATATACTGCTTATTCAAGGAAAAATAGCAGGAGTCGTTCTTCAATCTGTTGGACGTGTTGCTAGAGGAAATCACATGAATATTATTACATTAGCAAGTAAGTTTGAAAAGAATATTCCAATTTTTACAAAAGGTTCAAAGAGTCGAAACGAGATGATTCACAAGTACTATAAATATTGTGAAATCCTAGATAGTAGAATTTTTGAAGAAGACCTTTAATTGGATGTGAATAATAAGAATAGTAAAAATAAACGCTATTCTTATTATTTTTTAACAAATTTCTTATGTATGTATGAACTGTATTTATATTAAAGGAGTATGGAAAATAACGTTGTAAAAAATAAACTTGTAGATTCTTTTTTAGAGAATGATTTAACTCCTAAAGAAAGAAATGCGTTTTTTAAGGTATTTGATTTTATTGCTGAAAAAATAAAAGATCTTTCTATAATTGAATCTAAAGTTACCATAAACCGTACAGATAATACTGTTAATGTTTTAGTTACTCTTTCAAATAATGTAACTATCGAAATCATAAAAGCAGCCCAAACGGTTGATGAGGATGAAGTTTTTTACACTATAGATTCTCCGAAACAGGTCTATCATGGGCAGGGACACATAGATGATATGATTTCGAAATTAGCTTTTTATTAAATTTTTAGGCCTTATAGTTTAGTTGGTTAGAACACTAGATTTGTAATCTTGGAACCCCAGTTCGAATCTGGGCGGGGCCTCTTTTTATTGATTTGTCAAAGGGCTGTGTAGTATAATGGCTTATTACATCTCGTTTGCACCGAGAAGAAGCGGTTCGAATCCGACACGGTCCACTAAATTTTATAGACTATGAGAATAGTTAGACAGAAGATATTTAATGCCAAGACAGATGCTCTTTTTAATGCATGGAAGTCTGCATCTGGATCTAAAGTATCAGGAACAGCACTTGATGTCGTTAGTAGACCTTGGGGAGTTCCTATGACTGGCTTTAATAAGTTCAAACATAAAGTAAGAAAAGGTATTGCTTCTGTGTTTGGCAGTCCAGAAGAAGCTGCTATGATAGAACATCGAATTCAAGGAAATGTTAAACCATTTTTTATAAACGATAAAGAGCTTGGAGAAGTAGAGCGTTATCTTACTAAGGAACAGGCAGTCTTGGCAGCTATGAAAAATCCTAAAGAAGCTGGTGGTATGATATACAGACGGTGTAGATAAAAAAAAAAGAATAGTAAGTTACTATATATACTTGCTATTTTTTTTTCTTTACTCTTATAATTGAATATAATTAAAAAAAAAGATATAGCTTATGAAAATCGTAAGACAAAAATTCTTCAGTGAAGAAAATAATAATCTTTCAAATGCAGGAATAGCTACGGCTTTACTTGGCGGCGGAGGATTAACTGGAAGCTCTATAGTAACTGCAATGAAGAGTAGAGCACAAAAGAAAAATAGCAAAAAGTATGGTGAATTGAGTCATGAGGAAGCCGAGAAAAATTTGAAAGCTTCTGAGGAATTTGGTGCTAAAGAAAAAGCAGAGATTCGTAAAGCAGCTGAGAAGGCGCGAGAAAATGCTAAAAAGGGAAGGCCAGGAGCAGCATGGTTTAACCTAGAGAAAGAACAAATTAATAAATTCTATGATGACGCTTTTGATAAGGTTATGAAAGAGAATCATGCACCGGTGGAAAAGGCGATCGCTGAGGGCAAGAAAATTGATAAAGCATTACGAAAAGCACATTGGGGAATGGGTACCTCAGCTGCTCTAGCCGCAGCAGGAGCTGGAATGTATTTAAAAGGTCGAAAAAAGAATAAAGAAGACGAAAAATAAAAAAAAGAAACTCAATTTAATATTATAATTATATTAAGTTGAGTTTTTCTTTTTTTTTTAATTTTTTATTATCCAGTCTCTCATACTTTTTATAGCTGGGACCTGACGCAATTGAATTCCAGAATATTGTTTAGACATTTCTGCTATCTTTGTACAGAAATTATTAATTGCCTGTTGCTTCTCTAAATCAACGTTAGGATCTGTTTTGACCCCAATAAAGACCAGTCCAGTTGATGAAGATATATTTTCCATTAGGTCAAGATAAATTTCACCAAAAGTAGTATAATTAATTTCGTTACTGTCTACAAAATAAACTTTTGTATCTGCTTCTTCTTTTTCAGTAACTAAATATTGGTGATCTTTGAGTTTTCTTTTCCCTAGTACTTTTAAATTTAGTACTTCTGCGAGTCGTGTATCTCCTGTCCAAATTAATTTTGGTGTAGGTATATAGTTAAATTGTAGTTCTTCTGGGTTAGAAAATTTTCTTAAGGAGATACATATTTTTTCTTCGTTAATCCCAGGCATATAAGATTTTTTAGCAAAGATCTGTACTACATGAGAGTCGTTTATATCCAGTGCTCTAAATATTCCGTCTTGAACTAGTTTTAAAGTATTATCCAGGTCCCTACTTAAATATCCGTTTTTAAAGATAACATTTATACTATAAGAAAACAACGCATCTTTAGTAATCCAGGGAAAATTAGTAGGAATGTCTAGCGCTTTAATTTGTTCTCCTATCCAACGCTCAACATTTTTAGCTTCCCGTGATTTATATATAGTAGGGAAGTTTTTGCCATTTTTATTTACAATCATGGCATTATAGAGCGAATTAACTGATAATATCTTTTTTGCACTAAGTATTATATTTAGTTCATTCATATACAGTATTATTTAATTTTTAAGAAAATGGATTTGGCCCAATTTTCTTAGGACCTTGATTCTCAGAAAATTGTTGTGTTGCATTTTGAAGTCGATTAGTGATTATTTGAGTTTGTTGCATATACTGTTGATTCATTGTCACTATAGCATCTTCTGTATACATTCTCTTTTCTGTCTCATTCTTTAAGTCCTCATACAAAGCTCGACAAATTGGATAGAATCGTCCATTATTTAGGCGAATACTATAATTTTTTACATCTCTTTCTCCACGACGGCTCTTTGATATATGTATACAGTGTAGATGGTTAGGACAGTTTATATTTTGTCCAATACCAATAATCATATCTGCAGAATGTTGTTTACGGCTAGACTCTCCGACATCCGACATATTTACTATTTCATTATTCCAAGAAGATATTTTTGTTTGAGAGCCGACGAACACTAGTTTATTCATAAGCGTCAGTTCTGTAAATTTTTCATAAGCAGAACCGAAAGAATTATACATATTATCACTATCACTAACTCCTAATAAGTTTGAATCATAGTCGATAATTACAACATCAAATTCCGGCCGACTCTTTACATATTCCACAATAACATCAGCGCTTACTTTTCCAGCTGGATTAATTGAAATTTGAAGTCGATCTCCAATAGCAGTTTCAAGAGATTTATAGACACTGTTTAAGTTTCTTGTTACATCTCCAAAATTCATTCCTGTATACATAGCCCCAAGTCGAACAATAAAGTCTTTCATCTTATTATCACCAAGACCTACATATAATACTTTATTTCCAGAGACTGACATATGAAGAGCCTCTGACATCATAAACAAAGATTTTCCAACTGAAGGAGCTGCACAAACGACAACTAACTGCCCTTTTTCATATCCTGGATACGGATCAAATGTCGAATTAATCCAGCTATAATGAGAAGGTATAAATCCTTTATTGGCCTCTGCTACTACGGAATTAATATCTATTTCAGAGAAGCATGTTGCACTAAATATATCTAAGTCCGTTACTTGAAAATTTAAATTCTTGATATACTTAATGTATTCTACCGGATTCTCTGAGTACAGTCTTCCTATTTTATCTAGTTCCGCTTTAGCACAAATTTGTTCTAAAAAGGCCTTAGCGGGAAGCATTTGTTCTTTTGTATAGCTTTTCCATTTTATAATTTCTGACATGATACTTGTCGCTTCAGCATCCGTCTTTCTACATTTCATTAAGATAGATTGAAATAATGGCTGATCTATTGCTCCAAAATCATAGTCTCGAATTGCCTCCAACATACTCTCTATAAAATGATTCCCAGCAGTAGAGGGATTCGTATCAAAGAAATACTTAATACTTATTATATTAGTTTTTGCTTCTGTAAATAAGTATTGATTAAAAAGCGAGTAGAGTAATTCAAAATTATTCATAAAATAAAACTTAAATTTAATAATTTATCACATATAAGAATTTACATTAGTTTAGCACGAGTTTTTATCAATCTGGATTTCTTATAAATGTAAAAAAATAAAATATAATGGAAACGGAAAAGAACGACATATTTCTGCTTTGCTTATTCACTGATATAACTGTATTATCAGAATCTAGTAATTATAGGTATTATTTAAATAAATTTTATGGACAAATTCTATGGTTTCGGATTTATAACGACACTATAGCTAATTATATTATTAAGGCAGAAAAAGAAGATGAGGTTTTTTTGACTTATGACAATAAATGTTCAATTACAGTAAAACGAAAGAATGTCTTTTTAGAAGAAGATAAATTTAACGAACATGCTATTAATAGTATCTACTCTTACTATGGAGTTCATCCAGATCAAGAGGTTGTACAAGTTTCAAAATCATGTTCTTCTTCTCTTAGTGGAAAGCTTACTGTATCCACTAAAGGCTTACTACCCTATTTTGATTTCCATAATACGGATTGGTCAGCAGGGCTTTGTGGTATAATCTTTCATTTACAGCCTCAACCAGCTGCCTGTTTTGCTTATGAAGAATATTCGTGTGCTGAAACTCAACTACTTGTACCAATACCTCAACAAAATGAAACTTTTTATGCATTTGAAAAAGATGATACTTTAGTAGGATTTAGACCTTGTAATTGTAAGCCATTTGGAATAGATGTAAATGTACGAAAGGAAGGTCGTGCATATGAAATAACTCTTACACATATACTAGAAGAGAGTACAGACGATCCAATAACATTACTACGGATACAAATAATAGAACCCAATCATCACTGTAATATATTTAGAACAAAAGAAGAGGCATTAAACTCATTAACTTTATAAAAAAAAATGAACGGAGTATCACTATTTTTTCTATTTACTGATATAAGAAGTATACTTACTTGGGATGCTAGGGGCTCAAATTATTATTTAAATAAATTTTTTGGACATATTCTGTGGTTTCAGAGTTATAACGCCGCTATACTTACGTCTATTGCTAATAAAGAAGAAGGTCAGGAGGTTGTTATACCCTATGACGACATCTGTTTTATTAGAGTAAAACGAGAAAATGTCTTTTTTGAAGACGAGTTTGATAAATTTAGAGAACATGCTGTTAATAGTATCTACTCTTATTATGGAATTCCTCGCTTAGATCAGACGGTTGTAGGATTAATGAAGAATACTTTATCTCCTACTATTAGAGGAAGTCTTACTGTATCAATACCTTCCAAATTTGACCATAGCTCTGTTACACGTGAGTATGAGTATAATAGTGGTTTTTGGAGAGTTGGAACTTATGATTTTACTCTTCGTTTTCAGCAACGCTATTTTTCTACAGACTATTTATGTGATCAAATTCCACTGATTTTGCCATTACCTCAATTAGATGAAACCTTCTATGCATTTGGGAAAGATGATGTTTTAGTAGGATTTAAACCTTGTGATGAAGATGGAGTGGCAGTAAGTGCACGAAATGGCGATTGTAAACATGAAATAACTCTTAAAAATATACTAGACGAGAGTACAAACAAGCCGATAACTTTGAGAGTACAAATAACAAAATTTACTCATTATTATATATTTAGAACAAAGGAAGAGGCATTAAAATCATTATTATGAAAGAAAATACAGACAATAACGACGAATTTAATGTAATAATTTGTGGTAGTCGAGAATTTTCTGACTACGAATTATTGAAAGAAAAGTGCAATTATTATCTTTCTTCTAAAATTTCCAAGAATAAAAAGATCATAGTACTTTCAGGAGGAGCCAGGGGAGCTGACACTCTTGGAGAAAAATATGCAAAAGAAATGGGATTTACTCTCAAGACTTTTCCTGCTCAGTGGTCTAAATATGGAAAACGGGCTGGATATTTGCGTAATAAAAGAATGGCAGAAATTGGGAATGCCTGTATAGCTTTTCTCTCAAAAGATGGAGAAAACAAAGGAACCACAATGATGGTTAATATCGCTATGGAAAAGCACTTATTAGTTAGAAAAATTGAGTCTAAAGCTAAAAAATAAACTTTAAATGAAAGAATGGGACTAAATATCCTGTTCTTTCTTTTCTTTTCTCCAAAAACTCTAGTTTAATTCTTCAATTTCCTTATTTTAGGATAGAGTTTTCTATCTTTTGATAATTAAGTTTTATTAAATTAAGTTATGAATTATATGAGAAGTGACGACGATGAATACTACATGGACGATGATGGTCCGGTCGAGGATTTAATTATTTCGCCAGAAGATGATAGTGATAGTACGTCTGATGGTGAATTTGATAGTGATGCCAAAAACGTCAGCGACTCGGGTTCTGTAATAGGTAAGACTGATGAAAGTATTTATGTAGACAGTAATCTTACTCCATATGAAGTTACTTTAATGACTCTCTACGATAATATTAGGTCTCTATCTTCCAAACAAGTTGACTGGGAACAATCTGTATATGATGTCGTAGCTCAAGTAGTTGCTGCTAATCCAATAAATACTGATAAGACGGAGATTCAAAAACAGACAGCCGAAATTCTTAATAAACAAGGTAAGAATCGTTTTGTATCAACCGCCTATGATCCTGTAGGGCTTATGAGCAGTGAGGATGTAGATGAAAATTATACAAAAGTTGGTTCTGCTTCTACTGCAGCTGGATTAAATGAGGATGCAAGAAATCAGATCTCAAGATTTATAGATTACTTGGCTAAGCGTGATCTTAGTAGGGATAATCTAAGTAATAAGAAAAGAAAAAGACGGCATATTCCTGCTTTTATTATTTTCTTATTTAGTGCTGGAATGTATGATTTAATTATTGACTGTCCTACAATGCCACCTCTTTATCAGAGAGAAATAGATAATGCTTTTAAAACTATTACTAAATCAAAGCTTAATATAGTAGAAGCATTGGCTCGAAAATATGAAGAGAAAGGAAGACAGGCTGTTGCTGATAGAGTTCGAGATATGGGAATTAGTTGGTTTGAAAGAGAGCCAGCAGAAATTAGAACACTTTCCGCTTATCGAGATTTGGATCTAACCTCAGAGGATGTTATGACTTATAAAGAATATAAAAATAAGTTTACAAATATTTCTAGAAATATTACTCAAGAGGTTATGTCTCAATTAATAGCTGTCTATCAAGAAGACGGAACTTTTGAGACGCTAAAAGATAAGACCAGACAAGAAGCAGTTGATGATGTAAAGAAGTTGTTTATAGAGTGGTCTCAAAACAACCCAATAGATTCTGAAACAGCACAGAAAATTGTTTGGAAAAAAGTTTAAAGTAATTAAATTAATATTATATGGCAGTTTCTCTAGAATTATTAACCGATGACGCTATCTTAGATTACACTAAGTCGGATAATGAAGATCATGTTATTTATGACTGGCATGACCTTAATCTGATGAAGACCAGTAAGATCGAATGTGTAATGGGAGGTCTTTATGATCCTTCAATCTTTGGATCTCCACTGGCAGATCAGTGCGCTTGTGGTAAGATTAAGAGACCTACTCCCTATCCTTGTCCTAACTGTGGAACAAGAGTTTTTTCAAGTGAGGAAGGTTTGAGAAGATTTGGTAGAGTAGAGTTACCCTTCTTTTATCTCAATGAACTTAGATTTGATATTTTTAAGAGTTTGTTTGATGAAATTTTCGCAGATTCTACTATCGACCTTAAATTTACTGGGAATTTAAAAACTGGCGGATATTCTAGCGATAGAGCTGGAAAGAAGCTTGGTATTAAAGTTTTTGATACTTGTCAATTTGAATATGACAAGAAAAAGAAAGTTTTAACAATTTCCGAGTTTATAAATGACCTGGATAAATGTTCTTATGAAGGACTTTATGCTATAATTAATGAGCATTTTCCAGATAAAGCAACAGAGTTTAGGAAATTAATCAACCATTATTATCTTATTCTTCCTGCTATGATGAGACCTACACGTGTTACTCGTATAGCAGGAAAGGCAAAATTACTTGTGCCAAAACTTTCACAATGGTATAGTATGGTTGTTCGTTTCTGTCGTAGTGATAGCGGAAGTTGTAACTATAAAATGGTTATGGATGCTTTAAAAACTCCAGGTTTAAAAGCTAGATACCATGCATTGTTAAGAGCTTTCTTAAATTCTGGAAAGAAAGTTGCAACAAACCTCCTTAACTCTTCTAAACAAAATGGTGCCCGTGAAATCTATGCAGTAAGAACTAAGAATTCTGCAAGATGTCCAATTGTTCCATCGACTACTTTACCTATAGATGAGATTGGAGTTCCGCGTCATATTGCGTACGAAATGTGTCGAGAAGGATTTATGAAGTATTTAGTAGACGAGCTTAATTTTACACCAAAACAAGCTGACACGGCTACAAAAGACGAAAGTGATAATCCAGAACTACAAAAATTATTTACTGAATACGCAGAAAAGCAAATCGTGCTATGACCTTATTGGCGATATAGGTCACATGGTACGTTGGGTAAAAATCCCACGTTAGAACTGACGAAAGTCGGGTCAATGAATTTCGAGAATTGCTGGAAAGAGTCTAACACACTTAATCAGCAGCTAAAGGTTTAAGAATGAATTTACAGTTAATAAAAACCACATTTATATGATATTGGGCAATCAATACTTTAATAGCAATATTAATAGTGGTACTAATATTACTCCTTTTAATAGGTCTGAACATATGAAACAGTTACATGCTTCTGGTAGATATGCTGGAACATCTAAAATAGGAATATGGAATCAGTCTGAAGAAAAGAGAGAACGAATGAAGGAGATCCGGGAAAGAAACCTGTTGGATAAAACTTCACACGGATACGGAAGCGAGTACCACATGAGACTTGCTAATAGAACACTTTTACATAATAAATTTCAGGGAAAACAAGGATTTCTTTACTTTTTGGATTTTCCTGGAAGTGTTAAGGTTGGCTTCTCAAAGGATTGGGAAAGAAGAATATCAAAAGAACTGTTTCATTCTTATTTAGGAGGAAGAGTTATTATGATTATTTCTGGTCCTACTGAGGATCTGGCCGATTTGGAATTTAATACTATGATTAAGTTCCAAAAATATACTAAATTGGACTCTACTAATACTAGATATACTGAATTTTTAGACAAAAAAGAAAAAAGAAAAGTATACGAGTTTTTAAAGGAACAAGTATACGACAATCCGAATTTAAAAATAGAAGTCGAAAATTCACTCTAATAAACCTTTAGTTCAACGACTATGTACGAAACTTAGAAGATATAGTCTATGCAAGATGGAAACACCTTGAAAAACAGAGTAAATCGCCAACCTACTTTGCACGAATATGGTATTTTTGCAATGAAATTAAGATTGAATGATGAGTACGCCATTCAATTCCCAATCGCCGTTTGTCAACCTCTTAATGCGGATTTTGACGGCGATACTTGTGCACTTCAGTTAGTACCAGAAGAGGCCGCTCAAGATACTTATGAGAAGATGAGCCCTCGGTTTGTGAATGTGTATAAGAAAAATAATCAGCCAATTTATCCATTTAACCTGGAGACCTTGAATGGACTTAATGTGGCTACTGAAATTACTCCTGATGATCCAAAAGACCTTGAGGAACCTAGATATTTTTACGATGATTATGCAAAATTGTTAAAGGATGTAGAAGTCGATAAAAAGATTAAAATAGGAACCCCAATCGTTTTCACTGGTAAAGTCGGAGGAGTAGATTATAAAACAAAGAAGACTACATATGGAAGATTGAGAATCAGTAAAATTCTAGAAACTGATCTAGATAATACTAAGATTCTTGATAATCCAATGGAGCCTATTAAAGCCAAAGCTGCTGGAAAATTAAGCGCATGGATGAATGGTGATCCTAAGGGCGTTGAAAAGAGACTGGCATTACAGAAATTTGCATTAAGGGCTGTTACTATTGCAGGTGTTGTAACATTTGATTATAAGACACTTTTTGTAGATACTAACACAGACTTATACAAAGAAATATGTAAAGTTGCCGATTCTAAAGAGTTAACAGATCCACAGAAGATTGCTATTCTTACAGAAAAGTACGCAGATTACGAAAAAGAAATTGAAGGAAAATTCTCTCAAGATCTTAAAAATGAATTGGAGCGTGCTGGAAAGATTAAGCTTTCTTCTATTTCGGCTCTTAATATGCCACAGCTGATTATTTCTGGTGTAGATGAAGTTCCTGTTATTACAAGAGGTTCTTTACTTCAGGGTTATAGCGAAAAAGACATGATATATCATTCTGTAGAAAACAGAAGTTTGCAGTCTATTAAGCAATCGGGTACTCCTACTTCTGGATACTTGACTCGTCAGATCTCGTTTATTATGAATAGCTTTGTTTATCATGAAGGAGAAGATAACGAGAATCCTGGTATCCTAATTCCAAGATACAAAGCAGGAGGAAGAACTGCTCCTGATGGAACTGTTTATCCAGAAAAACCTTCAAAAAAAGAGGATGAAAATGATTTAGTTCCAGTTCGTTCAATTATTTCTAAGAAGAGCGGTGATCTTAGTACAGTAACACCAGATCTTATTGGAAAGAAGTTTAAGGATTTAACGGATGGAACTGCTATTGGTGTCTCTTTTGCTACTTCGCTTACTGAAGGCTCAACTCAAAGTGCCCTTGGTTTGAAGCACGGTGGTCATGAACGAGTATTAGATAGAAGTTTCTATTTAAAGGCTCCAGACAGCTGTACTATGCGAGAAGAAGGAAACTGGCTTTATTTGAAAACAGGTAAGAAGAAGGAGTTGAAATATCCAAGACCAACTAACTTTGTCAATGTAGGTAAAACTGAATTTGAGAAGGGAGAAAGTGTTGGAGTAGCGTATCAGACTGTTTCTCCTATCGCCCAGGTTAATACTTTAATTGACTTTATTGGCGCTAGAAGATCTGCCGGATTACGCTATTATGAAAAGGAAATGGTAATTGTTTCGGACTGTTATGCATATGAAGATGGGGTTATCAATTATGTAGAGGAAAATGGCGTAATAGTAGACGTTAGGATTGGAAATCATTCTTATCAATACAATCCTAAGTGTATTTACTATTATCCAGAAGGTGCTCAAGTGAAGAAATTTGATAGAATCTGTTCTGGAGTGGCTAATATGGCTCACGTGATTTCAGAGGTGGGTGAGAAGAACCTAACAGATATCTATTTAATCTTCCGAAAACAGTTCTTGACAATTTCTGATAAAAGTTTCCAAAAGACTGGAATCAGCCCACTGTCAGGCACACAAGAAGAACTTATAGAATTATTGTTTAGAGGTATTACTCTTATTGAATACGACCCTAAGACCCTGGAAATAGAAAAGGTTGAGTATAGAGGTTCTCAGAAGAGTATTATTAATAAAAATTCATTCTTTACTGTTCTGTCTTATGGTTATGGCGGTCAGGTAGTTAATAAAGCTATGAAAGGCGAAATAGAACTTACTGGCGACGTAATGGCTGAAACAGTTTTGGGTCTACTCCTTAATAATAAGCTTGATGAAAAATAACTTTAATATTAACAAACAATTTTAATTAAAATGGGAACTATAAAAGTTGAATTAGATATACCAGAGTTTGAAAATACTCTAGATATAAATATTTCTTTGAAAAAGGATAGTGATGGAGTTATGAAAGTATGCCCTTCTTGGACTACTACACCAATCCCTACTAATCCATATCCTTACGTTGATCCAAATATTACTGGACCTTATTGTAATAGTAGCGAAAATGTAACTATAGGGGGTGCAGCAAGTGGCAATGTAACGGTTACAATGGAAAATTCAGAAGTAAAGCCAGTTGCTGAGTCTAAGAAAGCATCAACTACTGCTAAAAAGAAATCTAGTGGTAATTTAATGAACTCTGATCTATTTTAAAATACTACATTATATGAAAAATCCAAGTGATGATTATTATTATAAAATCTCAATATCTTATGAAGTACCATATAATGTACTAGATAGTGAGGACCCTGTCGCTGTACAAGCAAAGAAAACACTTTATGAAAACTTAAAAACAGTTATTCCAGAAAAGTATGAAAAATTTTCTGCTAAACTAGTTTTACATCAACTTAAAGATACTTACAACTACTTGATTACTTATGATGCTTTTATTCGAACCTCTGGGGATTTACCTATGGCTAGTCTGGTTGAGGCAAGAGAAATAAAAGACAAAATTAAGAACGAACTGGAAGATTATTTCGGTTCAGTAGACTGTGAGTGTAAACAGGTAAATATTAAAGCGTTATTATAACATGAGTAGTTTCAACGAATTCTTTAAGTCAAGAGGTGCAAAAACGCTGATAGACAGGTTCTTAAAAAATACTGATATGTATAGTAAGAATAAGATTACTTCCTATACATTTGAAATTTTAGAGGACAACTTTCCAGCAGCTTACTATACTGAAAACAAGCTTACTGCTTCGTTTATAGTAAAAATAAAGTATATACTGAATGACAACGGAGAAGAATTAGAGACCGAATTTGAAGTTCCTAAGGAAATTGACAAAGTTTTTATCATTGAGGGAAAATATCGAATTCCAACCAATACTTTGAATTCTGATTTTGATATCAGATTTAGAACTGTTGGCTCTGGAGACCACTTGATAATCTTTGACTATAACCGCAGGTATGATATTTCCAAGAAAGTCCTTCGTATTGAAAGACGTGGAGACACCGATTTTTTAGATATGTCGGCTCAGCGTATTGAAATAAAGTACGATAATATAGATAGCCAAGAAGGAGATCGAAAGGAATTACTCAAACTTACGGAAAATCAAATTCGAAAACTTCAGATCAAGCTAGATCTAGATTATAAACCAGAATACATTACTACCCAATTAATTGATCAGTGTATTGCTTTTGGTGATGACCGTATGAGAGACCTAATCGTTGATAAAACAATAGATACTGTCTCTACTAGCTTTATGAAGTATATGATTAGAGGAGGCGCTGCTGGTCCTAGAAAATTTATTATGGCAAAGCGACGTATCTCTAACCAAATGATCCGCAACCATCGTCTGCCAGAAACTTTAACTCCTATTTCCTCATTGGCTATTAGATTCTTTAAAGGGTCTTCAGATGCTAAGAAAGGATTTGGAGATCGTGGAGATGACTCTAATTTGCAAGTTTCCCCAGGAATTAATGCTATGAACTTGGGATCTCTTAGTGAAAAAGTAACCGTTCCAAAATCAGTAGCTTATAATCCTACATATGCAGACTTGATTGATATTGCAGATACGCCAATTAACCAGAATACTAATTTACAAAACTCACTTACTGTTAGTACTCATATCACAGACAAGGGTATTCTCTTTGATGTGTATGACAAAAACTTTAAAAAGATAACCATTGAGTATTTGGACTATCTTAATATGAAAGTATGTTCAAGTGATTATGTGGACTACGAGCATAAAGTAATGAAGCCAAATGCTGATGGTAAAGTTGAAGTTAAGTACCGAATGAAGAGAAAATTAGTAGATGTATCTGAGGTTGAATTAATAGATTTACACCCAGATTATCGACTGTCTTCTGTTACTCGTAGACTTCCATTTGTAAATTCTACTGACTCTGTTCGTATCAGTATGGGTACCTCCATGCTTAAACAGAGTATACCTTTAACACATGCACAACGTCCTTTAGTCGATACAGGAAGAAGTGAAGAGTTACTGGATAATGTCTTGAATGAAAAGTACGGAGAAGATTCTGGTGTTGTTACTGCAATTACTGAAGATAAAGTCGTAGTTAAAAGTTCTTCTGGAAAAATTACTGAATTTCTGAGAGAAACTGCTATTAAGTCTCAAAACGATGTAGCAGTATTTACAGAACCAAAAGTAAAAGTTGGTCAAAAAGTAAAAAGAGGTGATATTATTACTGGAGAAATATGTAATAATTTTGATACATATAAATCTGGTGTTAATGCTCTTGTTTTGTTCCACGCTTACTTTGGTTTAGTGAATGAGGATGCGTTAGTTATTTCAGAGTCTTTTGCAAATAGACTGGCTTCTTATAGTATTATCGACTTTTCAATTAATATTACTGACCAGAAGAGCCTTAAATGGATTGCACCAATAGGAACTAAAGTTAAATCCGGTGATCCTATTGTCAGTCTTTATAGAGCAATTCGATTAAGTGATGCAGTTCAAGCTCTAAATGATAAACTTGGCGGAATATACGGTGAGTCTGATATTAGCACGGCTTGTACAATAGATAACTTAACGGTAAGTAATAATATTGACGAGGGTTATGTATCTGATGTAATGATACAGTATAATGCAAATCCTGTTATCTCTACAAAAGATAAAAAGCCTGATTTTACTTTCGCACTAGGTTCTCAGAAAGGAATTGATGAGTACATGAAAGACTTTGACAAGAAAAGACAGGTTATTTATGATCAATTCCCAGAGTATGTAGCTGCAGATAGACTTCGACCAATTGTTATGGATCCTACTGAGTTTAAGATAGTTTATACAGTTCGTGTTCGTGTTATAAAGAGGACGATCGGTATGGTAGGCTCTAAGATTACTAACCGGTATGGAGGTAAGGGTGTCGTATCTACTGTTAAACCCGATGAATTAATGCCTATCATGGTAGATAAAAATACAGGTAAGCAGTATAGGGTTGAAGTAATTATGAATCCTTATTCTACCATTAGCCGAAAGATTGCAGGTGTTTTGTGGGAACAAGACCTTGGAAATATAGCTCATCGAATCTATGGACTGGTTGAAGAATATAAAAAGACTAAGACCGGACAGAAAAAGATTATGCCTTTGATAGAGAAATATTATCCAGGTCGTTATACAGATCTTAGTGTAGAAGAATTTATCCATCTTCATGAGACTCAGCCAATAGAGGAAACTTATCACTTCTGTGTAGGTTGTTACTCAGACTATACTGGTGAGAAGATTGAAAAGATGATGGAAGAATTAAACGTCGAATCTAAATCTGATATCTTAATTCCTGAAACTGAAGTAACCGATCTTGAAGAGTTAAAGGAAAATTTAGATCCAAAAGAGTATGAGAAAGTCGTTAGTGAAATGACTGGAAAACTTAGGAAAATTGATAAACCTCTTCAGTGTGGTTGGATGACCCTTGAAGAATTATTCCATATTCCTAGTTATTCTAATAAAGTAACTACGAGTCTTTATGGTCATGGGGTTAACTTCAAGAAAGATCAACCTATTCTTGGCAGAGGTTTATATAGAGAGACTGGCCAGAAAATTGGTGAAATGGAGCTTTGGGCACTTTTGTCACGAAATGCTAAACAATACATACAAACAGCTCGTGGAGATACTGCTAAGGAAGATAACCAGATATTCCTAAATAATCTATTAGGTCTTGGCTTAACAGTTAAAGACGATAAGGGTTATAATCAAGGCGGTTCTGATTTGAAAGCCAAACTTGCAGGAATGAAGACTAAATTTAGACTTAAAATACCTAAAAAGTAATGGAAGAGAAAGATATTATAACTAACTGTCTTCTTTGGGGTATTGGTTTGTATACTCCTGTTGATTTAGGTAGTATATTTAGAACAGAAGACCTACAAGGGACAGGGATTGAATTGGACTCACATATAACAGTTCTTTATGCAGAAAAAGATCTTCCAAAAGAAAGCATGTTAGATGATATTTCTACAATTCTTGGAGAAGAGAAGTTTGCAGATTTTATGGAATATTGTAAAACAGAAAAGTTTAGAGATGTATTTACATTATTTGAGCTTGGAAGTTTTCAAAATGATTCTGACTACATTGTTCTTAAGTTAAAAAGAAATAATGAGTTCTTCGGAATACTTAATCTTATTAACAAAGGTTTAAGAACAAAGTACAGAATTAAATGGGACTTTGAGAATTATACACCTCATATTACACTTGCCGAATTAAAGAAAGGAATGGCGCAGAAATACTTGAACCTTCCTTCTTTACATCAGATTTTAAATGACAGCAAGATAGATTTTGAGGATGTTATATTCTCTACTGGGTCTAATAATAATTACAAACAAGTTTTCTTAACAAATTATAAAAATATTGACCGATATTTTAGAATAGAAAACTTGAAAGCTTTAAACAAGGATATACAAGAAGACTCGTTATAAGCTAACTAAAATAGGGAAGGGACTAATCTCTCTTCTCTATTTTTTTTTAAAATGATTAATTTTCAAGGCTCTTTCTCTTTTATATGAAATAACAATTTAAAAACATACAAGTAAAATGACAAACGAACTTTTAAAGAAATGGGAAACGTTAATCACGGCATGTAAAAACTACTATGTTGATTCGATTCCGACAGGTATGTTAGATGCTCAATATGATGAATTAGAAAGAAGAGCAGTTATTGAAGATAATTTCTATGTTCGTGATTATGTTTTTCAAACCTTTTTAACAGGTATAAAAACAAAAAACGCTTACATAGAAAAGATTAAAAAAGAAAAGGTTACAGGAACTATGCTCGACGCTATTTTAAAAGTGGAGACAAACTTGAATAAAAAATTATACTGTGACCTTAAATATGATGGATCAAGTCTGGCTATTTATCTTGACCCACTAACTGGTACTCCAAAACGAATAGTGACTGTTGGAAACTTAAACTTAAATGACTTTGGTGTAGATCAAACATGGAAGCTAATTAAGTTTTTACCACATCAATTTCCGAAAGGGATTGTAGCTATTCAGGCAGAAGCTTTAGTTGATATTTCTAGGTTTGATGAAGGAGATCCAGAAAAAGCCAGACAAAAAGCAAATGGTCTTATTAATTCAAAACACTGTACCGCAGAAGTAAATCATCTTTTAACTATTAGAGGGTATAGATATTACACAGATGAATCAGTTGAAGGATTGACTATTAGAAACTCTGATTATCGGGAGGTACTTAAGAAATTTCCAATAGTAAAATCTCCAGTTGATGGACATATTTTATTTGCTCCAGCGGATGTATGGACAGTGGAAGAATTAAAAAGTATTCCGGGCTTTTGTGAACTTGATAGAACTACAACTTCTACAGGAACTTTTCTAAATGATGGATGGGTTCTTTATGATGAATGTGGAATTTGTCAAGGCGCATTAAAGTATTCTGGAGCAGGCCAAGGAGATGCGGTAATTAAAACTACTGTGAGAAGTATACAGTGGAATGATCAAACTCCTAAAGGAAAAGATTCGTGGTCTGCAAATGTTATTATAGATCCAATTCAAATAAAGGGAACTACAATTAGAAAGCCAAGTGCTGGATCTGTAAGTAAGTTAGTAAAAAGCAATATTACTCCCTCGGCTGAAGTTAGTATTATATTAGCTAACAGTACTATTCCGATGATTGGTGATGTATTTTCTCCAGGTAATGGTGACTTTATGTGGCCTACTTGTAAATGTGGATACAAATTATCTGATAAAGATGTTTTTGGATCTAATTTAAAATGTGGAAATCCATTCTGTTCTGAAAGATTAAACAGAATGAGGGCTGTAGTTTCTGGGTATAGAGATATTCATAAAGACCTTGATTTGAATGAGTTTCTGATAATCGATCGGTTTAAGTGGGAAGCAACAAATGTAGATATTAATTCACTACTTAGTTTTGTTGAAAATAACGACGAAACTGGTTATCATAATTATCTTCTTACATTTATGAAAACCGATTTACAGAAAAGAAACTTGAACTTAGTTTGGAAAGCATCATTTATTGTATTAAAAGAAGTTTATGATCAAAACCAAAAATTCTAAGGACTATACACTAATCGTAAGAACTGTATACGACTTAATCAAAGGAGAGCTTGGATTTACTGCTAGAATTACTAATATCTGGCACTTAATTAAGATAGCTTTCGGATTACAAGAAGATTTTGCTATACTAGATTACGAATCAATCCATAATAGTGATCTCCAGTCTTACCTCATTGACGAACAAATAAAATGGCAAAACGGAGAAGAGGTTGACTTTACAGAAATGAGTAATGTTATCCTAAAAGCAGGAAACTTTACTAAACTCGAAAAGAGAATGTTTGTAGAGGAGAAACTGGAGGAAAGACTGTGGGCTATTATGCTTGCAGTATCTAATACTAAAATAGAAGAACCAATAAAAAATTAACTTTAAATAAAAAAATAATTATAATGATTGAAGTAAATTTATATTCAATTCCAGCTGGTGAGATTTCAGCTACAACAGGTAGATGTATTGCACGTAATCGTTTTGATCGTGATGCAATGGGCGTAACCACAGAAGAATTTCTTAAGAGCTTTTTGAGAAATAATTTTGAAAAGTTTGAAAACGGTATTGGTAACACTGAATTGGCTGAACTTATTAATTCGGCTAAAGTTTTGACCAGACGTGATCTTGCTTGTATTAATCATTATCTGGTTCAGGCTGGATATGTATTTCAAGTATTCAATGTAGCGGATGATGAAGAAAATGCTGTTGGAGTTCCAGATGGTGAAGTAGTTGAGTGGAATGTAATTGATAAGAACTTTATACAGAACGATTATCCTACTGCAACTAAGATTATTCCTACTCCAGGCAGTGATATTGTGAAGACTCTTAAGCAGATTGTAGAGCAGTCTGGGTTGTTTGACAGTACTAAATTTAGTGGATTGAAAAACCCTTTTACAGAACTTCTAGGAAACCTTGAGGCTATCTATAAAACTTCTGGTCAGGTAAATGCTTCTATCTCTGGAAAAATATACGCTCTTCTTGAGGAATGCGGTATTGAGATATTTTGTGCAACCAGTGAAAGTCAGGGTTGGGATTAATGAAAAAATTTCTAATCTATAAAAGAAGGCTGTTGTTGCTATTGATAACGGCCTTTCTTTTTAATAATATTGCCATTGCTTCTGACTCTAGCGATCATTGTACAACCATGCTAGTACTTGATGAATGCACTGATTTATCTATAAAAAATGATAATCAACAAGTAATATTTTTCTCAGATAGCATTTGCATAGTAAATTGTGAAGATTGGAGAGATGGAGTTTATTCCGCATATCAAAATAGTGAGTTTATTTTTGAATTTGAAATAAAAGATGGTATCATTACAAACAGATCTTATAGAAATCTACAATACACTAGTAATATTTAATGATCAGATAATGAAAGATCCAGAGCCAAAGCCGCTACAGGTTTGGTATGATGAAGGAACAAAATCATTGGCGTTCGAAGCACAAAATAAGTCAGTGAGGATTCCTGTTCTTAATTACTACTGTCTTGATCTAGAAGAGTTACAGAAGAAAACATATCTTCTTCCTGAGGATTACGATATTTTAATGTATACTCTTCAAAAATTAATCAATTCAGGTGAACTCTTAAAAGACCGAACTTGTCTTAGTCCTGAAAACTGGGGATTCAATATCTTTACAACAAATCCTCAGAAAATACAAGAAGGACCAGATATTTTAGGCAAGATTAGGTTTATTTCAGGAAAAGGGGCTTGGTTTAGATTTTGGACGAAACATAAATACGGTCTATGAAAATAAAGTTTAAAAAATTAAGCCCACTAGTAACATCCTTACCAAACTATAGCTGTAAGGGTGATGCAGGAATGGATGTAATGGCTGCTATTGAAGAACCTATTACATTAAATTCACTGGAAAGACGTGTAATACCAACTGGAATAGCAGCTGAGATTCCAATGGGGTACGAGATACAAGTTCGTCCTAGAAGTGGTCTTGCTGCTAAATATGGAATTACAGTTTTAAATTCACCTGGTACTATAGACAGCGGTTATAAAGATGAAATAAAGGTAATTTTAGTAAATCTTTCAAAGAATCCATATACTATACAGCCAGGAGAAAGAATCGCTCAACTAGTTTTATGTAAATTAACAGTGGCCGACGAAATTATAGAAGTTACGGAAATAGATGTCTCTAATAACCGAAACGGAGGTCTCGGCCATACAGGTAAGTTCTAAGTTATTTAAAGTTTTGTTAATGGAAATCATAGGATGGACTAATGCAGAACAAGCAGCAGAAGAAGTATGGTGTTCAATTCACAGCTCTTTATTGTCTGGAGAATTACTACTTGGCTATAAAAATATTAGAAAAGATAGTGAAATATCCAGATTAATACTAGTTAAAAACCGGGATAGCTCTTTTGGAATTGGATTAGTAACTTCCGGATTTACAGAATTATTGCCTTCTGTACCAAAAGAGTATTTACAAGTATATTACGAAACTTTAAAATCCCAGAAATTAGATAAAAATATCTTAGAATTATTTAAAAAATATACTATTAACAAATAATAAATTAATATGAGATTTTTAGCAATTGACTTAGGTTATTCAAATGTAAAAGTAGCTTATTACAATGAATCTGGTGCCTTGCAGTTTGATAAATATATTTCAGCTGTGGCAAAGATAGATCAACCAATGGAGGCAGATGATGATGTAATGTTTCAGCTAGGCATTGACTATTATATTATCGGACCAGCTGCATTAAAAACTTCTAGATCTAATTTAATGAAACTAGAAGACTTCGAAGATTTAAAAGCAATATATCCGGTTTGGATTTCATATCTTTTGAAGAAGTATGGAGGTGCTGGGAAATTTGATAAAGTAGTAATTGGCCTTTCTATGGCATTTTCAGACAGAGCAGATGAGTTATTAGCGCATTTGTGTGATGTTCTCATGATTCAAGACGAAAATTATTTTATGTGTCTACCTCAAGGATTAAGTTGTAAATTGGCTTATTATGAAAAAGGACTTGATATTAGAGATCCTAAAAATGAGCCAAAATTGAAAAACTTTATTATACTTGATGGAGGATTCTTGACAGTTGATTGTTGTGCTGTAATTTCGTCTAAATCAAGCTCAGGTTCTGCTATTGGTATTGCAAATACTGGTGTAATTAGAATAGCTTATAACATTGTCGATTATCTATTTAAAGAATACCAATTCCAAGTTTCTGTTAAAGAAGCACAGAATATACTAGACAATGGTGGAGTATTTTTGAGACGAGGAGTAAAGATTGATATTTCAGATAAAGTAGATCAATTTACTAAAGATTATATCGATTCTGTCCTCAGTATACTAGAAGAAAAATATAGTGAACAGCTCGACGTTGTTGATGGTGTTCTTGTACTAGGCGGACTTGCTTATTTCTTCCAAAAGTATATAACTGCAGGAGATAAAGAAGTTCTAGCCAAAATTAATAAACATTTTCCGGTAGAATTTATCCATTTTCCGCCTTATGATAGTGAGTTTTTCAATGCATATTCGTACTTGATGGCTGCAGAGAAAATCACTAATGACGAAAATAAAAAATAAAATTAAAACTTAGAAATAAAGTGCATATGATTTGTAATTTTGATCATTGCACTTTATTTTTCTTAAAAAAAAGAAAGTATGAGCAATTATAGCGCAACAATAAAAGGACAGGTTTGGATTTATAATAATACATCTCTAGTCCAAGACCAAGTATTAATGATGGAAGGGGCAAATTCAGCATCTGTAATTACTTTGATTGAGAATATATGGGAGGATCTTTTAAGCCCTGTTGGACAATGGAAAAGGGCTAATAACAATCCTAAGTATTTTTACTGGGAGTTTAATCAGACCGATGTTATTGATGCTGAACCTGTAGATGGCAAATATCCAGAAGTTAAAGTTAAGATTGAATGCCCTAGACCAGCACCAGGATTTATTGCATCATTATTTAAAACTCCAGAAGGTAATCTAATTCCGCCAAAAGACTGGGATATAAATACATTAGAGTCTGATTGGGCAAAGTATTGGGCTAGAGTAGAAAAAGATACAAACGCTAATTATACGGAAGTTTTAAAAAGCGCTTCTGATAAGTTTGATGCCAACGATAATTTTGACAATTTTTTAACTAATTTGTTATATTAATGAAGAAACTTATAAAAGGCAGGGTCTGGATACATAACAATGTATCCCTGGTCCAAGAAAGTGCTGAATTAATTAATGGCAGAAAAGTAGAAAATTCTGCAGAAGTTTTAATTTCTGATATCTGGGAAGATCTTAAATCAGCTAGTGGTCAGTGGAAACAATCTACTGTAGAGGAAAGATATTTTTATTGGGAATATAATTATACTAATGCAGAAAAAGGTTTTGTTGATGAAGTAGCCAGATTTGAATGTCCTCGGCCTACTAGAGAATTTTTTGAAGAGATTTTTTCTAGCACAGACGTAAATGATTGGGATATAGATACATTAGAGTCTGATTGGGCAAAGTATTGGGCTAAGGTAGAAAAAGAGATAGATACTAATTATTCACAATACGGCTTGTGGGAAAAGAAAACAGAACCAGCCCAATATACTAACTGGAATGATTGGACTGCGATTGGTAGAAATCTTGGAGGAAGCGGACTACTCTCTTATAAAGATACTGTAGCTAGTACTTCTGACCTTGATACAACTAATGTAGAAGTTGGTGATGCATATTTTGTTCAAGCTGATAGTCAGTTTTATGCTTGGAACGGAACTTCATGGAAACCGCTAGGCTCGTCACTTGTTGATCTATCTCCTCTACAAAATAGTATAAACGCGCACACAACAAGACTTACACAAATAGAAAGTAAGGTGACGGACATTGAGGATGATTTGTCACGCAGAACTTTCGGTTAAATAATTAGATTATGAGTTCACAAAATATCAAAGCAAAAGCCCTACAAATCAAAAATGAGACACAAGCAAGGGCGAATAGTGCAAACAGAGTCGGTGGTTTGTTTGAAGACATCGCAGATGAACTTACCGACATTGAGTCCTCCATCTCCTCCGAGGTCAGCCGTGCGCAGGCTAAGGAGGCGGAACTGGAAGAGGCGGTGGAAAGTAAAGTAAATGGAACTCTTAAAAAAACGGCAAGCGCTGACTTAGCAATCTCAGATGCGCAAGGTCACACACTCGCCGAGTTCAGCGAAGGGCACTTTAAGGTGAAGAATTTCGACTCAAGGAATGTTGTAAGTACTGAGCAGATTAGTGAAACTAATCACAGAGTATCTGAACTTGAAGGGGCAGTAGACGGGAAGGTAGATGGGACTCTTAAAACGTCAGATGCCGACTTAGCAATCTCAGATGCGCAAGGTCACACACTCGCCGAGTTCAGCGAAGGGCACTTTAAGGTGAAGAATTTCGACTCAAGGAATGTTGTAAGTACTAAGCAGATTAGTGAAACTAATCACAGAGTATCTGAACTTGAAGAGTACAATGTAAATGCGTACAATGATACTTACATAAACACCGAGGCAATAAATTATGTCGGAGGTGGCACTATGGTTTGGCTAAGCGTAGAATTTGAGCAGTATGCAGTAGTAGAAATACAAATCAAGACGTCAAGTACTACTGGCAAGATAAGTCTTCGCAAAGCAGTAGAGGGTGTTCGGTCGCAAAATGACTTCGTTCAAGTACTAATTGATGCGCAGGGCGAGAGCTCTTATAAGATGCTTATAACTGACAGCCTGATAACGGAATTGGGCTTCTATTTTACGAGCACTGCTGGGACAGGGGAAGCGGAAATTACCATTATAAAGCATGTTAACACCAAGCAGGGAGAGCAGTTCTTCGCTCTACAGAACACTAATATCAATTTTTCGTGCCCTACACAGGAGGCTATGCCAACGCCAGCATCTTGGACGGAGTGGATATATGCGCAGTATGATGCGTTGATGTCAGCATATCCCGAATACATCACCCGAATAGATGCCGATGCAGGGGCAACGAGCGCATTAGGTATACAAATAGACCCTTATTTTGCGGAGCACAATCTGCATACGTACATTTATCATTTCAGTCCAAAACTCGCACCTAACAGCTCGGCTCGAGTAGATAGCGATACTGAATGCGATAGAATGCGAGTGCTGATAATAACAGGCACGCATGCCGAATACGTCGCAATTGTAGATACAATTAACATGATGCGGTTGATATGTTCGAGTTGGCAAGGGAACGAGACACTTGAAGAACTACGGCACAACGTAGATTTCTATGTGATGCCATGCCATGGGCCTTCTGTAGTGGAGAATGGCACTTATGCTAACCACAATGGAGTAAACTTAAATCGTAATGCGCCTGTATTTTTCTTCAAGGTTCAAGGCGAGGGTACTGACAATTACACAGGTACAGAGCCCGTGTATGAGACAAAAGTACTTGAATATTATATTAACTTAATTAAGCCTCACATTGCATTAGACCACCACAATGCTAATAGAGCTGGTCACAATAAGTTCATGTTCTTCACGTCAATGTATCGCTCAATTATAAATCTTATGGGTTATGTGACGATGAAGCTGACACGGAAGTGGAAGGATGAGCGCTCTATGGTATTCCCGCCAACGGAGGTCAACTCTTTTGGATTTAGCCGTCTTGGTGGTACGGAACCGAACACTATATGTCAATGGCTAGGTGAGCTCGGTATCGTAGCTCTTACCTTTGAGACTAATAGCGCTATATGCTATCGTAATGGGGAATACACAGATACTAATCCGAAGGAAGGTGATAGCGATGTAGTAACTTGTGCAACAGAAACTACGATATACGTAATTGCGAATCTCGTAAAGTACTATAGTAAATTAAAAAATAAATAGAATATGGGACTGAAAATCATATTAGAGGGGGCAGACTATTCACAGAATGCGCTTCCCCGAGAAAAAGGCTTCGACAATTTGACTGCAAGTGACTTTGAGATTGGAAAGAATATAGACGGCCAAGGAGGCATAGCCACATCAGGTAGGTCAGCAATCTCACCACTTCTGAGCCTGCCTAAAGGAGCGGCCGTTTATTTTGATGTGTATGATACTTTCGACGCGAAGGTGAATGTTTATCAAAACGGGGAATTGCTAGACGTATTAAAAGACACAGTCACAGAAGGCGGACACCACGCAATTGTTGCTGACGCTGACAATTTGACCGCAAGAATAGCAGTTAGGTTAGTGAACGAAGGGAGTATGAGCCAGTCAGGGCTTGTGACGATTATGAGCCATTATAAATACATCGAGGAGACATCTGATGCAGACTTCCCTGTGGTATTAGGCAATGGCGTTAGTTCGTCTGGACTAGGAAGGAACTCAGCACGAGCTTCAATAGGACCTATACAAGTACAGTCGACAGAAACCGTAGGGGTGATTAACGGCATGATTAATATAATCGAATGCGTAACTCCTTATTCTACTCGAAAAACCGCTGACTACGTAAGTGGCTCATATTCGGGCTTTGCGAAGTCGCAGACGTTACTGCCTGGGCATTGGTATTTATTGTCCTACAAAAATGCATCTGAGACTGCACCAACTATATCGGAGGTTCTTGCAGACGTCTCTTTTTCAAAGTGACATAAGCCACCAGATACAGCACTGCTTCTGTAGTCGTGTTAACGAAAAGCCGTTTTTATTAACACGTTCTATTTTCAAGTTAAGCAAAACGCATTTTCTTTAACATGAGCCGCTCTTCGGGGCGGCTTTTTTGTGGTTAAAAGAAATCCGCTAAATTATTGACGCCGTTATCGATTGTCAAGTTATCTTTTTTAAATGATTTTATATTATGTGGAAGAAGTTTTTAAAAATAGTACAAAAGCATGATAAATATACTCATGCTACAGTTAGTTGCATCTTAATACTAATACTAGCACTAGGTCTTAATTTAGACATTATTCTTGCTGGTTTTATAGCATTATGTTTTGGAATAGCTAAGGAATGGATAGATTATTTCCGAGGTGGTTATGGAGATGCAGGCGATCTTGTTGCAGATGTTACTGGAATTGCAATAGGCGCACTAATATTATTAGTATAAAATATTAAAATTAAATATTGTTAATTAGAACTATATAACGCACGTAAAACGCCGGGATAATGTAAAAGTCCCCTTATTCTTGGGTTATAATTTTTATATAGTAAAAATATGAACGAAGAAGAATTATTTGTATTCAATAGAACTGGAGACAAATACCTAGTTCTCGAAGAGGGCGAGCTCAAGGATCCTACTACCAGGAGCTGGCTTAAGTGTGTTATTTACAAATCGGTAAAAACTGGAAATGTTTACTCAAGAGAAAAAGAGGATTTTCTAAAAAAATTTACTAAAGTTAACAATAATAATGCTTAATAAACAAGAAATAACTGTTAATAAAAAGAAAAAAGGTTTTACTGAACCTTTTGACGAAACAAAAATTCATGCTGCGATTAGGAAGAGTGCAGAAAGAATTCTTCAAGTAATGTCAGAAAGTGACTGTGAAAAAGTATCACAGCGTGTTTTAGAATTAATAACAGACAAGGAAATTGGAGTAAAAAAGCTCCATAGATTAGTAGAAAATGCTCTAGACGATACTGGATTTTATAAAGTAGCAGAATCTTATAGACAGTATCGTAATTATAAAGAGGATGCCCAGAAAATAATGGAGGCAGTAGACGCCAAAACATTAGAGCTTTCCTATAAAGAAGATAGATCTAATGCAAATGCCGACAGTTTATTAGTTAGTACAAAGAGAAGTATACTTTTTGGAGAGATGCAAAAAGAAAGGTATAAGAAGCTTTATCTAACTGCTGATGAACTAGAAGCTGCTGAAGAAGGGTACATCTATATTCATGACATGAAAGATAGACTTAGTACCTTTAATTGCTGTCTGTATAATTTAGGACGAGTTTTGAAGGGAGGATTTACTTTATCTAATCAGCCTTTCACCGAGCCTAATTCTTTGGGAGTAGCTATGTCTATTGCTGCTGATCATATTAGTGCAGCGGCTGGACAACAGTATGGTGGTTTTACAATTCCACAGATCGATGAAGTTTTGATACCTTATGCCGAAAAATCTTATAACTTTTATCTGAAGGAGTATGCTAAAAATGTAGAAGCCTGTCACGGAACCTATGTTGAAGCAGAAGCAGATAAATGGGCAGAAGATCATGTAAGAAGAGAGGCAGAGCAGCAGTATCAGCATATAGAACTGACTCTCAATACAATCGCTTCTAGTCGTGGTGATTTTCCATTTACTACATTTACTTTCGGGCATAGTAATAATAGATGGGCTAAACTAATATCTAAGGTCTTTTTGGAAACTAGAAGAAAAGGACAAGGTATTAAAGGAAAAGAAGTTCCTGTGTTATTCCCTAAGCTAGTATTCTTGTATGACTCTGAATTACACGGTAAAGGAGCACCTGCTGAAGACCTTTTTGATGATGCAATAGAAACCGCTAAACAATGTATGTACCCAGATTTCTTAAGTTTGGATGCAGGTTATGTTGGAGATGTCTATCATAAGTATGGAAAGATTATATCTCCTATGGGTTGTAGAGCATTTCTATCACCAGTATTCAAGAACTCTGGCTGGATTACTCCTCAGGACGAAAATGATGAATTCGAGATCTATCGTTGTAATCTTGGTGTTGTATCTCTTAACTTGCCAATGATCTACTACAAAGCCTCAACTGAAGGGAAAGAGTTTTTTGAAGTTTTGGATTATTATATGGAATTAGGAAGAAGCATCGGAAAACGGGTTGCTGACTATCTCTATAAACTCAAAGCTTCTTGTGACCCTCTTGTATTTATGGAAGGTGGTTTTGATGGCGGAACTCTTGGGCCTGATGATTGTATTAAGCCAGTTTTGAAAAGATCTACAATTTCTTTCGGCTATGGAGGTTTACACGAGCTTACTGAACTTGCATTAGGAAAATCATTATCAGAGGATCCTAGTTTTGCATTAGAAACTATGAAACATATAAATGCAAATATAGAAGCATACAAAAAGGAGGATCATCTTATCTGGGCTATTTACGGAACTCCTGGAGAATCATGGTTACCTCTTGCTTGTGAACAGTTTATTAAGAAGTTCGGTAAAATTAAGGGTGTTACTGACAAGGGATTCTTTACAAATTCATTCCATGCTTGCGTAGATGAAGATATTACGCCAATTGAAAAGATTGAATTGGAGGCTAAATTCTTCCCACTATCAAAAGGTGGATGTATTAATCACGTTAAGATTCCAAGTATTGCTCCTGAAATGAATCCAGCTATTAAGGATCAGGTTAGGTACGCTATGTCATTAGGATTATATCACAGTGTTAATCATGCGCAGAATAGATGCTTAGACTGCGGAAATCACTGGATAGGAGATGATAGTATGCCGTTTGAAGAGAATTATAAGTGTCCTGTATGTGGAAGTATGAATACAGTAGGAATACGACGCATGAATGGATATCTTGGGTATTCTAAAACAACTCAGGGAAAAACTAAGTTTAATGACGGTAAAGAAAAAGAGTTTAAAATTAGAAAGAATTTATAATATGAGTTCTTTCGTGAAATGATAACTTCTTAAAATTAATTAGGGCTTTGGTTATAATCCAGAGCTCTAATTTTTTTCAAGAAATGCCTAGCCAGACTCCTAGGGACCTTATTATTGATTAAATTTTTAAAATATAATTTTGTTATGAAGTTAATTAGATTTTATCACGCTGATATGCTTAACGGTGAAGGATTAAGGGAGGTTGTATTTCTCAGTGGATGCAGTCACCATTGTCCTGGCTGTTTTAGTCCAGAAACATGGGATCCAGACACTCCTTTAGCTCATACATGGACGAAAGAGGATGAGGAAGAATTATTTTCTAATCTAAAGAAACCATATATTTCTGGCGTAACTTTTAGTGGAGGAGATCCGTTATCTGAGTGGAATTGTATTGAGTTATATAGTCTTCTCAAAAGGATAAAAGAAAACTTTCCAGAAAAAACTATCTGGGTTTATACAGGATTTACTTGGGAAAATCTATTAAAATTAAAACATACTGACTGTCTGAATAAAGTTTTCTCTTATTTGTGCTTAGAATTTATTGATGTTTTGTGCGAAGGCCCTTTCATACAATCCATGAAATCCCCTACTAAACCCTGGGTCGGAAGTGAAAATCAAAGGGTTATTAATGTTCAAGAGTCATTAACCAACGATAAAATTGTACTATATGAATAAAGATGAAATGTATGTAATTAATCAGCCTCTTCACACTATATTTTCTATAGTGGTTATAGATACTGATTTTCCTATTCCAAAACGCTGTCATGATTATATAGACGATCTTCAACAAATATCAGATACTTGCTATATATTTTCTGATGCTTGTTATAAAAGTCGTAAAATAAATAAGAAAAAGTTTACTACACTGTATAACGGTAACTGCTTTATTGATGTAAGTGGGGATAATATACTTCCTATTGTCAATAAAGCTTTGGAGTATTCAGTTGAGCTCTTCAGTAAAAAACACTTTACATATTTATTAATGAAGTTATCTGATTTAGATAAATATTCTCGTGAAAATTTTAATCGTCTGCTTTCAAATATCCAGAAAGTCAATATGTCTAATGTAATGCAGCCTGTTCTTGAGATACATCGACTTAATAATGAAAACATGTATGAATATTATCGGGAAGATCATGTACCAGTGAATATTGATCCAATTCAGTGTACCTTTATAAACAGACTATTTCCTGATTTTGCTAACTTCATTATGCGCATGAATTATACTCTAAAGAAAGCTAATGATGAAGATATAAAAAACATATATTCTTCCTGGGAAACAGGCAGTAAAGTTCAATTCTATAGAAAGGATACTATAAAAGAGATTTTAAAATTTACAGAAAATAATCCAAGTTTTATAGAAACATTTAGCGGAGACAGAGTAGATGTCGCTTATGCCTCTTTATTAAAACGTCTCTCAATAAAAAATCACAACACTAATATAGAAGATCTAGATTTGGGAAAAGAAGTATGAAAAAAGAAGAAATTTATATACAAAGAGGGGAAAACTCAGATTATCCAAAGGAAATTAGAATTTGGAGAAAAATCAGCAAATTAAGCCCCCCTAGCTGGATGACTGATATATGTAAAGTAGTTAGTATAGACAACGGATATTATCAGCTCGAAGTTAGAAAGTTTAATACAGGTGAGTATGAATATCTAGCACCAGATTTAACTCCTATTGTCCATGTAAGTGATGATAGTGATTATATTTGTTACGGTGATATAAATAAATATCGAAAAAATTATATATTTTCATTAACTCCGAAACAGCTCAATTTGTTATATAAGCCAAAATTTAAGTCCGACTAAAGTCCCTCTAAATCCCTTATATATGAACAATTTTTAAAACAACAAAAATGAGAAAGTTGGAGTTAAAAGAAAAAGTGGCAAGAAAGCCACAGGTAACAAAAACCCTGAAAAGGGTAGTAAAAATCCTAGAGTGTCTGGCCGCAAATGGGTGGCACGAAGTGACCTTTACCGAGGCCAAGAACTGGCTTTGTGATGGGTCGGCAATAAATACACGAGTGCTACAGAACTACGAGAGCGTAGCTTCTCAATGGGGAGTAGCCTTCAAATTTGTTACAAAACGATCAGCAGACCGGGTCAAGGACCATGTCCTGTATGTTAGCCCGGCTGATGCTATGGGCATTCTGGCCAAGCTCGAAAACTTGGTCGACATGGAATGCTACTCTTCAATTAACTCTTCAATTAAGAAGAGTTTAGTTTCGTGTCTGCCAAAGGCGCATGAAATTACGGCTGATTCACAAACTGCCGCTGAACCAGCAAAGTCAAACTCTTCAAAATTTATTGATCTTAAACTAGAGATCGATTTAGAGAATTTGAATCTGGCAAAAGCGAAAGAAGCAGCTAATAAGTTCGAGACGTTGAAAAGCTTGGGTGTAATATTCCCAGCCGACGTTGAAGAACTAGCCAGCCAATTACAACGCTTGGCAGAGTTGGATCGAGAAAGAGAGGAACTTATGAAGTCTCTCTCGTTCTAAGCACTAAGCAGATCTAAAAAGAACCCCGAGAGGAAACTCTTGGGGCTTATTTTTTTTTTGCAAAAAGGAGTTTGAAAAGAGGCATTTATCTTATATGTGTGAAATAATTTACTATAATTATTTCTTCAACGAATAATAAAGAAATTTTATTTTACAATTATTATATTTTATTAATCAACAACTTTATTTTATTAATTTTATTTTATGAGTAATTTAGTAGAAGACTTTATGTCTAGATTGCATGCTCAGCAGGAATCTATGAGAAAACCTTCATTCAAGAAAGATTTGGAAAAGATTGCATTGAACTTTCCGGGCAATTTTGGAAGATATCAAATTTTTCCAGTTAGTAATGTTGTAACTGGAATCCTTCCATTCGTAGTACTCCCAAAAACTTATGAGATTTGTATTCCGAAAACTTTTAAAAATAACGATGTAGAAGAAGTTAAACCAGCTTGGATTAAGATTATACCAAAATCCGCTTACGTTATGAGAGCTTCAGAGGATGGCGGCGCAAGAACCAGATCATCTCTTACAAAGGATGAAGAGGTTTTGCTTGAACAGGCACATTTATTGGCATCAGAGCTTTACGAAGAACTAGATGCAAAGAACAATCGTGACGTTACAGCTAATTTGTTGCGTCGTCGAAACTATACTATCTTCAACGGATATTGTTCAAATTTCTGGAGAGAGGGCAATGAAAGACAGCCTGATCGTGAAAACTTCTCTGGTCTGTTTGTATCAACTGCAGCAGGGTTCAGTGATAGTATAGAAAAGAACATTACTGAAAAGAGCTATGAACTTGATGATAAGTCTAATGAGTGGCTCGCAGGAATTTATAATCGTCTAGCTACTGGTCGAAGTGGATGTCTTATGATGACTATTGGTCGCTCTAAGACTACTAGTGGTTACGATGTTAGCTGTAATCACCTTTATCAGCCAGAGCGTTTCAAAGAATATACTATTCCACAGGAAAGCCTTGATTCTATGCAGGATCCATTGGCTACCTTCTTGGGATGGCAAGCAAGACGTGAGGATGATTCTGTAAGTCCTGAAAACAGACGATTATTCAACCCTGTTTTGATTGAGGAGGCTATACAGTTTATGAGCAGTAAATTAGCAGCAGTTCGTGCTCAGAAGAGTGCTGGAGGAACTTTGGATCTTCAGACTATTATCAATAATGCCGCAGCTGTTACTAATAATAGCGCAATCGGTGCAGGAACAACATCAGCAACTAATGATCCTATGCTTCAACAGGGACCTAGTGTGAATCCGGCAGCTATACAGAACAATAACAATGCTCCTTTTAGCACTGCCCCAGTTTTCCACACAGACCCAGTTACTGGTGCACCTGTTGGTAATGGTAATCCTGCCTCTCAGTCTGCTGCGCCTTTTAGCTCTCCAAGTTTTGCTAATTTTGGTAATGCTAATAATACGCAACAGCCACCGTTCTAATAATCAACAATCTAAAGAAAAGACTGGAGAGAATAAAAACTCTTCGGTCTTTTTTATTTTAACTTAAAAACATCTATAATGATTTGTAATAAATATAAATACGCACTCATAGATTTTAGCTATATTCTGTCTAGAAATACATTTGCTGTTAAAGCAGGTAGAAAAAGAGGAGAATATACAGAGTCCGATTTGATAAAGTCAGTAATTCAGACGCTAGCCAAATTAAACAAAGATTATGGTATTAGCGCTGATAAAACAATCTTAATCGGAGATAAATGGAGTAAGGAGTTTGGCGGTTATTATCGAACCTACCTAGTAAAAGACTATACTGAATACAAAGGAACTCGAGTTTATTGGGATGATGCAAAAGTAGAGGGTTTTATTGCAGAGGGCGGACACACTGAAGAAGAAATAGAGAAAGTAAAGGATGAGGCTTATATGAACAAGGTTAAATATAAAGCTAAATATGCTATTATAAATGACCTTGGATATTTTGGAATTCCTTCGATTTTGGTAGAAGGATGGGAAGCTGATGACTTAGGTTGGGCATCTACAGGATTTCTTTTCAATACAGAAGAGAAACCTAGTATTTTAGTAACCAAAGACTCAGACTGGAAATATAATCTAAGTCCAAAAATGGATTATTTCTCTTTGCCAAAAAAAGGCAGTGATCCAGAAATAATTACCTACAATCAAATGTACGACACTATCCCTGAAGAACTAAAAGCAAAGGGAGTTAGTTTGTATGAATATCATTGTATGACGGATGCACTTGGATTTGGTCATAATGATTTGGGCGTCGCTAAGAAAACTGGAGTTGATTCTACACAGACAATTCTAAAGATCTTATCAGGAGACTATACTGATGTGGAAAATCCGGATATGTATAAAGTCCAGATGTCTACTTTTGATATTAGCAGTTTTCCAAGATTCAATGAAGTTAGAGATATTATAAACAATAAGTATAAAACAATAGGTCATATTGGTAGTTCTACAGAATTTATGGACTTCTGCAAAAAATATAATATAACTGGAATATCTGAACAATACTATAATAATTTTGTATCTCGGTTAGATCCAGGCCTATATTTAGAGTAAATTTTAAAAAGAAAGGGAGAAATTTATATACTCTCTTTCTTTTTTTTATTCCACGACCAAAAATATAACCCAAGGGAGCATTTCCATAATATATTAGTAAAATTTAAATAATATTTTTATAATATTGACAACTAACGCCCTCCCACTACGTGCCACTGTCTATTGTTTTTCGATTATGTCTCAAACAATAGCCATAGCCCGTTAGTTGTCAAAATACATATTTTCCTTCATTATCATTCGGAAAATATTCGAATCTTGAAGTATAATATTAGGCTAGAAGGGACACTTTTTTGACTATTTTTGTGCAATTTCTATATAATGTACTAAAAAATGTCCTTTTTGTCCCTTTCTTCTTTTACATACGGAAGTACTCCCAACTGTTTTGATTTGCCTATTGTCTCAACAGTTTTTCTTATACGTGTGATGATAATTTTATTTTATAAAATTTTTATAAAGAATGATAGATATAATTTCATTAAAAGGGGAAAAATATTCTTTTGACCCTGGTACTTCAAGAGTTTTTAAAGATAATGTTTTATTAAGTTCGTCTAAAGTGGAGCCTTTGTATTCATCATTAGATAACGGTTCTCCAGAATTTAGTGGAATTTTGTTGAAAGAAAAAGGAGTTGTTCTTAGTTTAAGTGGGAAAGAAAGTACTGCACTTATGATTACAGACGAGAATATTAACTTAGATTAATTTTATTTATTATGGGTTTTTTTGACGGAAATTTAGGATCTTCCTCTAGTCAATTTACTATAGGAGAATTAATGAATGTAGACCAATCAAGACAACAAAAAGCCAATAATTGTGAGGTAGAACTTCTTGATGTTGTTCATGGAGTTCAGAAAGAAAATGTGTTAGAACGATTAAAATCTGCATTTCTAGGAAAAACTACAGTTAATGCTCACTATCTTATTCTTAAATTTAAAGTAACTTCGGATAGTGGATCTGTTCATAAAGTCTTTATTAAAATTAATCCTGACTTTAATCTAAGAAATTATACAAACAATAGAGTGAAAATTTATTGTGACTGTGATGATTTTAAATATCGATCTGCTTATACCTTGGGTAGGAGGAATTCAATCTTCTTATCTAGTATATTAAAAACAAAATTAGGACCAGCTTTAACAACCCCACCAAAAAAGCAGTATACAACTCTTCTTTGTAAACATGCTTATGCAGCGCTAGGATGGCTGTTACAAAATTATCAATCAGTTATGAAATCTAATTAAATTAAAATAAATTATGAGCAAAGTATTATTAGTAGCAGATGTTCATATAGGATCATATTCGTCGAAAAATCCAACCGGAGATTATCGATTATATCAAGGAAGTCGAGTAGTTTCCCAGAATATTATCAAGGTTGGAAAAGAGCAAGGTTGTGACTATATTGCCTTTGCTGGTGATGTTATAGAAAAGTCAGTATTAAGACCATATATTATTGCAGAAGTTAAGTATTTCCTAGAGACCGTAATGCAACATTTTAAAGGTGGTTGGTTAATTTATGGAAACCACTGTCTGGATTGTAAAAGCTCTGAACAAGATATTAATGATTCTGTTTTAGGTCTTATTTTACCACCTAATTTAAAATACGCACATCAAACAATAGAAACAGTTGACAATACTACTATAGGATTTAGTAATTTTCAGCCAGTTTTTGATCTCTCTTGGATTAAAACTAAAGTTGATGCATTGGTGACTCATGCTACTATTTGTTATTCTAAGAGTGATTTTATACAGTCTCAAAAATTAGATGAGTCCAAATTTGATATTGCTTTTTGTGGAGATATTCATAAAAAGGGAACAATTGGAAAGTATGTGTCTATAGGTGTACCGCAGAAATGTAAGATGAGTGACCCGGATGAAGCAACTGGAGTAGTATTTGACTGTACGACTAAACAATGGTCTTGGGTAGATCTTAACCCAGATGATAATTTAATGAAGTTTGCTTATACTTCTGATATAGACCAAGATGGATGGCATGCTGATACTCACACATGGTTAGAGTATAAACCAACATTAAATCAAGGATCTTTAGCTAGTGATAATGGGATTGTAGGTGTTCAATCTGCAGCAGACAAGGTAGAAGAACTTTTTAAGCAGTATATTGAAGCAAATAACTTAATGCCAACTCATCTAGAAATTCTTAAAAATGTAAAGGACCTAGATGCTGGATGTATAGATTTTAATTTTACATTAACTAAATTTCATTGTAAGAATTGGAGATCTATCGAAGAAGTTACTATGTATTTTCAACCAGGCGATAAAATTTTAATCATTGGGGAAAATGGTGCTGGTAAATCTTCTTTGACTTCAGCAATTAAGTATGCATTTGTTGATACTAAAGATACTCCAGGCCTTATGTCATTAAAACCTTTTGTTCAATTTGGAGCTAAAGAATGTCTTACTGAAGTTGAGTTTACTTATCAAGGAAATCAGTGTAAACTTCAACGAGGTACAAAAGATTATGGAATGTGGATAAACGGTGTTCAGCAAAAATATTCAGATAAGAAAGCATTTGAGGCTGATGCTAGAGCTAAATTTCCATTCATTCAGTATATTGATGTATTTTTCCTAGATGCAGATCATAATCAACTTATTGGTGGAATGAGTGTTGAGAAGAAATCGCTCATCATTAGTAAATTTTTCAAATTAGATAAAATAGATACTTTACATGACACAGCTGTACTCATATATAAACAGCTCGAGAAAGACGGAGCTAAGTGGAGAGATAAGATCAATTCCACTGAAGAGATACTCAGATTTATCAAAACTAAACTATCAGAAATTCAACTCCCTACAACTTCTAAGGCCGATCTTGAAAAAAGTCGGAACGAAGGGTTGGAGATACAGAGAAAAAGTAATGAATGGAGCACTTTTGTAAATAGAACCGCAACACTTCAGGCTCAATGGTCTTCAGCTACAGAAAGAGTGTTGGAATTAGAGGCTCAGGTTTCTAAATTCCGTCCTGTAGTAGAAATTGATGCTGCTATTTCAAATTTACAATCAGAAATTAGTCTAAATCAACAGAAACTTAGTGATTTAGGATTAGTTAAGATAAAGCTTGATTATAAATTAAAAGAAATAGAGAATCTAGTAACAGAAGGAAATAAAATCTGGAAAGAGTCTCAAGATATAGCTGTTGAAAAAGTTTGTTCTCATTGCGGCCAGGTTATTAAAACTACTGAATCTGTGATGATGCATAAAAAGGAGCTTGAACAGAAAATAGAAGAACTCAAGGCAAAGAAGGTTGTATTAGACAGTGAATTAAACGAGCTTCGCCAAAATTGGGATAATTCTTCTATAATTCATCAAGACATTACGGCTAAGACTGCAGAATTAAATAAACAAGTTTCTGTTCTTTTGTCTGAGAAAAATCATCAATCTCAGGTTCTTAATGATCTTAATGCTGCTAAAAACAAGGCAACAGCAATAGAAAATGATCTTAAATCTCTTATTAAACCTGACGAAGTATATTTACCAGATAATTTCATGTCAATAATGAGTCAATTGGATTCTCAGATTACTGCTTGGAATTCTTATGAGGCTTATTTAACTGACCAGAGTACACATGAAAACGAGCTAAATGAGTATAATGCTAAGATTTCAGGTATTCAAGGAAAGATGTCAGAGCTTGAAAAATATATCAATATAACTGGACCTACAGGAGAGATTTATTATGAGATTCTTACTAAATTAGCTTCACAGTTTTCAGACACAAAGGTTAATTATCAAGTAAAGAAATACACTAATAGAGGTGATCATTTAAATCTTGAGTCTCAATTTAACAATAATGGAAACTGGATTGACTATGCTGCATGTTCATCTGGTCAGAAAACAGTTCTTGATGTACATTTCTTACAGAAAATAATCTCAAAACTTGGGATTTTAGTTATGGATGAATTCTTTAAACACTTGGATCCAGGAAATCATGATATTTGTATTGACATGATCTCAGATATGAATATTGGATGTATTATGTTATCTAGTCATATGGAATCCATTGTTTCATTTAATAACAAGACTTGTAAATTATCTTTGAATAGGAATTGTATGTCAGAGATAGAATTTACTTAAAACTAAATAAAAATGGAATCAATATATTACAATAGATTACAGTTTTCTTTAGTAGATGATATTAATGATTTCTTCAGAGCTAATTTACCTGAGATAATAAAAGTTAAAGCAATTTTAGACCAAACTAAACTGCTTTTCCACTTACCTCCTGATTGTGCAGAACTTTATGTCAGTCAGGGAGATCGTGTATATAAAATTGTTATGTTATCTGCTGATGTTGATAAAATCCCATTTGGAAATATAGTGTTTGTTCCTTTTAAGAAACAGCTAGATATTTATTCAGCTGAAGATGGTTATCCGTTAGCTCAGTGGAAAGATAAGAAATTAGTATATTCAAGATTTTCTTTACTATTCCGAAAAGCAGAGGCTGATAAATTGTTTACTAAAATAGTAAATGCTGCTTTTTAGTAAAAACAAGAGTTTATTCCTCTAAAATTCTTAATCATGAAACATTGAATTGTAATTAAATTATAGGGGATAAAATTATGTTGAGTATTGAAGCTTATAGAATAAAAGTCTACGGATTAATTCCAAGTATAGCTTGTATACCCAGCTATGAACAACGCCGTAAAGTTTTAATAATTTACTGGCTAGGATGGTGTATTAGAATTTTTAAAGAATGAAAATACAGTTAGCTTCTGGATTGTTTCATTACTTGCCTTGTATTAATATTATACCAGTAACAGGCGAGCTTCGTAATGAAGAGGTTCTTAATAAAGGTCGATTAATTATTATGATCGGTTTTTTATCTTGGACTATGTTAATCTTCTTATTCTAATCTGATAATTTTTAGGAGAGGGCTTTAGGGCCCTCTTTTTTTGTTTCCCGATAAATTCTTATAAATGAAAAAAAATTATAAATTTGAATGAAAAATGGGTTTATTGGAATTAGAAAATATTGCGTTGATACCGACTGAATTAAATAATGGGAATTCTGCGCAGAATAAATTTAATTTTGGAATTCAGAATATCGATGGTACTCCTAGTCTACCGATATTTACAAGCCCAATGGAAGCAGTAGTAGGAAAAGATAATTGGAAAGTTTGGCAAAGTAATGGAATTCGACCGATTATACCAAGAACAGAATCTATAGAAACAAGATTAGAGGCTTGTCTTGGTATCTTTGCAGCATTTAGTAAAGAGGAGGTCCGCCAATACTTTATCAATAGTCGTCCAAGTACTGCAGGAGTTTTCAGAATTTGTATTGATTCTGGAAATGGACATGATACTGAAGTGTTAAGTCTTGGAAAAGAGCTAAGATCTCTGTATGGTCCTCAAGTAATTTTGATGGGAGCTAATATTGCAAATCCTAAAACCTACATAGACTACTGTAGACAAGAGTTTGATTTTGTACGTGTTGGGATTAGTTCAGGGTCTCTTGTAGATTCTGATAAATACGGCTTTCATTATCCGATGGCTAGTCTTCTGATTGATATTAGTAGAACCAAAAGCACTCTAGGAATTGGATTAAAGCAAACAAAAATAATAGCAGATGGGGGTATAGGCTCACACTCCGATATCCTCAAATGTTTAGCTCTTGGGGCCGATTTTGTAATGATAGGTAGACAATTCGCTAGATTAGTAGAAGCAAATGGAGATATTTATAAAGAGGTCTTCAATTCTCGTACTAACTCTAGAGAATTAGAATTACAGGATAAAGAAAAATTAAGTTCTGTTGATTCTGATTCTTTAAGACGTATGGAATTAGTAAGAGTTTATACAGGAAATACTTCTCCTGAAACCCAAGCTAGACGAGCAGGATTTAATAATGTCAATGAGTGGAAAGGAAAAAGAAAACCTGTAGACTCAAGATGTGACAATGTTAATGTAGTCTCGAATTTAAGCACGTGGTTATCGGAAATGTATGAATGTTTTAATCATGCTTTTATAATGACATCCAGCGTAGATTGGAGATCGTTTAAAAATAATGCAAAATATATTCAATTATAATAAAAATAAAATTAAAAAAATTATCAAATTATGAATTTAATTGAACAGAATCATGTATTCACCGATCAAGGAATTTGGGGTGATTTCAGAGACAGTGAAATCGTTTTTGGTGAAAAAGAATTAGTGGACAAGCTTCTTTACGTTCTCGAAAATAGAAAGTGTGTAGAAAGCCGTTTGAACTATATTCCACCATTCAATGCTGGCTGTGAAACAAATAAAGAGGAGATTAAGAAACGATTTCCTGATGCAGAATTTAAACCATGGACATTCAAGCCACTCTCACTTGATTCTTTTAAAGATGAGAAGGGTAATCCGGATGACGGTTTGATTGCTACTTGGTTTCAGCCTAAATTAGCTCCAGCAACAGAGGGAGTAAATTGGATGCATCTATCAATTGACCGGACAGACGAAAACGCAGTTATAAAACTATGTATGATGCTTAGCTGGCCAGATGACCACGATGCATCAACATTGGCTAGCACCGATCCTCTTGCACAAACCCTTAAAGAGTATTTTACAAAAAAGGTAGAATTTGAGTATAATATTCTCAAAGGTATTGAAACAAGAGAAATTGTAGATAATGCAGACGACGTTTCAATAACGTTTGTACAGGAAGAGGTTGACAGTCTTTCAGAAGAGTACTTAATTAAAGATCCAGATGCCTGGTGTAAGAAGTACCTGCCAGAAGAGTTTAATGCATTTAAAGACTCTTTCAGGTTATTCGCTGCAGAGTCTTGTGGTTGGAAGAAAAATCCTACAGCAGGAAAATTAGTTGTTAAAGGTGGTGATGGTGAGTGGGAATCCAGCTTTATACTTGGTAAGGATGGAAACTTGTACTCTGAAGCTGCAATCCAGAATATTCTTTTAAAGAAAATGGGAATCTGGTTTATCAGACACGGATATTAATTTACAAGTGAATTTATAGAGAAGGAATTAGAAAGTTCTAGTTCCTTCTTTTTTTGTCCGTATCTTTCTCTAATATATGAGAATAATATATCTATTTTATATTATATGGAAAAGAAGTATAAGACAGAAAAAGAAGGTAATCTGTTAAGAATTATTGCTTTAAAGAATTTCTCTGATGTTAGAGAAGGTGATAAAGGAGGATTGATAGAAAGCGAAGCAAACCTATCTCAAGACGGGGAGTGTTGGGTTTATGAAGGAGCCCGGATTTTTGATGATGCTAGGGTTTTCGAAAATGCTAAGGTTTATAATAATGCTAGGATTGATGGGCATGCTAGTGTTTATGGAAATGCTAAGGTTTACGGGTTTGCTTGGGTTTCTGGAGGTGCTTGTGTTTTTGATAATGCTGATGTTCATGGACGTGCTAATATTTTAAAAAATGCGAAGGTTTATGGAGATGCTGAGGTTGAGGGAAATGCTAGGGTTACGGGAGGCGCAAAAGTTTCTGGTAATGCAAGGGTTTTCGGACTTGCCTGTGTTTTTGACTGTGCCTGGGTTTCTGGAAATGCAAAAGTTCATGGAAAGGTTTTTGTTGGTATGCATGCTCTAGTTTATGGAGACGTAAAACTTTGGTCTACTAAGAACTTCAATATTGCAGGTTTGATAAAAGATAAGAGAGACTATATAATATTTGTTATTAAAAGAGATTTTTATGTATTTCCCAGTAACATTGAAAACATTTTTGTTGAAAATACTCCTATTGTTGAAAAGGATTATATCAAAAATATACAAACAATCAGACAACTTTATAGGAAAGAAGTATAAGACAGAAAAAGATCCGGGAACCGGACTATTAAGAATTATTGCCCTAAAAGATTTCTCT
>AUXO011817610.1_pt1 | contig 61671 bp, 59 predicted proteins | sample 768731 | NCBI WGS metagenome assembly AUXO01 (sample SAMN02715735, study PRJNA202380) | gut metagenome | biome: sheep rumen | host: Ovis aries | place: New Zealand: Palmerston North
GAGCTTCCTGTATAATTCAAATATAGGGAATTCCCAGAAAGAAGGTTGAGAAAAAAATACCTCAGTGTAAAATAAGATTACTGACTTTGACCAGGTTAGTAAAAATCTTATTGAACAGAGAGGTATCTAAAATGAATTGTAACACACAAAACGCAAAAATTGCATCCATAACTGAAAAAACTTTGATTGTTGGTATTGATGTTGGCAGCGAGACTCATTATGCCAGAGCATTTGACTGGCGAAATTATGAGTACTCGAAGAAACCATTGGAGTTTAGCAACACAGAAGCCGGTTTCCTGACATTCAAGGCATGGGTGGAGGATATTGCAGAAAAACATGGAAAAACCGCTGTAATTCCCGGTATGGAGCCGACCGGCCACTACTGGTTTGCTTTAGGGAAATTCCTGCAGGACAACGGAATGAAGCCTGTGCATGTAAATCCCCACCATGTTAAGAAGTCGAAAGAGTTGGATGACAATAACCCCAACAAAAATGACCGGAAGGATCCCAAAACAATCGCAGCGCTGGTCAATGAAGGGCGGTTTTCTTACCCTTACATACCGACCGGTATTTATGCAGAAATCAGAAGCCTGTCGAACCTGCGCTTTCAAACGCAGGAGGAGCTTACAAGGATCAAGAACCGAATCGCCAGATGGTTTTCCATCTACTTCCCCGAATATAAAGACGTTTATGGGGATTTAAAGGCGGTCAGCGGGCGGATGGTGCTGAAGGTGGCACCGCTTCCGGAGGATATCAGGAAACTGGGGGCGGAAGGTGTGAATCGAATCTGGAGGGACGCAAAGCTGAGAGGCGCCGGAATGAAGAGGGCAAAGACCCTGGTATCGGCCGCAGAGCATAGCGTTGGCAGTAAGGAGGCACCGGAAGCTGCGCGGATTGAATTGAAAAATCTGCTGAATGACATGGATGTATATGCGTCAAGACTGGAGGAGCTGCTTAAGGGCATAGAGGAAAAACTGAAAGAGATTCCATATGTTGATAAGCTGATGGAGATTAAGGGTATCGGACTGGTTACAGTCGGCGGCTTCATTGCAGAGGTGGGAGACATTGGACGTTTTGATAACCCCAAACAGCTACAGAAGTTGGCAGGATATGCAATCGTTGCAAATGATTCCGGAAAGCATAACGGTGAAAGCCGGATCAGCTATCGGGGGCGGAAGCGACTCAGATACGTGCTGTACGAAGCTGCGATATCGCTGATAGGAAAGAATGCTGAGTTTCGGGAAATACACGAATACTACCGGACACGGAATGCAAACCCACTGAAAAAGATGCAGTCAGTGGTAGCGGTGGCCTGTAAGATTCTGAGGATTTTTTACACCATTCTGACAAAGGGCGTTGATTATGACGCAGAGAAGCTGATGAGTGACATCAGACGGCCACAGATGCAAGCAGCATAAGAAACCAAAGTATAAAGTAGAAAAGTCTTGTTACAGTTGAATTGAGCCCTTAGAGATATGACCTGAGAGTTGAATTCAGCTGTAACAGGAAAGCTGAAAGCAATGAGGAACGAACCGGGAAAACGTCCACTGAAAGGTGCCGGAAAGGGAGTCATGCGAATCAAGTCAGTAAGAATTTATACAAAGAATGAGCCAGTAGTCGGCAGGAATATTTTCCATAGGGCAAGACCCTGAAAAAGAGCTAAGCTGACACCCTGGTTATGGATAGGCGGAACGAAGGAAGTTAGGACCCTCCGGAAATGTGAGGTGATCCTGGTAGACACGGGAGGTACGTCGCCGTAGCGGGAAGGGCATACACAAGGCCATGTAAAACGAAAAACAGAGACGTTTTATTTCGTATACCCTGATACCGCTATTTTTGTACCAGATACTTAGAAATATCCATTTCCTTGGCTCATTCATCTGAGAGTAAACAATAAAAAAACCTTGATTTTTAAGGAAAAAACACTTGACTAAATAGGGAGGATGTAAATCGAGCAGTAAAGATTTGCATCCTCTTTTTTTTCACACCATTTTTACACCATATGTCTGATCTCACAACTTCTTCACACATTCTGAAAAATCTCACAGGATTCTCACAGCCGGTGGATCTATTCTCACACCATTCCCACAGGTAAAAAGATATACTGCAGGTACAAAAGAAAAAGAAGGAGAACCAAATGACTGAGAAATTAGAAGAAAGATGTAAAAGGCTGATTGTTCAGCATGAATATAAAGAATGTGAAAAAAAATTGGGAGAGGCAATGCTTCAGAATCCACATTCAGCGATCCCTCACAACCTGATGGGAATCCTGATGGAGAAAGAGAATAACCATGTTCTCGCAATGAAACATTTTCGTGCAGCTTACGCACTGGATCCGACTTATATTCCCGCACGTTATAACATGGAGCAGTATGGAACCATGTTTCCTTCTGGAAAATGTGCTTATACAGAGGAAGATTGTCCGGTGCAGAATGATCCACAGTTTAAAGTGGTTTATGATGAACATCATGTAGGGCATCTTGTAAGAAAATAGGAGGTTGGGATTATGGGAAAAAGGAATGGATGCACAGTGATCGCCGGATGCGGGCGTCTGGGTGCAAGCATAGCGGGAAAGCTTTCGGAAGAGAAAAAAGATGTAATGGTTCTGGATTGTGATAAAACGGCATTCCGAAAATTACCATATTCTTATGGCGGATTGACGTTAACGGCCAGTGCGACAGATATGGAGAGATTGACAGCGACTGGTCTTGCAGATGCAGCGGCTTTTATTGCTGTTACCAATCATGATTGTGTGAATATCTGTGCAGCACAGATTGCAAAAGAAATGTTCCATATTCCGAAGGTAGTGGCACGGATTTATGATGAAGAGAAGATTGCACTGGTAAATGAGATGGGGATTGATACGATCTGCCCGTCAGAACTGTCAGAGAAGGAAATTGCCAATTACATTGAAATCGGAGGTGGAACACATGTGGAATAAAAAGAGAGAACAAAAAAATATTCTGATCGTGGGAGGATTCCATAAAGCCAGATCCCTTGCTACTTCTTTGCTGAAAAAGGGATATCGTGTGACAGTCATTAATAAGGATTATGAAGCTTGTGAAAAACTTGCAGAAGTGAACAGGCTGAATGTTATTTTTGGAGACGGAAGCAAAAAGTTTATTTTAGAGGATGCAGCTGCCGGAAACTGTCAGGTGGCGATTGCCCTGACAGACTGTGACGAGATCAATCTTGTCATTTGCGAAATGTGTAAACAGTTCTTTCATGTGAAGAAAACAGTGGCTCTTTTAAATGATCCATCGAAAACGAATTTTTTCTACCAGATGGGAATTGACCGGGTGGTCTGTGCGTTGAATATGATTACAAACATCATGGAAGAACAGGCAGTCATGGATGAGATGACCAGGCTGATACCGGTTGACGAGGGAAGAATTCAGATTTTGGAACTGCCAATTCCGAAAAACGCGTCAGTTGCCGGGAAAAAACTATGGGAACTGAATCTTCCGAAGGAAGTGATCATTGGCTGTATCCTTCGGGGAGATCGGAGCCTGATCCCCAGAGGGGATACCCGTATTACAGAAGGGGATGTGCTTCTGATCATCACTTCGGACAAGAGCAAACTTGACCAGATAAAGGAGCTGACGGAATATGTTGCATCGTAATGGAATATCAGTAATGGGAAAAATGATGGCATTAGAGGGTTGTATCCTGTTTGTCCCGCTTCTGATTCTTCCATTTTACCCAAAAGAAATTGTTTTTGCATGGAAGTTCTTTGTACCGGCTACGGTTTCCATTGCACTGGGAATGGTAGTATGTCACAGAAAGAAAAGAAATATGAGCAGCAGCCGGCTGGTGGTGTTTGCATGGCTGTATGGATTTGCGCTTGCAGCAGTTCCCTTCTGGCTGTATGGAAATCTGACCCCTGTGCAGGCACTTTTTGAAGCGGTAAGCGGATTTACCACTACCGGGCTTTCGGTATTGGATGTGGAACGGCTGCCGCATATGTTCCTTTTCTACAGAGGTTTCCTGCAGTATGTGGGCGGCCTGGGGTTTGTGATGATGATGCTCCTTTTTATACAGGAAAAGGATTCGGTTACCTTGTACCAGGCAGAGGGGCATCCGGATAAACTGATGCCTACCATTGGAAAAACAGTAAAAGTGATTGGAATGATGTATGGATTTTTCCTGATTGCAGGCACGGTTTTGTATACCATATTCGGGATGCCTGTTTTTGACAGCATCGTTCATACCATGTGTGCATTATCGACCGGCGGCTTTTCCAACCGGCTGGACAGTATCGGCTATTACCATTCCCTTCCCATTGAATGGATCACTGTTCTACTGATGCTGATTGGAACAACAAATTTTTCTTTGTTGTTGTTATTATTCCGTGGACGGATCCGGGATTTCCTGCGGGCAAGTGAAATCCGTTTTCTGGCTGGCCTGACCATGATCACGGTTCCGGTGATGACACTGTTTTTGGCAAAAAGTGGGATATCTGCAGGAGAGAGTACAGAACTGGCTTTTTTTAATGCGTTTTCTGCATTATCCACCACCGGGTATTCTACCTGCAGTTATAGTGAGTGGCCTCAGACAGCACTGGCTATCATGATCCTGCTCATGATCATTGGCGGTGGGATTGGATCTACGGCAGGAGGAATTAAGTTGGGCAGGGTATGCAGGTTAATGAAGAATCTGGTATGGAATGTGAAGAAAAAGATGATACCGGACCGGACGGTAACGCTCACGTATTATTGTAAGGGAACAGAAAAAGAATTATTGGACAGAACACAGGTGGAAGAAGCTTCTACCTATGCACAGACGTATCTTCTGGTCTATGTGGTAGGGACGATTGCTCTGGCATTCTTTTCCGGATGTACCTTGCTGGAGGGGGCGTTTGAGTTTGCTTCCTCACTTGGTACGGTGGGACTCTCCATTGGAGTTACGAATGCAGGAACAACTTCCGTATGCCTCTTGATTGAGATCATTGGGATGATTTTAGGAAGACTGGAGATTTTTGTATTGATTCAGGCTTTTTTCAAAAACAGATAATCTTTTTAAGATTCTTAATATGGGACAGGAGCCTCTTTATACATTTTTAAAAATGAGAATGATAGTATGATACCAGGGTCAAAAGGTCATGTGTTTCATGCTTGCATGAAAAAACATGACTTTGGGACCCGCAAAAACATGAGAAAGTAGCCCGATTAGGGCGTATTTCGAATGTTTTTAGGATTTCGGGAGCACAAAGTGCGGAGAAAACCGTGTATCAGACCATAAAAAACACAAGAGTGTATCAGGAGGTAAGTTCATGAAATACGGAAAAATGATATATGAAATAGAAAAGTGTATTGAGGATGGTGAATATTCAAAAGGGGAAAAACTGGCAGAACAGGCTATTATTCAAAAACCTGAGTCGCCGGTTTTCCATAATTTGATGGGTGTAATACTGGAAAAAGAATGCCGTCATGTGCAGGCGATGAAATGTTTTAAGAATGCATATGATCTGGATCAAGGATATGAACCTGCCAGATATAATTTGGAACGGTATGGGATTTTCTGCCCGATTAAGAACTGTATGTATAGTGTTGAGGAAGAACCTATTGAATAATAAAACTTTATAACTTCTTTAAATGGAGAGCATTCTGCTTAACAGAAATTTATAAAGGAAAGTAGTAGATTAAAAAAGTACTCAATAAAGAGTGCCAGGACTATGAGAAAAGGAGGTAGAGAGATGAATATCATCACAGCAGTCATAGGAATTTGTGCGACAGCACTATTGATTTATTATTTTGTAATTTTAATGAAGGGAGAAAAGATGTGATGGGAACGATCATACAATATGTATTTTATCTGGCGGTGCTTGTTTTGCTGGCGATTCCGTTAGGACGTTATATCAGCAAGGCAATGAATGGAGAGAAGGTTTTCCTGACAAGAATTCTGGCACCGTGTGAAAAAGGGATTTATAAAGTGTTACATATTGACCCAGAAGAAGATATGTCATGGAAAAAGTATCTGGTAAGCGTACTGGCATTTTCCGGATTTGGACTTCTGGTACTGTTTCTTTTGCAGGTATTCCAGAAATTCCTCCCATTTAATCCGCAGCATATAGAGGGAATGAGCTGGGATCTGTCACTGAATACTGCCATCAGCTTTGTGACAAATACAAACTGGCAGGCATACAGTGGAGAATCACAGCTCAGCTATCTGTCCCAGGCTCTGGGGCTGACGGTTCAGAATTTTGTGACACCGGCTACGGGTATTGCAGTTCTATATGCTCTGATCCGTGGGTTTACCAGAGTGAAAGGCAAGGGCGTGGGAAATTTCTGGGCAGACCTGACAAGATCCACCCTGTATGTTTTGATACCGCTTTCTCTGGTGGGTTCCCTGATTATTGCTTCTCAGGGTGTACCACAGACATGGAAAGCTGCAGAATCTGTAGAATTGATGGAGCAGGTTGCTTTTGATGCTGATGGCAACTATCTGGAGGATGCCAGAATAAACGGAGATACCGTAACGGTAGATGGAGAGGTTGTAGAGGATGCGGAAGTTGTTACAGAGGAAATCGTTCCTCTCGGTTTTGCGGCAAGTCAGATTGCTATTAAACAGCTGGGTACCAATGGCGGTGGATATTATGGTGTAAACTCTGCACATCCGCTGGAAAATCCGAATTGGTTCAGCAATTTACTTGAGATGCTGTTTTTGCTTCTGATACCTGCGTCATTATGCTTTTCATTTGGCCGTGACGTAAAAGACAAAAAGCAGGGAATTGCAGTTTTTATGGCGATGTTTCTGATGTTAATTGCGGCAATGTCTGTAGTAGCAGTGAATGAGCAGTCCGCATCTACGGTCCTTACAGAAAATGAATATGTAGATACTTCCACTGACGGACAGGCTGGTGGAAATATGGAAGGAAAAGAAGCAAGATTCGGTATCGGTTCCTCTGTCACATGGGCAACATGGACGACGGCAGCATCCAATGGTTCCGTAAACTCTATGCATGACAGCTATACGCCTCTTGGCGGTATGATCACAATGCTTCTGATGCAGCTTGGTGAAGTAGTATTCGGAGGCGTAGGGTGTGGACTTTACGGTATGCTTGGATTTGCAATATTAACTGTATTTATTGCAGGATTGATGGTCGGAAGAACACCGGAATACCTGGGAAAGAAGATTGAGCCTTATGAAATGAAATGGGCAGTCCTGGTATGCCTTGCCACACCAATCGCCATATTGGTATTCAGTGGAATAGCAGCAGCGGTTCCATCCGTTGCAGAAAGCCTGAATAACTCCGGGGCACATGGTTTTTCTGAAATGCTGTATGCATATTCATCAGCCGGAGGAAACAATGGTTCTGCATTTGCCGGTTTTGGCGCAGATACTCCATTTTTGAATCTTACTCTTGGTGGTGCAATGCTTCTGGCAAGATTCCTCCCAATTACAGGAATCCTTGCAATCGCAGGAAGCATGGTACAGAAAAAGAAACTGGCAGTTACAGCAGGAACCTTATCTACCAGTAATGGAATGTTTGTATTCCTGCTGATCGTGATCGTGCTGCTGATTGGTGCTTTGAGTTTCTTCCCGGCACTGGCATTGGGACCGATTGCAGAGTTTGTTGGATAAAAATCAGGAATAATCGAATGATTTGATCATATGGAGGAATCAAAAATGGCAGAAAAACAAAAAACTGCCCTCTCTGATAAAAAAATGATGATGAGGGCAATCAAAGATTCATTTATTAAGTTAAAACCGAAAACGCAGGCAGGCAATCCGGTCATGCTTCTGGTTTACCTGTCGGCAATCATGACTACCGGGCTCTGGCTCATTTCTCTGATTTTTGGAATTGGAGATGCACCGACCGGTTATACCTGTGCGATTGCAGTGATCCTGTGGTTTACGGTATTGTTTGCAAATTTTGCAGAAGCGATTGCAGAAGGAAGAGGAAAAGCACAGGCAGATTCTTTAAGAAAGGCGAAGAAAGATGTAGACGCCCATAAGATCCCATCCCCGGATCAGAAAGACAGAATTACTGTGATTACGTCTACCAGCCTTAAAAAAGGAGATTTGGTTCTGGTAAAGGCAGGAGAACAGATTCCCGGTGATGGAGAAGTTGTGGATGGTGCTGCCTCTGTGGATGAAAGTGCAATTACAGGTGAATCCGCTCCGGTTATACGTGAAAGCGGCGGAGACCGAAGTGCTGTAACAGGCGGAACAACGGTATTGTCTGACTGGATTGTTGTAAGAATTATCAGTGAAGCAGGGGAAACCTTTATGGACAAAATGATTGCCATGGTAGAAGGGGCAAATCGTAAGAAGACACCTAATGAGATTGCATTGCAGATTTTCCTTGTCGCATTGTCCATCGTATTTATTATGGTTACCATGTCCCTTTATACATACTCTATGTTCTCTGCAAAACAGGCAGGAATATCGAATCCTACATCCATTACGACGCTTGTCGCATTGCTGGTCTGCCTGGCACCGACAACCATTGGTGCGCTGCTTTCTGCAATCGGCATTGCAGGTATGAGCCGTCTGAACCAGGCAAATGTGCTGGCAATGAGTGGAAGAGCCATTGAAGCGGCAGGTGATGTAGATATTCTAATGCTGGATAAGACAGGAACGATTACTCTGGGAAACCGTCGTGCAGATGCCTTTATTCCGGTAGATGGAGCTTCGGAAAAGGAACTGGCGGATGCGGCACAACTGTCTTCCCTGGCAGACGAAACGCCGGAAGGAAGAAGTGTTGTAGTTCTGGCAAAAGAAAAGTTTGGAATCCGGGAAAGAAGTCTTTCTGATAAAAATATGGAATTTGTCCCATTTACCGCAGTGACCCGGATGAGCGGCGTGAATTTTGCCGGAACAGAAATCCGAAAGGGAGCTGCAGATGCAATTAAAGATTACGTGGTAAAAGGCGGAGGAATTTATTCTCCGGAGTGTGATCATATTGTGAAAGAGATTTCATCCAAAGGAGGAACACCTCTGGTGGTGGCCAAGAACCATATCGTTTTAGGCGTTATTTATCTGAAGGATATTATAAAAGACGGTGTGCAGGAAAAGTTTGCGGATCTTCGTAAGATGGGAATCAAGACGATTATGATCACCGGGGATAACCCGCTGACTGCAGCGGCGATTGCAGCAGAGGCAGGTGTGGATGATTTCCTTGCAGAAGCGACTCCGGAAGGAAAATTACAGATGATCCGGGATTTTCAGAAAAAAGGACATCTGGTAGCCATGACTGGTGACGGAACCAATGATGCACCGGCTCTTGCACAGGCAGATGTGGCTGTTGCCATGAACAGTGGAACGCAGGCAGCAAAGGAAGCGGGAAATATGGTGGATCTGGATTCCTCACCAACAAAACTGATTGATATCGTAAGAATCGGAAAACAGCTTCTGATGACCAGAGGAAGCCTGACTACCTTTAGTATTGCGAATGATGTATCGAAATATTTTGCGATTATTCCGGCACTTTTTATGGGACTTTATCCGGGGCTTTCCAGACTGAACATCATGGGACTTTACAGCCCGCAAAGTGCAGTGCTTTCAGCAATCATCTACAATGCTTTGATTATCATTGCCCTGATTCCGCTGGCACTGAAAGGTGTAAAATACAGGGAAGTATCTGCAGGTAAGCTGTTGTCCAGAAACCTGTTGGTCTATGGGTTAGGAGGAATTGTTACGCCGTTTATCTTTATTAAGCTGATTGACATTCTTCTGGTAACTTTCCATCTTGTATAGAAATTTATTCTGAAGGAGAACGAGAAAATATGAGAAAAACATTGTTTTTGAAGATAGTGAAGAATGCTACTGTGGCATTGGTCATGGTATTGTTCGTTGTAGCAATCGTTACATTCCGATGTGCTATATGGATGTAAAATGAAAGTCGAGGTAAAACAATATGAAGAAAAATGGAACAGTGTTCGGTAAAGCGGCTGGTATGGTACTGGCAATGACACTGATCTGTGGCGTTATATACACTACAGTTGTTACGGGGGCTTCACAGCTTTTCTTTTCCGATAAGGCGAACGGCAGCATCATAGAAATAGATGGAAAGAAATATGGCTGTGAGCTTTTAGCTCAGGAATTTACCGGTGAGGAATATATGTGGGGCAGAATCATGAATGTATCTGCCTTTACCGATCAGGATGGCAATACAAAAATGTATTCCGGCCCGTCAAACTTAAGCCCTGAGAGCCAGGAATACAAAGAACTGGTAGAACAGCGGGTTGAAAAAATCAAAGAGGCAAATCCGGATGCAGACAAAGAACAGATACCGGAGGACCTGGTAACCTGTTCCGGAAGCGGCCTTGATCCGGATATATCAGTTGCTGCAGCCGAGTATCAGGTGCCAAGACTGGCAAAAGCGAACCAAATGACGGAAGATGAGATACAAGATATGATTGACAAATGTACCAACCATAAAATTTTAGGAATTTTCGGAGAGGAAACAGTCAATGTATTGAAAGTGAATCTGATGTTGAAAGGAATCTTATAATAGACAGGATGGCTCAGAGGTATAAAAATACACTGAGCCTGATTCTATTTCATTTCAGTCTAAAAGACTGAGAGAAGAGGGAGATCGTTATGGACAAGGAAAGACCGGATCCGGATAAAATCCTGAGAGATATAGAAAGAGAAGAAGAAAAGAAAAGCAGTGGCAGACTGAAGATATTTTTCGGATATGCTGCGGGAGTAGGGAAAACCTATACCATGCTGAAAGCCGCTCATAGCTTACAGAAAAATAATATAGATGTGGTGATTGGATATCTGGAACCCCATGCCAGACCGGAAACGATGAAGATGGCACAGGGACTGGAAACTGTTCCTGCAAAACAGGTGGATTATAATGGGATTAAATTGAAAGAAATGGATATAGATGCTGTCCTGAAAAGACGTCCGCAGGTAGTACTGGTTGATGAGTATGCACATACCAATGCAGAAGGAAGCCGTCATCAGAAAAGGTATCAGGATGTGGAAGAAATCCTGAAAGCAGGGATCAGCGTTTATACAACGGTCAATGTACAGCATATTGAAAGCCTGTGTGATATTGTAGCCTCCATTACCGGTATTTTTATGAAAGAGCGAATTCCGGATTCCGCTTTTGATATGGCAGATGAGGTGCAGCTTGTGGATCTTGAGCCGGAAGACCTGCTTCAAAGGTTAAAAGAAGGGAAAGTGTACCGGGAGGAACAGGCTTCCCGGGCTATGGATCATTTTTTTACAATAGAAAAGCTGACAGCCCTTCGTGAGATCGCACTGCGAAGAACAGCTGACAGGGTAAATCTTGTCACAGAACGGACAAAAAAAGAGGCAGGCGTCGAGTACTACACGGAAGAGAAGATACTTGTGGGAATCTCGCCGTCTCCGTCGAATCCGAAGATTATCCGGACAGCTGCCAGAATGGCGAAGGCTTTTGGAGGTTTGCTGGTCGGGCTTTATGTAGAAACACCAAATGCAGAGAAAAGAAGCCAGGAAGATAAAAAACGCCTGAAAGAAAATATACATCTGGCAGAACAACTGGGGGCAAAAATAGAAACGGTATGTGGAGATGATATTCCTTTTTTGATCGCTGAATATGCAAGAAACTCGGGCATTTCCAAAATTGTCACAGGAAGAAGTGTTCCTTCCCGGAGCTTCGTGCACAAACCTACGTTTACAGATAAGCTTGCGGCATATGCACCGGATATAGATATTTACATCATACCTGACAGCAAAATGGGGAAAGAAAAACAGAAGCTCCGAAATAATATGGATCACACGATGACAGTCAAAAATATGCTGAGTGCCTTGGTCTGTCTGCTTTTATCAACTGTGATGGGTTTTGTTTTTTATGAAATGAAATTCAGCGATACCAATATCATAACGGTATATATTCTGGGAGTTATGATTACTGCGATCATTACATCAAGTCGGACGATTTCATTCCTGCAGTCTGCAGCGAGTGTGGTGGTATTCAATTATTTTTTTACAGACCCAAGGTTTTCTCTGGATACTTATGATCCGGGGTATCCGGTTACTTTTGCGATTTCCTTTATCGCAGCCCTTATCACAAGCAATATTGCACTAAAAATGAAAACACAGGCAAGAGAACTGGCAAAACTTGCATATCGTACAAGGATTATCCTGGATACCAACCAGCTTTTGCAAAATGGAAAAACAGTAGAAGAAATAGGAAATACAATGGCAGCCCAGTTGGGAAAAGTGCTGGGTCATACAGTGGTATATTATGGGTTGGAGGGTGAACATCTTGGTTATCCTGTGATATATAATGTAAGCGGTGAGAAGGATGAATCTCATCGTACCAGACTGATTACAGAAAATGAACATGCAGTAGCCGAATGGGTTTTTAAAAACAATAAACGAGCTGGAGCAACTACGGGAACATTAAGTGAAGCTGCATGTTATTATCTTGCAGTCAGAAGTCTTGATGCGGTGTATGCTGTTGTAGGGATTGAAATTGAGGACGGAGAGATACTGGGTGCGTTTGAGAGTAATATGTTAATGGCTATCCTTTCAGAGTCGGCGACAGTTATGGAGCGGGAAGTTTTAAGAACCAGGGAAGAGGCTGCAACGGAAAAGGCAAACAGCGAAAAGCTGAGGGCCAATCTTCTGCGGTCCATTTCCCATGACCTCCGAACTCCGCTTACCAGTATTTGCGGAAATGCAGATATGCTTCTGCAGGGGAAACTGAATGAGGACAAAAAAGAAAAAGTGTATTCTTATATTTATGATGATTCTTTTTGGCTGTTGAATCTGGTAGAAAATCTTTTGTCTGTTACGAGAATTGAAGACGGTGGAATGAAGATTAAAAAGCAGGCAGATATGCTGGAAGATTTGATTGAAGAAGCACTGAAGCATATCAGCAGGAGAAGCAGGGAATTTTCGATACGGGTCAGCATGGAAGATGAAATGCAGCTTGTCAACGTGGACTCACGACTGATCCTTCAGGTAATTATCAATATTGTAGATAATGCGGTGAAGTATACACCTCCAGGTGGAGAAATTGTGATATCTACAAAGAAAGAAAAAGGTTTTGTACATGTGCAGATTGCAGATCATGGAAATGGGATTCAGGATGAAGACAAACCGCATATTTTTGAAATGTTTTATACAGCGAATAATGAAATAACGGATTCGAAACGGAGTCTGGGCCTTGGGCTTGCTCTCTGTAAATCAATTATCAATGCACATGGTGGGAAAATAATGGTTTATGATAATAAACCGAAAGGTGCCGTTTTTGGTTTTACGGTGCCAGCTGAGGAGGTAGAGATTCATGAATAATTCAAATATATTAGTGGTAGAAGATGATGCTGCCATTCGCAGTCTCATCACAACCGCCCTTGAGACAGAAAACTATAAATACCATGTGGCAAAAAATGGGAATCAGGCGATTATGGAAGCTGCAACACAGGCACCGGAACTAATCCTGTTGGATCTGGGACTTCCTGACATAGATGGGGTTGATGTGATAAGAAAAATACGTACCTGGTCAACTGTTCCAATTACTGTGATAAGTGCCAGAAGTGAAGATAAAGATAAGATTGATGCCTTAGATGCCGGTGCTGATGACTATATTACCAAGCCATTTTCAACAGCGGAACTTCTTGCAAGAATCAGAGGAAATTATAGAAGAATTCAGTATATACAGAATAATCAGCAGGGGGGAACTTCTGTCTTTCATAATGGCAGCTTAACAATTGATTATCAAATGCAGACAGTATATGTGAAAGAGGAAGAGATTCATGTGACTCCAATTGAATATAAAATCTTATGCCTGTTGGCGAAAAATCTTGGAAGAGTGCTGACCCATACCCACATCACGAAGGAAATATGGGGAAGTTCTTTGGAAGGAGACATTGCTTCACTCAGGGTTCATGTGGCAACAGTAAGAAAGAAAATAGAAAAGAAAGATAGCTCTAATAAATGTATACAAACACATGTGGGAATTGGGTATTGTATGGTTAAACAGGATTAAAGAACTGTTTGATGAGAGAATTATAGCTGATTACTAAGCATGTCGAAAGTACGAAATGTAATTGTTAGATAAATGAGTATGATAACACAGGGGCTTTCTCCCAAAATTGGGAAAAAGTCTTGGCAAAAATAACGGCGGGCAACCATGCCCACCGTTATATTATGCCTGTTTATTCTTGGAGGCCAAGATGCCTCTTGCTAGTGCAATGCCGACTTGTGGATATAGTTCCTGAATTTCCTGATATTTTTCTTCAATCAAATCTGGCTCATCTGCCCAGACATCCTCATAGATTTTCATAGCTTTTTTGAAATGGCTTTTTGCCTGTGAGAGATTTGCTGTAATCAGACTGATATTTCCCATGGATTCCTGCACCTGTGCATAATCCAGACAGTGATCGGAATTATGGGCTTTGATAATCTGGACCAGTCTCTGGAGAGCCGACATTGCACGCTCCGGTTCCTGCATTTCTGTCAATAAGGCTGCGTAATTGTTGATCTGCGGGATACTGTCATTGGTATAAAGCAGTTGGTACTGTTCCAGTAGAAGAATTCCCTTTTGCATGTGTTCTTTTGCAAGTTCTGTCTGACCGTTCATGCGGTAAAGACCTCCAAGATTTGCATGAAGGTTGGAAACGAGGTGGGCATTCCCTTCTGTGATTTCTTTGATCTGCGCAAGTGCTTCTTTTTCCAGTTTGATGGCTTTTTCTGGTTTTGTTTCCATGGTTGCCTGATAATCCAGCAACAGTGCCCGATCAGAAGTGGTGCCATAATTATTTTCTTTTAAAATTTGCTTCAATTCCCGGAGTATCTCTCTCATACCCTTTTGGTAGTGGTATTTTTCCATATATGGGAAGACATCCTCTAAAAACAGTAGGTATTTGGATATATCATCTTTTTCAATCAGGTGAATGATATTTTCCGCTGTCTGGAACAATTTTTTGTAATAGCTGACCTCCATGCCATGCATCAAACATATTTTTTGAAGGGAATCCAGCAAAGTGTGACAGCTCGTGATGGAAGGTCTGGTTTCAGAAAGGGCAATTTCCTGAATCATTGGATGCAGGGAAATGGTATGCCGGGTGTTTGCCTGCACAAAACCTGTCTCAATCAGGTCATTGATGTCATTTAAAGTAGTCAGTCCGAGCCAGTCAGCAAAGATACGGGCGGAAATACCGGCAGGAGGCAGAAAACAAAAATCACGCATGATATCCTGTTGTTCCTGCGAAATGGAATATAGGGAGAACAGGGTGTGAATATGGTTATAGTATGTTGCCTTGCTGTTCTGTCCGTCTTTGATAGCACTGATTTTGTCTTCATTTTCAAGAGATGCCTTTTCCTCACGGAGTTTTTCCAGTAATTGCTTTGGAGGTAAAATCCCATTTTCCAGAAGTTTTGCTGCTAGTTCTACCGCAAAGGTATGGCGGTGAACGGTTTGTATAATCTCTTCTACAAGTGTCCGGTGTTCTTCTGCTTCCGAATAAAATGCAGATGTCAGCTGAAACAGGCTGGAAAGCTCCCGTATTTCTTTTAGCTGCAGAATGCAGTATCCGTCAAATTTACTTCTTGTCGTAAAAAGAATCCGGCACCGATATTTCAATATTACTGACAGGAAACTGTCCTGTGTGGCAGTAATATTGAAATTATCTATGATGAGCAGGGTATCATCCTTCAGAGAACGAAGAAAACGGTTGTGCTTCCGGAATCGTTCTTCTTCACTGTTTTCCGGCAGATCGTCAGTGAAATCCATATCTGTAACTGACTGATGTAAATCTCCGGTATATTTGACATAAAGGATGTTCGTATAATATTTTTTGTATTGTTTCGCATATGCTTTCGCCAGCTCACTCTTTCCGATTCCGGCAATCCCATAGAGAAATACTTTGCTGTTTTCTTCCAGCATTGTATGTAATTCTCCCAGTTCTTCTTCCCTTCCAACAAAATGACGGCACGGCCTAGGCACTTCACTGTCCATGATATAATCCAGAACAACCGGGGAGAGGGCGCCACCTGCGATCAGCTTCTGATTTCTGGTATCCCTTTTAACAAATTGACGCTCCATACCAAAGGAGATCAGCTTTGCCAGAAACAGGAGCCGTGAATCCGCAGGTTTGTACAGCAATGCCAGTTTATTCTTTTTCGCTTCGGAGACGGTGGCATCCTGCATAAACAGGGTGTAAACATCCTGCAGTGCCTTGTTGCAGTCGGTCAACAGTGGCAGAAGATTCTGATGTATTGTTTCAGCCAGTTTTTCCTGCTTACTTGGTTTGGCATAGTAAGTAGAAATTTTGGGACTGATCTTCGCCTGTCCTGTCATCCATCGGCAGACAAGCCCATTATCAAAAGAAAAATCTTTGCTTTCCGGGCTGTCCATAAAATCCTCAAATACTTCATATAAAAATTCAGGCTGGCTCATCTGGTTACTTTCGCTGATATGATTTTTTAAACATGTCATTATAGAGCAAAAATCGCATCGATCCAATCGCAATCCCACCTTTTTGTATCATTTCTGTTTTTATCTGGTACTAGATTCTTTTATCATAACACAAACATATGTTCCACACAATGGCGTTTCAATATTGTGAACAAAAGTAACAGGGAAACAGTCAATCTGTACTCAATTTCTGCTCAATGAGAATCTAATAGCTTTCCTGTAATATGACCACAGAATAAAAAAGGGGAAGGAGAAGCTTGTGAAACAGAATATTGAATTTGAACGGTGCATTGATTTTCTTGTGCGAATGTTAGATAAATACGGCGAAGAGCTGCTTCGGGAACTGGAGGAGGAAAAGAAAAACAATGGACAGGAGAAAACAGAAGAAAATGAAAAAGAGGCGGCAGCTTCCTGAGATGAGAATTCCAGGGCTGCCGCTTCTTTTATGAGAAGAGCATTATTCTGTGTCTTGAGCCTGCATTTCTGACAGCATTATTTGTTCCAAGCGGTTAATGTCCGGAAATACCACTTTTTTTCCTCTGGCATGGAGCTGGCGGAGGCGTTTCATATTTGTGCTGACTTCTTTATGGATAGAGTGTTTTACCGGCACGGGATTATTGTTGCGAGTATGTATGTGATCAAGATAACAATCTCTGACAGGAAACATATTCTGGAGAAGGAAAGCGGCTTCTTTTCCATCAAATTCGCCGAGAACGATAGTCAGGCAGCGTCCATATTTTTGTTCTTGTTTATCATGGATCACTTTATATTTTTGGACCCTTGAACTTAACGGAACCATCCAGAGCAAAGAAGTCTTTTCATCCCGCAGGCAATAAAATGTCGGACGGTATGTACCGTTTTCTTTGTTTTGCATCAGGTTACCGTCTTGTACTTTTTCAAAATATTCATCTTTTATGTGGTAAACATATCCTTCTTGATAAATCATTTCATCACCTATTAATTAGAATCCTGCTTGCAGGATTCTACGCCTGCGGCGGGTTGCTTGCAACAAATTTCTTCTTCGCCGCAGTGTGATCCTGCGGAGCAATTTTTATAAGGAGGAAAACGGAGTTTTTCGCCTTATAAAAATCAGCCCTGCCATGCGGCAGGGCCGAGAATTTTCGAGCCGGACATTTGTTAGACGCTTCCGGTAAGCGAACCATATTTTCGAGCCGTTTATTTATAAGCCGCCAGCGGTGAGCGGACAATATTTTCGATGACAGGTATTCCTGTCTCTATCATTATTATATGTTTGGGACGAAAATATGTCAATGGGAATTAAAAATTTTGAAAAACAGGTATTGAATAGAGTTGGAACAGATGGTAAAATCTAGTTGGGACAATAAAAGGGCGTAATAAATGAGGTAAATGCCATGAAGAATAAAAAAATCAGATGTTATGTATATATCCGTGTATCCACCACCATGCAGGTGGATGGCTACAGTCTGGATGCACAGAGAGATAAACTGAGAAAGTATGCTGAGTATCAGAATATGGAGATTGTACAGGAATTTGCAGATGAAGGGAAATCAGGTAAAAGCGTAGAGGGCAGACCGGAATTTCAGCGGATGTTGGACAATATTGAAGATGGTACGGACGATGTACAGTTTGTGCTGGTATTTAAGCTTTCCCGTTTTGGACGTAATGCGGCAGATGTTTTGAATTCATTGCAGAGGATGCAGGATTTTGGAGTAAATCTGATCTGCGTAGAAGATGGCATTGACAGTTCCAAAGACAGTGGCAAGCTGATGATCTCCGTTTTGTCAGCTGTGGCAGAAATTGAACGTGAAAATATTCTGGTGCAGACCATGGAAGGTCGGAAACAGAAGGCAAGGGAAGGTAAATGGAATGGTGGCTTTGCTCCCTATGGTTACAAACTGGTAAACGGAGAACTTCAGATTGCAGAGGACGAAGCAGAGGTAATTCGATTGATCTTTGATAAATTTATCCATACCAATATGGGAATGAGTGCGATTGCGGCATGGCTGAATCAGCATGGATATAAAAAGAAAAAGAGACAGAATAATACGCTGGATGCTTTTGCAACTTCATTCATCAAAGGTGTTCTGGATAATCCAATCTATTGTGGTAAATTGGCATTTGGTCGGAGGAAGAATGAAAAAGTTCCCGGAACAAGAAATGAATATCGGATTGTAAAGCAGGAAGAATATATGCTGAATGATGGCATCCATGAAGGTATCATTTCAGAAGAGGATTGGGAACTGGCACATCAGAAACGGCAGAAAACAGGAGTATCATACGAAAAGACCCATAGTCTGGAGCATGAGCATATTTTATCCGGCATTTTGAAATGCCCTCTTTGTGGCAGCGGAATGTATGGGAATGTCAATCGGAAAAAACGAAAAGACGGTACGGCATATAAGGACTATTTTTATTATGCCTGCAAGCATCGGAAGCTGGTGGACGGGCATAACTGCAGCTACCGCAAACAATGGAGTGAAGATAAGGTGAATGATGCGGTAGAGGAAGTAATCCGGAAACTTGTGCAGAATCCCAAATTTGAGGAGGCAATTATAAAGAAGATCGGTGCAAGGATTGACACGTCGGAAGTGGAAAAGGAAATTGAAGAACTGGAGAAACAGCACCGACAGCTGACCGGAGCAAAGAACAGGCTCGGACAGCAGATGGACAGCCTGGATATTACAGATCGATTCTATGAGAAAAAATATCAGGATATGGAGACAAGATTGTACCGTCTCTATGATGAAATTGAGGGAGTGGAGAACAGTATCAGTGAGGTAAAGAACCGATTACTGAACATCAAACAGAAGAAAATTTCGGAAGATAACGTCTATCAATTTCTACTGTATTTTGATAAACTGTATGATAAGTTCACCGACTTGGAGAAAAAAGAGTTTTTAAGCAGTTTTGTAGAGCAGGTGGACATTTATGAGCAGGAGCAGCCGGATGGCAGATTCCTGAAGCACATTAAGTTCCGCTTCCCAGTGTATTTTAATGGTGCGGAAACAGAAGAACTTAGTTGGGACAATGAAAGTACCGTTGAAGTCGTGTGTTGTCTACATCGGGTGAATTCGTAGAAGTCCTTAATTTTCGTGAAAGCAACGAGGAGAGTTCCGAAGAAACAACTGGCTGTAAAGCCAGTGTTTATGCGGAATTTGACGACTGCACACGATCTGAGAATTTCATAGAAATTCTCAGATTTAGACACTTTTCGAGGTATATGAGTTTCACATCAACAGGCAAACAGGGCAAGAAAAAGCAGATTATGAATGGAATCGAAGTGTCAGTAGTATTGCATCTGGTATGAGGAAATACATTCGGACAGAATTAACATTTTTTATTTAATAGCATAGAGAAAAGCCAAAAGGACGCTTGTTTTCAGAACTTCTGCAAGATGAGTGTCCTTTTCTTTTATCCCAAGGCAAAGGAGAAGATAAAAAATGGAAAGGAAGAAAGAAATTTGTGGTGGAAATCACGCCTTATTATTATGAACACGGCGTTTGCCTGGAAGACCATGATGGGACTTCTGCTCATCTTTATACAATCTTAATTTCAAAACAAACTTACTTACGCCCATTTAATACAAATAAAGATAGAATAAAGGAAAATGAAATTAAGATTATGGGGATATAGTTATGCAACAGACAAACAGATCAAGACATCGACATATAACATCATTTCAAGTGATTAGTTTAGGGTTTTTATCCGTGATTCTCTTAGGCAGTCTGCTTTTGATGCTGCCGATTGCTACAAAAAGCGGTCAGTGTACCTCCTTTTTGGATGCTTTGTTTACCGCAACTTCTGCGGTTTGTGTGACGGGACTGGTTGTTAATGATACGGCAACCTACTGGTCTTTATTTGGCCAAGGAGTTATTTTACTGCTGATTCAAATCGGAGGTATGGGAATTATTACGATTGCTATTGCGATTGCTGTTGTTTCCGGACGCAAAATCGGGTTGATGCAGCGAAGTACCATGCAAGAGGCAATTTCGGCTCCAACGGTGGGTGGTATTGTGCGGAGAACGCAATTTATTATTCGGACTACTATTCTTATCGAAATCATTGGTGCGGTTCTTTTAGCCCCCGTTTTTTGCAGGGACTTTGGGTTTTGGAAAGGAATATGGTATTCACTGTTCCATTCTATTTCTGCTTTTTGCAATGCAGGATTTGATCTAATCGGTATAAGAACCCCTTTTTCCTCGTTGACCTCTTATTCTGTACAGCCGATTGTAAATCTTGTAATTATGATGCTGATTATTGCAGGAGGTATTGGATTCCTTACCTGGGAGGATATAAAGAATCATAAATGGCATTTAAAAAAATACCGGATGCAAAGCAAGGTGATTTTTATGGTAACAGGAATATTGATATTCTTACCGGCTCTTTACTTTTTTTATTTTGAGTTTTCAAATGTGCCTCTTACAGAAAGAGTATGGGTTTCTTTGTTTCAATCCGTTACGCCGAGAACAGCAGGATTCAATACGGCAGATTTGACTTTACTCAGTGAAGTTGGGCAAATGCTTATCATTATGCTGATGCTCATTGGTGGCTCGCCTGGTTCCACTGCAGGTGGTATGAAAACGACAACTCTTGCAGTTCTCGTTTCATCGGCATTATCTGTATTTAGAAAAAAGGAACACACCAATTTTTTCGGCAGACAAATTCCGGATGACACTATCAGAAATGCAGCTACGATTTTTTTGATGTATATCGTTTTATTCCTTGTCGGAGGAATGGTAATTAGCAGAACAGAAGATATTCCACTTATGACCGCTTTGTTTGAGACGGCGTCGGCAATCGGGACGGTAGGGTTATCGTTGGGAATAACTCCTGACCTGGGGTTTGTTTCCCATATAATCTTGATTTGCCTGATGTTTTTTGGCAGAGTGGGAGGATTGACCTTGATTTTTGCTACCATTTCTGAAAAAAAGCCTAACGGTTCAAAATATCCTCAGGAAAAAATTACAGTAGGTTAAGGAGAATAAAAAAATGAAATCAATATTACTTATCGGTCTGGGAAGATTCGGACGGCACATTGCTATAAAATTAGATGAATTGCATCATCATGTGATGGCGGTAGATAAAGAAGATACTCGAGTTGATGCTGTACTTCCCTTTGTAACTAACGCTCAGATTGGGGATGCGACTAATGAGGATTTTTTAAGTTCGCTTGGTGTTGGGAACTTTGATGTTTGTATTGTGGCTATCGGAGATAACTTTCAGAATTCATTGGAAGTAACGTCCCTTTTGAAGGAACTCGGTGCAAGAATGGTGGTGTCTCGTGCCGCTCGTGATGTTCATGCAAAATTTCTTTTACGAAACGGCGCAGATGAAATTGTTTATCCCGAAAGGCAGCTTGCCGATTGGGTTGCGATCCGTTATAGTGCTGATCATATTTTCGATTACATAGAACTAGATGAAGAACATGCAATCTTTGAAATATCTATACCGGGAGAATGGATAGGAAAAACAATCGGTCAGTTGGATATACGAAAAAAATATAACATCAATATTATGGCGCTGAAAACAAATGATATTATGAATTTGAAAATAAGTTCCGATACGCAGTTGTTAAAGGACAGTACCATGCTTGTTCTTGGGGAGACGAAACATATTCAAAAATGTTTTCATATTTAATTTTTGAAAGAAGTTGGTGATATGAAAGACTTTGTTTTACTTATAGTGGTATTGGCAGCATTTATTTATGGTTATTTTCTTATGGAAAAGCTGGATAAATTTCTCAAGGAAAATCAATCCCAAAAACTTATTTCAGATTCTAAGCTCAGGATTGGATTTGAAACACCTGCAATCATAGATTCTATTGCAGATCTATTAGAACAATTTTCAAGCGAATACCCAAACTATGAGCTGAACCTGTTCTACGGTTCTGTAAGTGAAATAATAAATGGGCTGGGAAATAATAAACTTGATTTTGGCTTTATCATAGAAAATTCTAACGATATTTTGAAAGATGAGTATTGTTCCTTATCCCTTCAAATAAAGCAAAGTGTCATTACTCCAGGCTCTATAGACATTGCGGTACATCCCATCAACACGATTGAGAAACCAGCGAGAGTGATATGGCAAAATGACATTAATTGTATGAAGGGTCTATTTGTCGAAAAATTGCGTGATTTTTCGGAGCGTTTTCTGCTTTCGGCTACACGCCCGAATGGAAAAAAAGAAGAAAAGGTGGTATAATCTTTATGCGATTTTAATGTCAGTGCTAAAATGCTTTTCTGAAATTTACGTATTATTCTATATAATGTTTTTGTATAAGGAGATGACCGTATGAGTGAAAGCAGACACAATCCGGATCAGTTATTAAAGGAAATCCAAGCTGATGAAGAAAACCGTAATAAAGGACATTTGAAAATCTTTTTCGGATATGCAGCTGGTGTGGGTAAAACCTACGCCATGTTAGAAGCAGCTCATATGGAAAAACAGCAGGGAATTGACGTGGTAGCCGGTTATGTAGAACCCCACGCACGTCCCAAAACAGCAGCTCTTTTGAATGGATTAGAAGTTCTTCCTACAAGAGAAGTTTTTTATAATGGTATGATACTGGACGAATTCGACATTGGCATGGCGTTGAAAAGAAAACCACAGCTTATCCTTGTAGATGAACTTGCGCATACGAATGCCGAAGGATGCCGTCATGCAAAACGGTATCAGGACATTAAGGAACTTTTGAATGCAGGGATTGATGTCTATACGACTGTCAATGTTCAGCATATTGAAAGCCTTTGTGATACAGTTGCATCCATTACGGAAATTGTTGTACGGGAACGCATCCCGGATTCTATTTTTGATAATGCAGATCAGGTTGAATTAATAGATATTGAACCACAGGATTTGATCAACCGTTTGAATACAGGAAATGTATACAGACAGACACAGGAAAAACAGGCAGTAGAAAATTTTTTTACAATAGAAAATCTGACAGCTCTCCGGGAGATTTCACTGCGGCGATGTGCGGACCGGGTGAATATCCTCACAGAAAATACCCGCATAAAAAATCATGGAGATTATCACACAGGCGAACATATTCTTGTATGTCTATCTTCTTCTCCATCCAATGCGAAAATTATCCGTACCGCCGCAAAAATGGCTTCTGCTTTTAAAGGGGAGTTTACGGCTCTATTTGTAGAAACCCCAGATTTTTCGGTGATGAGCGAGGAAAATGTAAAACGCCTGCGTTCAAATATTTGTCTTGCTGAGCAGCTTGGGGCAAAAATAGAAACAGTTTACGGAGAAGATGTTCCGTTTCAGATTGCGGAATTTACTCGTTTGTCCGGTGTGTCAAAGATTGTGATCGGACGTAGTTCTGCTACAAAACGGCATTTGCTCAGCAAACCGACCCTGACAGAAAAATTGATTGATTATGCCCCTAACCTGGATGTGCATATTATTCCGGATACGGTTTCTAATGCGGCAGTGTATCAGTTAAGAGGGGGCAGGAAAAAGAATCATATCGTATTCTCTGTCACTGATACATTAAAATCTACTGCGATTCTGATTTTATCCAGTTTAGTCGGAATGATTTTCCGGAAATTTGGATTTGACGAAGCAAATATCATTACTGTTTTTGTTTTAGGTATTCTTGTCACCGCTGTCATCACGAAACATCAGATATACAGCCTAATTTCCTCGATTGTAAGTGTTTTGGTCTTTAATTTCCTGTTTACGGAACCTCAATTTACCTTGCAGGCGTATGATCAGGGTTATCCTGTTACCTTTATTATCATGTTGTTGGCGGCATTTTTAACCGGTTCTCTTGCTATACGGATTAAAAACCAAGCAAAACAGGCGGCACAATCTGCTTACCGTACCAAAGTGTTATTTGATACAAACCAGCTATTGCAACAGGCAAAAGATAAAAATGAAATTGTATCTGCAACTTCAAATCAGCTCATTAAACTCTTGAGAAAAGATATCGTTTTTTATTTAGCTGATGGAGAAGTGTTGGATACGCCGCATATTTTTTCTGTAACTGAAGAAAATTTGGAATCGTGTATTTCCGAAAATGAAAAGGCCGTTGCCGGCTGGGTATTGAAAAACAATAAACGTGCCGGAGCTACAACAGGAACGCTTTCCAATGCAAAATGCCTGTACCTTGCTGTTCGCAGCAGCAGTATGGTATATGGAGTTATTGGAATCGTGATGGGGGAAATACCTCTTGATCCATTTGAAAACAGTATTCTACTATCCATTCTCGGAGAATGTGCCCTGGCTTTGGAAAATGAGAAAAATGCCCGTGAGAAACAGGAGGCGGCCATTCTTGCAAAAAATGAACAGTTGCGAGCGAACCTGCTGCGTGCTATTTCACATGATTTGAGGACACCGCTGACATCCATTTCCGGTAATGCCAGCAATCTTTTGTCCAACGGCGATTCTTTTGATAATGATACAAAAAAGCAGCTGTACATGGATATTTATGATGATTCCATGTGGCTGATTAACCTTGTAGAAAACTTGCTGGCTGTAACCCGGATTGAAGAAGGACGGTTGAATCTCCGTATAACGGAAGATTTGATGGATGACGTGATCACAGAAGCGTTACATCATATTAACCGAAAGAGTGAAGAACATCATATTTCCGTTGATAGCAAAGAAGAATTTCTTCTTGCAAAAATGGATGCAAAGCTTATTGTTCAGGTAATCATCAATATTGTTGATAATGCTATCAAATATACACCTAAAAACTCTCATATTGTTATTCGGACAGAAAAGCGGGGAAAACAAGCAATCGTATCTATATCGGATGACGGAAACGGAATTGCTGACGAAATAAAGCCACGGATATTCGACATGTTCTATAGCGGTGCAAATCAAATTGCAGACAGCCGCCGAAGTTTAGGACTCGGATTATCTTTGTGCAAGTCCATTATTAACGCCCACGGCGGAGAACTTACTGTTTCAGATAATCTGCCGCACGGAACAGTATTTACATTTACATTACCGGCAGGGGAGGTCAAAGTATATGAATAAATCACTAATATTAGTTGTAGAAGATGACACATCTGTCAGAAATTTAATTACAACAACCTTAAAAGCGCACGAATACCGATATCTGACGGCACCCGATGGTCAATCGGCAATTTTAGAAACATCTTCACACAATCCTGACATTGTTTTACTTGATTTAGGACTTCCTGATATAGATGGTGTTGAGATTATTAAAAAAATCCGTACTTGGTCAAACATGCCAATCATCGTAATCAGTGCTCGCAGTGAAGATACTGATAAAATTGATGCGTTGGATGCTGGCGCAGATGATTATTTAACAAAGCCATTTTCTGTTGAGGAACTGCTTGCCAGACTACGAGTCACGCAAAGAAGGTTATCGATGATGCAAAAAGTATCCCCTGCCGAAGCGGTTGTTTTTGTAAACGGAAAACTTCGTGTAGATTATGCTGCAGGTTGTGCTTATTTGAATGAAGAAGAGTTGCATTTAACACCTATTGAATATAAGTTGCTTTGCCTGTTGACAAGAAATATAGGAAAAGTTCTGACCCATACTTTCATTACGCAAAGCATTTGGGGAAGTAGTTGGGATAATGATATTGCTTCCCTTCGTGTGTTTATGGCAACACTTCGTAAAAAAATCGAGAAAGAACCAAACTCTCCACAATATATCCAAACACACATTGGCGTGGGGTATCGGATGCTGAAAGTTGATTGAACTTCACAACACCATAGTTAAAGTTGGAATATAAGCGTGAAGGATTTCAGGAAATGATCCGGAAGTGTCTGAACGGCGAAATGCTTTTGACAATTTTAAGTTCTCTGGCGCAGGAAGAAGTGGAATCTCTTTCCAGTAACGTGAAAATGGGATTACAGATGAAAATGAAACGTGGAGAACTGGTTGGCTTTAATGGTTGTTTTGGTTATGATTATCATCAGGATACAAAGATGATTACTGTAAATGAAACAGAAGCAGAATGATTTATTTTATACATGTAGCTTGATCGACTATATTGCAAGAAAAACAAAAAATGTTAGAGCGGATATTGTGAATCAACTGGGAAAAGAGCGTATCGAAAAGATTTATGAGCTGGCAGATGTGTATCATTGTGACAACATTGAACGTGTGGCAGAAGATTTTATTGCTGAAGCTAATATTAAGGATGGAACATTTGATAATGTGAAAGCATGTCAATATATAATTCCATCATATTTGGACATAGGGAAAGTATATAAACGGCTAATTAAAATGGTATCGAAAAAAGATAATGTTAACGTAATTGATGCACTGATTAAAGTCTATAATTCATTTATCAGCGAAAAGATAGATGATTATAACAGCAGTTTGTATTATGAAAATCCATCGTATATATTTACCTGCTATGAAGAAAATAAAATGATATAAGACAGAAAATAATTGCTCCCACTTGCAAAATCCCCACACACCCTGTATCATTTCAAAAGGAACAAAACGAAATAACAAGGAGTGGGTTTCATTGACAAAAGTCAGGAAAAAACCAAAGAAGAATATAACAAAAAACATAAATAAAAAATCATTCATACAAAATACACCAAACATCGCAGAAAAACTGGACACCGAGATGGTAGCATTTTTAGACACAGAATTCCTGACCTCTCAGGTAAAGGGCGGACCGCCGGCGAAGCTTGTATCGGTTGGATTCGTGGTCTGCGGGAAAGATTTTGAGGAAGTGACAAGATTTCATTCTTATATTTATGCAGAGGATAAGCTGCATGACCGGTTTCAGGAGATGACCGGAATTGAGGAGGAAGATCTTTTAAGTGCGCCGGATTATGAACTGGTGATGGAAGAAGTCGCAGAGCAGCTGGAAGCATGGGAGGTATCAAGGGTCTATGTATGGGGACCGGATAAATACGTGATACAGAGAGATCTCTTAGAATACCGCAAGGCTGCATCGAAACGGACCAAAAAGATCGTGAACCGTATCCTTCGTATGATCAAAGACATAGAAGACATCTATTCGGCGAAACTGGATCTGCAGAGTGCCGGGATCGGAAGTCTGAAGATCCTTTGTGGGCTGGGAACGGAAGTCAGCCATAATGCACTGGATGATGCGGTAGATCTGAAGAATATCATTAAGCACATTGATCTGGAAGGATGTTCGGAGCATATGTTGCAGATCATGAAAAAATATACGGCTGAGAAGGAAGTGTACTACAGACAGCGCAGATTCCGTGAAAAATGGGAAGATGTATCAGAAGAAATTCAGGAAAAGACGCTTGGTCTGCTGAAAGAGCTTGGAAAGGTAGATACAGTAGAAGCAAGAGCACTCAGGGATGACCTTATGGTCATGTGTACCGGAGAAGCCATATCATTTCCGACATTGGAAGAATATATCCGGAAAGAAGAAAAAGAATAAAATAAAAAGAATATTTATCGGTTGACCTGTATATCATGGTAATAAAATAAAGAGAAGTATTACAAACTTTAATAGTGAAATAACACAAAATAATACTAAAACAAAGATTACATTTTAGAAATAGTGTAAAAAAGCAGAAACTAATTCGTGATAAAAACGATAAATCAACAAAATTAACAGATAATTTTAAGCAAAATTGCAGATTGACGGAAATCAGTAAAACAGTTAGAATAATCACAAGTTCATAAAGAACAAGACAGACAAAGGCGTCGCGGTTCACATACCTGCGGCGCCTTTTTGTAATCAAAGTTTTCCGTATTTCATTTATCTGAAATATAAGAAACTATTTTCTAATTCATCCCGGGTAGGTTAGAAGGTCTGTCGGACGGAAATGCAAGGGCGCATTACAAAAATCATTTGTAATGCGCCCTTACATTTTCAGTTATTAGAGGATCCAAAGAAAACTGTCTTATAGCAGATTTCAAAGATGGAACAGTAAGGAGGACCACAATTATGAAAAAGAAATTAGTAGCAGTTATGATGTGTGCAGCAATGGTGGCAATGCTTGGCGTAGGATGTGGAAGTAAATCAAGTGATGATTCTTCATCCAAATCCGAGACCAAGAAAACTCTGACAGAAGATGATATCAAAGACAGCATGAAAGGTGTAAAACTGAAAGTCGGAACAACCGGACTTTTCGGACCATTTTCTTATTATGATGAAGATGGAAAGACATTGATAGGATATGATCTGGATCTGATAAATGATTTGCAGGACCTGTTAGGATTTGAGATTGACGGAGGCATTCAGGCAATGGATTATTCGGCTCTCACAACCTCACTTGCAGAAAACAAACTGGATATGGGAGCTGCAGCACTTTGTGCAACAGATGAAAGAAAAGAAGTTATGAAGTTCTCAGATATCTATTGTGATTCCGGCCAGGTTGTTATGGTAAATAAATCAAATGATGAAGGAATCAAGAGTGTTGATGACCTGAAAGGCAAGAAAGTAGCCGTAGAAAAAGGAACAGCTTCTCATACGTATGCATCTAAGAACCTTTCCGATGCAGATCTGGAAGTACATGATACGATCACAACCGCATACGAATCTCTGGAACAGAAGAAAGTAGATGCAGTTATTCAGGACGGACCTGGAGCAAACTTCTATATTAAGACAACACCGGACAGCAATCTTGAAGTCGTAGGAGATGAATTCAATCAGGGCCAGGCACCATATTGTGTAGCCATTTCCAAAGAATGCAAATATTACGATGAGATCAATGCAGCCGTAAAAGTACTGATCAAAAATGGTACAACAGATGAATTGTATGCAAAATGGTGCGAATAGATCTTATGGATCATATTTGAAATGAACGAAAAAAACAACAGATAGGAAGAGATAGTATATGGATATGAAATTTTTGGATGTTTTACTCCCGATGATGTTCGACGGATTAAAACTAACAGTATTGATCGCTGTAGTAGGTATCGGTATCGGATTCCTGATCGGAAGTCTCTGTGGATATTTATTACAGTCTAAGTATAAAGTAGGAAAAGCAATCGCTGAGGTTTACATTTGGATTATCAGAGCAACACCACTTATGGTGCAGGCACTTTACGGATATTTCGTAATTCCAAAATTGGTCGGCGTAGAAATCAGCAGTACGATCGTCGGAATTGGAGTTATTGCATTGAACTCCGGAGCATTTATTTCTGAGATCGTCAAAGGAGCACTGATGGGAATTGATCCGGGACAGAAAGAAGCCGGGGCATCTCTTGGACTTACCAGTTCACAGACGATGCTCCACCTGATCATTCCGCCGGCATTCAAATCCGCCTTACCGGCCCTCTTTAACCAGTTTATTACATCCGTAAAGGATACGGCATTATTATCAGCCATTGCGGTAAATGAGATCACACATCAGGCACAGGCATATGCAGCTTTAAGCTTTAAAGCAATTCCTACATATACCGCACTGGCAGTGTTCTACTTGATAATACTTTCTATATTGATAATTGTTCAGAAACAGATTGAAAGAAAAATGAGGTGATTGATATGATTAAAATTAGCCATTTATCAAAGAAATTCGGAAACCTGGAAGTATTAAAAGATATCAACCTTGATATCGAGGAAGGAGAAGTTGTATGTATCATCGGACCATCCGGTTCCGGAAAAAGTACCTTCCTTCGATGCATCAACCAGTTGGAGAGTCCATCCGGAGGAATTGTAGAATACGAAGGAAAGAACCTGTTAGATAAGAAATGTGACATTCGTAAATTCCGTGAAGAGGTTGGTATGGTATTTCAGAGATTCAATCTGTTCCCATTAAAGACGGTTGCGGAGAATGTTATGATGGCGCCGGTTCTTACCAAACATATGAACAAAGAAGAAGCGCATGAAAAAGCGCTGGAACTTTTGGATAAAGTCGGATTAAAAGATAAAGCAGATGTCTATCCAAGTACACTTTCCGGAGGACAGCAGCAGCGAGTTGCCATAGCAAGAGCACTTGCAATGGAACCGAAAGCACTTCTTTTTGATGAACCGACATCCGCACTGGATCCGGAACTGGTAGGTGATGTACTGGATGTTATGAAATCCCTGGCAAAAGAAGGAATGACGATGATCGTTGTAACACATGAGATGGGATTCGCCCGCGATGTGGCAGACAGAGTTATCTTCATGGCTGATGGATATGTAGTAGAAGAAGGAAAGCCAGAACGCATCTTTACAGCTCCGAAAGAGAGAAGAACACAGACCTTCCTGTCACGTATTCTTCCGGCAACTGCATAGAATACAGATTAGAAAATCAATAACAGAGACGCTTAACTAAATATTGATATACTATCCTTTTGAGGGGCAGGGTGACCTGCCCTTCTCGGTTTGTGTATAATAAAATTCTATATTGACAGAAAAAAATAGTTGTACTAACATCCAAGTGGTTGATGGTACAACTATTTTTGATTAAAAAAACCAGACAAAAGAGAGGAATGCAGGGGAAAATGACAAAGGGGAAACCACAGACAACAAAAAACAATACGGCACAGGAGAATCTGACAGAGCGACTGGAACGAAAAGAGACAGTGAGGGGAACTGCACTTACCATTGCAGGAGGGTTCTTGTGGGGGATTGCCGGAGTATTCGGAAAATACACATTTGAGTACAAAGGAGTGACTGCAACGTGGATCGTGAATGTACGTCTGATCATTGCAGGGATCATATTATTGACCAGAGCGTATATGGTGCAGAAGGACGGAATATTCCGTATCTGGAAAAATAAGCGGCATGTGCTCAGGATGCTGGTATATGGAGTGATTGGTATCGCCGGATGTCAGATGACGTATTATCTGGCGGTGGAAGATTCCAATGCGGGAATTGCAACTGTTCTGCAGTATACGGCGCCGGTAATGATTATGGTACTTCTTGCACTTAAGAACTGGAAACTTCCGGGAAAAAATGAAATCCTTGCCCTGATCCTTGCATTTGGCGGAACGGTATTGCTGGCAACACATGGTAATCTGACTCAGCTAAGTGTATCGAAAACGACATTGATATTCGGTCTTTCATCGGCAGTCGCAACGATATTCTATAATCTGGTTCCGGGGAATCTGATGGATATCTATGGAACATTTCCGATGGTTGGCTGGGGTATGCTGATCAGTGGAATCGGTCTGACACCATTTGTGCGGCCATGGACGCTGGTGGAAGATATTACCTGGGACTGGCAATGTATTGGCTGTATTGTAGTTGTGATTATTTTCGGTACAGTGATGTCTTTTAGCTGTTATATGGAAGGCGTACGGCTGATCGGTGGTTCCAAGGCAAGTCTGCTCGCATCGGTAGAGCCGTTAACAGCGACAGCAATGTCCGTGATTTTTATGCATGTGGCATTTTCCGGAATGGATCTGGCAGGATTTGTCGGAATCATTGCCGGTGTGATCATATTGTCACTTCCAAATAAGAAATAAGAGAAAGATTGTTTAACGCAGTACTATGATGAAAGAAACTGTCTTTTGATTAACAAATATAAATGATGCATAAATGCATAAAAATAGAATAAAATGTATAAAATTGGGAGGAAAAACAAAAAAATACGAAAAAATATTCGTCTATAATTGCATCTATTTATTGATTTTTATAAATGATTGTGATAAAATTAACGAATAATAAAGGAATACGGAGGGTATAATATGTTAAACGGTTTAAACAACATTGTAAACTTCCTGAATGGTTACATCTGGGGTGTAGGAATGTTGGTACTGATTGTAGGAAGCGGTTTATATTTTACAATCAGACTGCATGGTTTCCAGTTTGTACATTTTAAGGATATGTGGAGCAGAATTATTGACAAACAGGATTCTGACTCGGGAATTTCGGCATTCGGTTCGTTCTGTACGACTATGGCAATGCGTGTCGGTACAGGTAACGTAGCCGGAGTTGCGGTAGCAATTTACATGGGAGGTCCGGGAGCATTGTTCTGGATGATCCTTGCAGGTATGACGAACTCAGCAGTATGCTTCGCAGAGTGTACACTGGCAGTTCTGTATAAGACACGTATTGACGGCCAGTATCGTGGTGGTGGAGCTTATTGTGCAGAGAGAGGTCTTGGATGGAAGAAATATGGTGCATTTATGGCCCTGATTCTTATGATCGGAACTTCCGTATTCATGCCGGCAGCAGCTACATATACAATCTGTGACGGATTCCATAATGCGATCAAGATTCCGATGTGGGTAAGTGCATTGATCATTGCATTGATTCTTGCAGTAGTAGTTATCGGTGGTGTAAAACGTATCAGTGCGATCGCATCTATGATCGTACCATTCATGGTAACGGTATATCTGATCGCAGCAGTTGTAATTATTGTTATGAACATTACAGCAGTACCGGCACTGATCAAAACAGTTGTAACAGCAGCATTTGCCAAGAATGCAGTATTTGGTGGAACAATCGGTGTGATCATCCAGCAGGGTGTTAAGAGAGGTACATTCTCAAGTGCATCTGGTATGGGTGAAGCATCTCCTACAGCAGCAGCGGCAGAGACAAGCCATCCGGTAAAACAGGGTATGGCCAATGCAGCAGGTGTATGGCTTGATACAGTTATCATCTGTACTGCATCAGGACTTATGATTCTGTTAACAGACTGCTTTAATACAGCAGGCGGATATGTCGGAAGTGGCTCTACAGAACTTCCTGCACTCGCAGCAGCAGGAACGAACGGAGTTATCTTCGTACAGTTAGCATGTAAGACAGTTATGGGCAAGATCGCTCCTACATTTATTGCGATTATGTTAGCACTGTTCTCATTCACATGTCTGATCAGTTACTACTATGAAGCAGAGACAGCAGCTATGTATCTGTTCCAGGGTGAATCAAAAGCAAAAGTACGTAAAGTTGTTACATGGATCATGAGAATTGCAATGCCTGTTCTGATCTTCATCTGGGGTAACCTGGAATCAGATATCGCATGGAACTTATCAGATCTGGCACTTGGAAGTTGTACATGGGTAAATATGTTGATCGTGCTTCTGTTATCACCAAAGGTAATCGCACTTTATAAAGATTACGAAGAACAGATGAAAGCGAAGAAAGATCCATATTACAATCCGGATAAAATCTCATGGTCCGGAGTTGATAAAGAGATGTGGAAAGATATCAATAAGAAATATATTGAGAATGATAAATAAATCTTGAAAAAAAGGCCCCCGGGAGATGTTTCCTGGGGGATTTTTTTGTTTAATACATGAAGCGGCTGACGCCCTTACAACTTCTTCATCGTAGAATCATAGTCCGAAACAGGATACCAAGTTTATCTTGTGGACCGGGGTAAGCCAAGATGATGAATTAAACAGCAAATTATTTATCATAATCTTTCGAACAAACACTAATCCCCATTCCATATCCCTTTGGTCCGATATGGCATCCTACACTGAATGAAAGTGGATCATAGTATACATAAGAATTCGGAAATGCTTCTACAAGCATCTGTTTCCATTCTGCGGCCTCTTCTTCCGTGAGGTTAGAGCCGGCAGCACCAACGAGAAGATGTTTGTCGTCAGCGTCTTTAAATCGTGTCTCACGGTCATTCTTTAATGCTTCAACCATTTTCTGCTTACATTTCTTCATGCCGCGTGTCTTGGCAAATGCGTCCAGCTTACCACCCTGGATAGTGAGAATCGGCTTGATGTTAAGAACACTTCCGAGTGCAGCACCGGCTGCGGTGACGCGTCCGCCTTTTTTCAGGAACTCAAGAGTGTCGACAGCAATATAGATACTGGAGTTATAGGCTTCGGCCTCTAATACTTCTTTGATCTCTTTTGCTGATTTTCCGGCTTCTGCAAGCTTCTTGGCATGCATGACAGATTCTCTCTGCGTAACGGAGATTCTGTGGTTGTCTGCAACCTGTACTTTGCCATCATAATCATCGGAAAGGCTGATAGCGGTTGAACAAGAAGCACTCAGTCCGCTGGACATTGGGATATGAATGATCTCATCATAACCCTGTTCTAATATATCATCCCAGAGATCCATCAGATCGCCTGGAGATGGCTGGGATGTAGATACATTCTGTCCGCCGATCAGGCTTCCGTAGAAAGAATCTTCTGTAAGATCAATTCCCTCATAATGTGTCTCATCATCGATAATGACTGGCATAGGAATCAGGAAAATTCCCATGGAGTCGGCTTCTGCTTTCATAATTCCGCTGTTGGTATCTGTCATAACAGCTGTTTTCATATGTGAAAACCTCCTTTGTACTCTTTACTATCTATCAGTTATGGAATAAATATTCTTCATTATAAATATGATTATTCGGTTCGTGTATCACCCCAGAAGAACAAAGCAACTGTGCCCGGTCCTGTATGACTTCCAATCGTCGTACCTACGTTATTGATCTCGACTTTTCCATTCAGATATGGGAAGCGGGATTCAACAAGATCGGCAACCGCTCTGGCATCTTCGTAGCATTCGGAGTGAGAAATGTAACATTTCCCATTATAGTCGGTCTGGTGATCGGCATATTCGGCCATCTTATCTACAATAGTGCGAATGACTTTACGCTTTGTACGAATCTTATATCTTGGAATCAGACGGCCCTGATTATCCATGTTAAGAAGAGGGCAGATATTTAAGACACCTCCGATAGCACCTGCTGTTTTGGAAATGCGTCCGCCCTTTACATAAAATGTAAGATCGGTAGAAAAGAACCAGTGATGTACGTTGAGACGGTGCTTTTCAGCATAGCGGAAAACCTCGTCCAGAGATTTCCCCTCGTCGCGAAGATCGGCAAGTTTATCCATCAAAAGTCCATATCCGGAAGATGCGCCGAGAGAATCTACGATCAGGATCTTGCGGTCAGGATAACGTTCTTCAAGATTCTCTTTTGCAATCATTGCAGAATTAATTACTCCTGAAATTCCGGATGAAAGTGTGATATGCAGGATATCTTTTCCTGCTTTAAGGAAAGGTTCGAAATATTCTTCAAATTCTTCGGCATTGACCTGTGAAGTCTTCGTATCGGCTCCGGCCGCCATAGCTGCATAGAATTGATCGAATGGGATAGATTTTCCAAGATCGTCTGCGTATTCTTTGCCATTCAGCTCAAAGTGAAAACAGATGTAAGATATGTCGCGTGCTTTAAAATGTTCTTCAGTAAGATCTGCTGTTGAACAGCAGCTGATAATATAATCCCTCATAATGTTCAAGTCCTTCCTTAATATATCTGGAATACTAATCTATACTCCAAGTGATAAAAATTGTATCATTTTCTCAGATTAAATTCAATATTTACAAGGGAAAGAAGGAGAAAAAGGTGAAATTGTTGCGGAAATTCGTGGTACAATATTCATGCGTTAGAAGTACTGCATAAAGAATACAGTAGAAGCGTATAAGAAGTAATAGATATCTGTAAGAGGATATCTGGAAAATAAAAAAGATACAGGGAAAGCATATGAGTAAAAAGAATGATACAGATAACCATATAGAAATAGAAAAAAGGAAAAGCATGTTAACAGATTGCGTACTGTGCCCAAGAAATTGTCACGCAGACCGTATAAACGGCCGGTGGGGAAGATGTCATGAGACCGCGGAAATCGTTGTGGCAAGGGCTGCGCTGCATATGTGGGAAGAACCTTGCATATCCGGAGATGCTGGCTCAGGAGCCGTATTTTTTTCCGGCTGCCCTATGGGCTGCGTTTTTTGTCAGAACCATAATATAGCCGAAGCAAAAGCAGGAAAGACAATTACGGTAGAAAGACTGTCAGAAATATTCCTGGAACTGCAGGAAAAAGGGGCGGCCAATATCAATCTCGTAACGCCGACGCATTATGTTTTGCAGATCATAGAAGCGTTAGATCTGGCAAGAAAAGAAGGTCTGTCTCTTCCTATTGTCTACAATACGAGCGGCTATGAAAAGCCGGAGACGATACGGATGCTGGATGGATACGTAGACGTCTATCTTCCGGATTTTAAATACATGGAATCAGAACTTGCGGCAGCATATTCCGGGGCACCCGATTATCCGAAATATGCGAAAGCAGCCTTGAAAGAAATGCTGCATCAGACGGGAAACATTCAGATTGATAAAGACACCGGTATGATACAAAAAGGCGTGATTGTAAGACATCTGGTACTTCCGGGACATGTGAAAAACTCTAAAGCAGTCATAAAATATCTGCTCGAAACCTATCAAGACCAGATCCTGATCAGCATCATGAATCAATACACCCCAATGCCGCAAGTGTCAGGAGATCCATTACTCAGCCGTAAAGTTACAAAAAGAGAATACGAAAAAGTTATAGATTACGCACTGGAACTTGGAATGGAAGACGGCTTCATTCAGGAAGGAGAAGCCGCAAAAGAAAGCTTCATCCCGGAATTTGATTGTGAGGGGGTATAGATATTGGATTTATTATCGTGGCTTCTCATGTCGTAATTGGCATAATGCCGGACCTGTGCACTGGCCATAAACTAATAATCTAAAATATAAACTTCCGCCTTCACAAAACTCCATGATCTGTGCTTTCATCATTAAGGCATGAACTCACAATCTACCGCATAAATTCATTAATCACATGCAGTACCCCATCCTCATCATTCGATTTCGTAATATAATCTGCTGTCTCCCGTACCGCAGGCTGAGCATTTGCCATAGCCACGCCAAGACCGGCAGTTTCGATCATCGTCAGATCATTATATCCGTCACCGCAACAGATCATCTGTTCAGTGGTCAGTCCGATACTCGTTAATAACTTAAGCAGGGAATGCGCCTTGTCGATTCCGGCTGGCATGACTTCTACGAAGAAAGGGTCGGAACAGTAGACCGAAAGATAAGAATGAAACTGTTTACTTAGTTCTTTGCGTATCTGATCTAATACAGCCGGATCTCCGGTTACAAGAAATTTATTCGGATCATCCGGAACGCAGTCCAGAAAGTTCTCACTTGCGTCAATGACAGGCATCTGATTGATGCGGGATTCGAGTTCTGTATATTGGTTGGATTTAATACCGGATAAGATATATTCCGGGGTATAAGTCAGGACATCAATCCCCTGGCTGGCGTATTTTCGGACCGTTTTGTAGATTCCCTGAATACAATCAGCAGGAAGAATCTTGTTGTAGATTGCCTGCTTTGTCTGGCAGTCTGTAATGCGGCCACCGTTAAAAGAAAGGATATAACTTCCGTAATCTTCCAGATGAAGCTGTTCGGCCAGCGGCATAACGCCCTGTGTCGGGCGGCCGCTGGCGAGTACAACTTTTTTTCCGGCCTCCTGGATCTCGATCAGAGCTTCCAGGGTCGGCTGTGTAATTTCTTTTTTGGAGTTGGTAAGAGTTCCGTCCAGATCAAGGACGAGAATCTGATAATCCATAAATATGTTCTCCTTAAATCTATAATTCTTCCAGAGCGTGAACAATCTGTGGGAAATTCATTCCGTGAGAAGCTTTTACCAGAACATTGTCTCCATCTTTGATGATGTCAGGTATAGCCTGGATAAAACTTTCATTATCTGCAAACCAGAGTGCCTCTGTATTCGCACCTTTGGACGCTTCTTCTACCAGAGAGCGTGTCAGATCACCGATTCCACAGACAAGGTCTACATTCTTTTCGGCTGCGTATGTACCGACTTCTGCATGAAGTGCCTCTGCAGTGTCACCGAGTTCTCCCATATTACCAAGAACTGCAACCTTACGTCCGATTGCCATGTTAAGGACATCAATGGAAGCCTTCATGGAGATTGGGTTGGCATTGTAACAGTCATCTAAGATGATCATATGATCGGTCTCGATGATGTGGTTACGTCCAGGGATGGAAGGCAGGGATTCGATGCCGGCCTTGATCTCATCAGCAGTCAGTCCCAGTGTGTATCCGACAGCAGCACCTGCAACAGCATTGCTTACCATGTGGATACCCGGTACAGGAACCAGACAGTCGAAAGAAGAGCCATCCTTTAATGTGATGGTGCAGGAAGTTCCGCGAAGTCCCTGTGGCTCGATATTGTCAGCACGAAATGCACAGTTGTCTCCCATTCCGAAGAAGACAGGAGTCACACCTTTGACAGGACTCATTTTGGACAGCAGGTCATCGTCACCATTCAGGATAATGGAACCACCGTTCTTCATATCCTGGATCATCTGCGATTTTTCCTGAAGGATTCCCTCTCTTGTCTTGAAGAATTCCAGATGTGCGATACCGATATTGGTGATCACACAGATGTCAGGACTGGCTACAGAAGAGAGACGGCGCATCTCACCGAAATGATTGACACCCATCTCAAGGACCGCAACTTCTGTGTCCTCCGGCATATCGAAGATGGTGATCGGAAGTCCCCATTCGTTATTGAAGTTGCCAAGTGTTTTGTGTACGTGATATTTCTGAGCCAGAACGGATGCGATCATCTCTTTGGTGCTGGTCTTTCCAACACTTCCGGTAATTCCGACAACCTTCATGTCGAAAGAATCACGGTAAAGCTTGGCAATGTCGAGCAGTGCCTGGCCTGTGGATTCTACCAGGATATAAGGGAAATCCGTCTCACCGAGATCTTCGTGTGATACGACACACATGGCACCGGCTTTTATAGTATCCGGGATGAATTTGTGTGCATTAACACGTTCTCCGTCAATGGCAACAAATAAGTAACCAGGCTGCACCTTCCGGCTGTCGATCACGACGCCGGATACTTCCTGGCTGAGGATACTTTCATCACCATGGAAGGTACCTCTGCAGGCCTTGGTTATATTTTCAATTGAAAGATTTTTCATGGATCTTCATCCTCCTTAATAGCGGGCTTTTATAGATTCCTGAATGATAGCCTCGCAAAGTTCACTGTATTCATATCCGGCAGCCTTGGCAGCTTTCGGAAGAAGGCTTGCTGCTGTCATTCCAGGAAGGGCGTTCATTTCCAGACAGTAGAATTCACCGTCTGCATCGGATACGATAAAGTCGGCACGGGAATATACATCCATGCGAAGTGCTTCAAATGCACGTTCTCCGGCACGCTGGATCAATTCTTGCGTCTCTTCATCGAGAGATACAGGAGGACAGATCTCGGAAGCGCCGCCTGCCTGATATTTGTTCGCATAGTCGAAGAGTCCGTCCTTTGGAACGATCTCAACAAGCGGAAGAGCTTTTCCGGCAAGGATACCGCAGGCGAATTCACGGCCCTTGATAAATGGTTCGATGACAACTTCGTCTGTGTTGTCAACATCGAAGGATTTGTGGATCGCATCGTAATATTCTTCTTCTGTGTGGCAGATGTATACACCGATACTAGATCCGTTAGAGCATGGTTTTACAACCAGTGGAAGATAGTAACCAAGCTCGTCCAGAGGGGTATCTTTTGTCTTAGATGTCAGGGAAGTTCCTCTTGGAGTCGGAACACCACTGGTCTTGAAGATCTGTTTTGTAACCAGTTTGTTCATGGACAGTGTACATCCAAGAGAGTTTGGTCCTGTATATTTGATTCCCAGGTTGTCGAATGTTGCCTGGAGTTTTCCGTTTTCACCGATGGAACCGTGAAGTGCCATGAATGTGATATCAGCCATCTGGCAGAGTTCAATGACATTTGGTCCGATCTCGGAAGGTGACTGGTCCGGACGTGACTTGCGCAGTGCATCAAGATCCGGTACAGAAGTAGAGATTCCTTTGGAAATCTCAAGTCCGCCGTCCGGGCGGTCGAATACTTCTTCTAATTTATCAGAATCGCATGGAAGGCCGAAGAACACATCCAGAAGGAATGCCTGATGTCCCATTTCACGGAGAGTTTTACAGATTCCGGCTCCTGAAAGTAAGGATACATCTCTTTCCGGACTGAGTCCGCCTGCTAATACTATAATTTTCATGATCGATAAGTCCTCCTTTAATCTGTCATAGTCATCTGATCAAGTAATGATTGTTTTACATCGTAGAGTTTCTGGGAAAGATCCACGTAAACTCTGTGCGGGTAGAAGAGACGCTTGGTCTCGTCCCATAACGTATCTTTCTCCTCACGGCAGTATGCTGCGATCTCCTTTAATGTAGGAGATTTGTAGAGGCACTCGCCGTTCTTGAAGATTGGTAAGAGAATTTCACGTACGGTGTAAGTACCACCGGCAAGCTTGGTCTTCTTCCAGGTATCCATAGGATCGAAAAGAAGCAGATCCTGTTTTGGATCAATGACTTCATCAGCAAAGCAGATGAGATCAGCTTTGATCTTTCCGTTTGCTTTTTCGTAGATACGGTAGATTGTCTTATTGCCAGGGTTGGTGATCTTCTCAGTATTTTCAGATATTTTTATCTTAGGAACAAATTCGCCTTCTTTATTCTGGATGGCTGCAAGCTTGTACACACCTCCGAATGAAGGACAGTCCTTGGAAGTGATCAGATTGGTACCGACACCCCAGGAATCAATGGCTGCCCCCTGCATCTTAAGATCGTGGAGAAGGAACTCGTCCAGATCGTTAGAAGCACAGATGGTAGCTTCCGGGAATCCGGCTTCGTCTAACATCTTTCTGGCTTCTTTTGATAAATATGCAAGGTCACCGCTGTCCAGGCGGATTCCGTATTTGATCAGAGGTTTTCCGGCGTCTTTAAATTCCTGGAATATGCGGATGGCATTCGGAACACCGGATTTTAAAGTATCGTAAGTGTCAACTAAGAGTGTACAATTGTCCGGATACATCTCTGCATAAGTTTTGAATGCGGTGTACTCATCCGGGAAACTCATGATCCAGCTGTGCGCGTGGGTTCCCATAACAGGAACGTCGAACATCTGTCCGGCAAGTACATTGGAAGTACCGACACATCCGCCGATCATTGCTGCTCTTGCACCGTATAATCCTGCATCCGGTCCCTGGGCACGGCGAAGGCCGAATTCCATGATACCGTCGCCATTGGCTGCGAATACGATACGGGAAGTCTTGGTTGCGATCAGAGACTGATGATTGATGATATTCAGGATCGCCGTCTCAACAAGCTGTGCTTCCATGATCGGAGCAACCACTTTCAGAAGAGGTTCCTTCGGAAATACGACTGTTCCCTCCGGGATGGCATAGATGTCACCGCTGAAGTGGAAGCCGCTCAGATAATGAAGGAAATCTTCTTTGAAGATTCCAAGACCTCTTAAATAGTCTACATCATCATAAGTAAAATGCAAATTCTTTATATAATCGATTACCTGATCAAGACCTGCACATACAGAATATCCGTTGTTACAAGGGTTCTGGCGGAAAAATACATCGAAGATGACATTTTCGTTCTGCCCTTTTTCATAATATCCTTGCATCATAGTAAGTTCGTACAGATCTGTCAGCAAGGTAAGATTTCGTTTGCTCATTTTCAAACTCCTTTTTACTGCTGTTTGCAGTACATTTCTTTTTTTAGTTATACCGTTTTATTATAGCACTTAAGGGAATAAATGTAAAAGAAAAAAACCAGGCACTATACAAGTGCCTGATTCTTATGAATGGTTTCACTGATGATATTACTGCAATATTCTCCGATACGCTTTTTCTCGTCTTTATCCAGTTCTTTCGGATAGATCGGTTTGCCATATTCTAAGATGACATGAGTCTTTTTGATGAACGGGAAATGTCCTTCGAAAATATCACAGGTGTTATTAAGACTCATCGGTATGATCGGACAGCCGGTCTTTTCTGCGATCTTAAAGGAACCGTTATGGAACGGAAGTAAGGATAATTCTTCCCCTTTATTCCGGGTGCCTTCCGGGAAGATGCAGATGGAAATACCGTGTTTTACATAATCGATTGCCTGCAGGATGGTCTTCAGTCCTTCTTTTGGATTCTCCCTGTCAAGGAAGAGGCAATAGAGGCGTTTCATCCATGTGCGAAGAAGCGGGATAGAAAGCATCTCCTTTTTGGCAATATAACCGGTCAGATTCTTACATCTGGCGTAAGTGATAACGATGTCAAAGTAGCTTCTGTGATTTCCGATATAAAGAACCGGTCCTTCCGATATATTCTCCTCTCCGATCACGGTAAGTTCGATACCGGCAAGCTTAATGATCATATTAAATGCCCACTGAACCAGCCGCAGACTGGAATAATCCATAGTTTTTTTGCTGACTTTGCCGATCAGCCATTCAATTCCAAGAACCGGAATACCGATGATCAGAAATAGAACTACGAATAAGGCGACAAAAATAAGTCTTATCATAATTAATCTCCTTTATTTTCATTTTGCTACCAAAGTATGCAAGAGAAACTGCCAGTTGTCAAAGATTCTGTAATGGCTGCCAGGTTCTCTGTGTATTTTCTATGATAGCATAAATCCGGCATTTTTTACACCCATAGTGTGTAAGATAGTAAAGAGAAAATAGAAGTGTCAGAAAGAAGGGCAGCATGAAAAAAAGAAGATGGACCGCGGCAGCCGTCGCAGGGATGTTGCTGTTTACCGGCTGTAGTTTTGGCACGTTAAAAGAACAGAAAACAGGAGAGATAGAATATGAGATCGTAAAGAAAGAAGAAATCCCCGAAAAATTAAAAGAAGAGATTGCAGAAGCCGAAAAGTCGGAGATGTGGATCAGTTATGCAGATACGGGGAATGAAGGCAGATACCTTTATATAGTAAGAGGATACGGACGGCAGGAAATGACAGGATACAGCATCGAAGTGAATGAGTGTTATGAGACGGAACATACAGTGGTCGTACGTACAACACTTCTTGGGCCACAGAAGAAAGAAAAGACGCATAAGAAAAAGACATATCCATATATTGTCATAAAGATACCATATACGGATAAACAGATCATATATGAATAAGAGGAGGCAGGAAGTGTCAATGGAGTATTTAAAAAAGGAGATCCGTACTTTTCAGAACGGAAAGACGGTAAATGACCAGTTCTATATTGATGATGATTATAATGTTCCGGATGCAAAGAAGGACGTAGGCAGGATTATAATAAGCGACGGGACATTACAGGTGGAAGAGATGAAACAGGTAGAAAATTATCTGAAAGTGACAGGCAAACTGGAATTCAGAGTTTTGTATACTGCAGATGAAACGATACCGGAGCCTGCAAGTCTGGAAGGAAGGATTCCATTTGAAGAAATGATCTATCTTGAGCAGGAGCCGGATGGAAATCTGGTACTAAAGACAGCAGATGTTGATCTTACGGTAACGGTAATCCATTCAAGAAAACTGAATATCAAGACACTTGCAGAGATTACGATCGGAATGGAAAAATGTGTGGGAGAAGAGCTCACAACAGATATAGAAGGAGAAAATCCTGTATTTAAAAAGACAAAAGAAGAAGAACTTCTGAAGGTATTTGCAACAGGAAAGGATACGTACCGGATTAAAGAAGAGGTGTCTCTTAACGGGACAAAAGAGAATATCGGTACGATTCTTTGGACGGATGTGACAGGCGGAAAAGCAGATACACAGATTGGAACGGATGAACTCCTGATACAAGGAGAACTGAATATATTCTGCCTCTATGAAAGTGTGGAAGAAAAGACAGACTGGATAAACAGGACGGTTCCATATGAGGGAAGGATAGAATGTATGGGGACTGTGCCGGGAATGTATCATCAGGCCAGTCTGAATCTTACAGATGTGAATGTTGAAGCCCGCATGGATGAAAACGGGGAAATGCGTATTCTTGGTATAGAGGCGACACTGGAAGTACGTCTTGTTGTATATGAAGAAGAAAAAATCCAGATTCTTGAAGATATGTATATGCTGGATCATGTCTGCGTTCCGGATATAAAAGAAAAGAAGTGCTTCCGCTTAAAGCTTCAGAACCATTCAAAATGCAGGATCGCCGAAGAACTGACACTTCCGGAACTAAAAGACAATATTCTTCAGATCTGTTACTGTAAAGGAAAGATACAGCCGGAATCTACGAAAGCAGAAGAAGATGGAATCCATATCGAAGGTGTTCTTCATCTGATGTTTTTGTATGTCAGGGAAGATGATCAGATGCCGTTTGGTGTATGGCAGGGAATGGTGCCGTTTACATATCTTTTAGAGAATGGGGGCGGAGAACCTGAAGCAGAAGAACTGGACTGGACAGTTGAGCAGCTTTCCGTAGGACTTATGGGAAACGGAGAGGTGGAAGTAAAGGCTGTGCTGGCATTCAACTGCTTCCAGAAAGAGCCTGTTATGGTGCAAAATATTGAATCCGCAAAGTTCACCCCGATGAGTACCGAGGAGCTGGAAAACAGACCCGGCATTGTGGGATATTTTGTGAAAAACGGGGATACATTGTGGAATCTGGCGAAAAAATATAATACGACTGTGGAAAATATAAAAGAAGTGAATCATATGGAAAAAGAAGATGTAAATAAAGACGATAAAATATTGATTTTTAAGCAAAATTTGAGTATACTATAAGCACATTGTATACAAAATGTAAGGAGACAAATAGAATGGATAAAATGGAATTGAAGGCACTTGGAAAGATCAATCTGGGTCTGGATGTTCTGGGGCGGAGAGAGAACGGATATCACGATGTACGTATGGTGATGCAGACAGTGTACCTGTACGACCAGATCCGGATAGAAAAGACGAAAAAGCCGGGAATAGAGTTGTCGACGAATCTTTTTTATCTGCCGGTGAATGAGAATAACCTGGCATATCAGGCAGCAGACCTTCTGATGAAAGAGTTCGACGTAAAAGAGGGTGTAAAGATCACCCTTGATAAACACATACCGGTGGCAGCAGGAATGGCAGGAGGAAGCTCGAATGCAGCGGCAGTTCTGTTCGGGATTAACCGTATGTTTTCACTTGGTCTTTCACAGAAAGAACTGATGGAAAGAGGAGTGACATTGGGAGCGGATGTTCCGTACTGCGTTATGCGGGGAACTGTTCTTGCGGAAGGAATCGGAGAGATACTGACACCACTTCCGGCCTGCCCGAAATGTCATGTGCTGATCGCAAAACCGCCGATCAGTGTATCGACGAAGCTGGTCTATGAAAAACTGGATTCGCATGAGATAGAGGATCATCCGGATATTGATGGTATTATAGACGGACTGAAGGCTCATGATATCGAAAAAGTTGCTTCGAGCATGGGAAATGTACTGGAAAAGGTAACGATCGAAGAATATCCGGTTATTGAACAGATCAAGAATGTAATGAAAGAACAGGGAGCTCTGAATGCTATGATGAGTGGCAGTGGGCCGACCGTTTTTGGAATTTATGACAGCAAAGAGAAAGCAAGAAAAGCAGTAGCAAAGATAAGAGAAAAGCAATTGGCAAAGCAGGTGTATGTGACAGGCATACATAATGCAAGGAGGAAATAAGCATGGAATCGAATTTTAAAGTAAATATGAATGAATATCTGCCGCTTAGAGATGTCGTGTTCAATACTTTGAGACAGGCGATCTTGCGAGGAGAGTTAAAACCGGGAGAAAGACTGATGGAGATCCAGCTTGCAAATAAACTCGGAGTAAGCCGTACCCCGATCCGTGAAGCAATCCGCAAACTGGAACTGGAAGGCCTGGTACTGATGATTCCAAGAAAAGGAGCTGAGGTAGCAGAGATCACAGAAAAGAATATGCGGGACGTTCTGGAAGTAAGAAAAGCACTGGAAGAACTGGCTGTGCAGCTTGCATGTGATAAGATCACGAAAGAAGAGATCGAAGAGATGAAGAAAGCTGCGGAAGATTTTAAGAAGATCTTAAAGAGTAAAGATATTACAGAGATCGCTGAAGCAGATGTACGTTTCCATGACATTATCTATATGGCAACAGATAATCAGAAACTGATCCAGCTTCTGAATAATTTAAGAGAACAGATGTATCGTTATCGTGTGGAATATCTGAAACGTGAAAAAGCACATCCACAGCTGATCGCAGAGCATGCCGCAATCATAGAATACATCAGTAAAGGTGAGAAGAAGGCGGCAACAGATATTATGTGTAAACATATTGATAACCAGGTGACCACTGTGATCGATGTGATCCGCACAAAACAGAATTAAAAGACTGTAAAAGTGTATAGATAAGATAAGCTGTGTCAAGACTTCCTGTATCAGAAAAATGCAGTATACAGGAAGGAGATACATAGATGAAACGAGAAACGATCTGCCTGATCATAGCCTGTCTGATATCGTTCATACTGACAGCGGGCATTATGAACTGGCGTATGGAAATTGTACATGCAGAACTTAGCGATACACAGCAGTCACTGGCCAAAGAAGTCTTCCGTTTTCATGTGATCGCAGAAAGTGACAGTGCAAATGATCAGAGAATCAAACTGAAAGTGCGGGATGCGGTTCTAAAGTATATGAAAGCACATATGACCAGAGCCGAAAGAAGGGATGCAAAGGCGACAAAATCATGGACCCTGACCCACAAAAAAGAACTGACGGATACAGCAGATAAAATATTGAAAAAAGAGAAAGTATCATACCGGGCGAAAGCGGAGGTGACCACCTGCTATTTTCCGGACAAACGGTATGGAGATATCATTTTTCCCGAGGGAAATTACGAAGCACTGAGAATTGTACTGGGGAAGGGAAATGGACATAACTGGTGGTGTGTACTTTATCCAAATCTGTGTTTTACCAATGCAACCTGTGCAGTGGTAGATGAAGATGGAAAGAAAGAACTGAAAGAAGCATTAAGTGCAGAAGAATATGAAATGGTAACGGCCACTTCAGAATTTAAGATAAAGTGGTTTTTCTTCGGAAAAGATCATGCAAAGGAGTCAGACTAAAATGAGAGACAATCAATATACGATAGATGGAAGAATACGATTCAGTGAAGTGGATCATACCAGAAGAATTACCCTGCCGGGAATCGTAAATTATTTTCAGGACTGCAGTACATTCCAGTCAGAAGATCTGGGACTTGGAATCGAACACTGCAGCGAAAAAAAGCGGGCATGGATCCTGTCATCTTGGCAGGTAGTGGTAGAATGTTATCCGAAGATCGGTGAAAAGATACAGACAAGTACATGGGCGACGGACTTTAACGGTTTGTTTGGAGAACGTAATTTCTGTATGACAGACAGTGAAGGAAAAGATGTAGCATATGCAAATTCGCTGTGGGTATATATGGACATGGAAAAGGGACGTCCGTCAAGACCGGAAGAATCGGAGATTGCACCATATGGGGTAGGAGATCCGTATGAGATGGAATATGAATCAAGAAAAATCGCACTTCCGAAAGAGGCGAAAGAACTGGAAAGTTTTCCGGTACGCAGATATCATATTGATACGAATGAGCATGTCAACAACTGCCAATATGTACAGATGGCGCTGGAATCATTGCCAAAAGATAAAGAAGTGCACCAGATGCGTGTGGAATATAAGAAATCAGCGGTATATGGTGATGTGATCTATCCAAGGATTGCCATAGAAGAGGACAGAACGGTTATAGAGCTTTGCAATGAAAAGGCCAGACCGTATGCAGTGATCGAATTTAAGTTTGCATAGACATTCTTATATGGATGCTGATACAATAAGAAAACATATACACTTTGGAAAAAGAGAAAAGGAAACAGAGAGGAAAAATATGGGATTAACAGATTATTTAGGAAAGAAAAGAAGATTGATGATCGTTAAAGAAGTAGAGTTTGGGGTATATCTTGGTAATAAAGATGACAAAGTCCTGCTTCCGAAAAAACAGGTACCAAAAGATGTAGAAGTCGGAGATCCTGTAGAAGTATTTTTGTATAAAGATTCGTCTGACCGTCTGATCGCAACAACGCAGGAGCCAAAGATCACGTTAGATGAACTGGCAGTATTGAAAGTTGCAGATACCGGAAGAATCGGGGCGTTCCTCGACTGGGGACTGGAAAAAGACCTTCTGCTTCCGTTCAAAGAACAGACTGCAAAAGTAAAAAAAGGTGATGAAGTGCTTGTCGCACTGTATGTGGACAAGTCCGGAAGACTTTGTGCGACAATGAAAGTATACGAAAAGCTTCGTACAGATTCTCCATATAAAAAGGATGATCATGTAGAAGGAATCATTTACGAGACGAGTGATAACTTCGGAGTGTTCGTGGCAGTGGATGACTGCTACAGTGCATTGATCCCGAAGAGAGAAGCATTTGGCAGGTTAAGAGTCGGAGACCGTGTATCCGCCAGAGTCCTGAAAGTAAGAGAAGACGGAAAGCTTGACTTAAGTGTCAGAGAGAAAGCATTTCTTCAGATGGATGCCGATGCGACGATGATCATGAAACGTATGGAAGAATACGGTGGAAAGCTTCCATTTAACGATAAAGCAGATCCGGAAGTAATCAAACAGGAATTCGGACTAAGTAAAAATGCATTCAAACGTGCCGTTGGAAGACTTCTTAAAGAAGGACATATAAAAATTTCTGAAAAGAATATTGAAATGAAAAAGAAATAAGGTATAATAAAAGCGATAAGAATAAGATGATTAAAAAGGAGAATGAGAAATGAAAGTACAGAACATTACAGATATCGAAGGATTTTTCAAAGTAGTTGATTCTTGTGAAGGAAAAGTTGAACTTGTAACAGGCGAAGGTGACAGACTGAACTTAAAGTCAAAATTATCTCAGTATGTATCTATGGCAAACATTTTCTCTAACGGAGAGATTCCGGAACTGGAAATCGTTGCTCATGAGCCACAGGATATCGATAAACTTGTAAAATTCATGCTTCTTGGAAGTGGAAAAGAAGATTAAGACGAACAGTGATGTTTGAAAGGGTGTTCCCTGAGGGGGCACCTTTTTTTATCATTGTGGATAGAATCAGGAAAGGAGAAAGCTATGAGCTTTGCACATCTCCACGTCCATACAGAATACAGTCTGTTGGACGGTTCAAATAAAATCAAAGAGTGTGTAGCCAGGGTAAAAGAACTCGGGATGAACAGCGTGGCGATCACGGATCATGGTGTCATGTATGGTGTGATCGATTTTTACCGTGCGGCAAGAGCAGCAGGGATTAAGCCAATTCTCGGATGCGAAGTCTATGTTGCACCGGGATCGAGATTCGATAAAGAAGCTGTCGGAAGCGGGGATGACCGTTATTATCATCTGGTGCTTCTGGCGGAAAATGATCTGGGATACCATAATCTGATGAAGATCGTGTCCAGAGGATTTACGGAAGGCTATTATTATAAACCAAGAGTAGACCTGGAAGTGCTGCAGGAATTCCATGAAGGAATCATTGCGCTCAGTGCGTGTCTGGCCGGTGAGGTACAGAAGAATATCCTGCGCGGCATGTATGAAGAAGGAAAGGCAGCAGCACTAAGGTATCAGGACATTTTCGGAAAAGGGAATTTCTTCCTGGAATTACAGGATCACGGAATGCAGGAACAGCAGATCGTGAACCAGTCACTGCTCCGTATGTCACAGGAGACAGGGATCGAACTGGTTGCGACGAATGACGTGCATTATACTTACGCAGAAGACGTAAAACCGCATGACATTCTGTTATGCATCCAGACGGGTAAAAAGCTGGCAGATGAAGATCGTATGCGCTACGAAGGCGGCCAGTATTATATTAAGTCCGAAGAAGAGATGAAGCAGTTATTTCCATATGCACTGCAGGCGTTGGAGAACACGCAGAAGATTGCAGACCGCTGTAATGTAGAGATTGAATTCGGTGTCACCAAACTGCCGAAATATGATGTGCCGGAAGGATATACTTCCTGGGAATATCTGAATAAACTTTGTTTTGACGGATTGAAAGAACGGTATCCGGACGGGGATGATTCGTTGAAAGAACGTCTGGAATACGAATTGTCGGTCATCAAATCCATGGGATATGTAGATTACTTCCTGATCGTGTGGGATTTCATTAATTATGCAAGAACACAGGGGATCAAGGTCGGACCAGGGCGAGGTTCGGCGGCCGGAAGTATCGTATCGTACTGTTTGGGAATTACAAGTATCGACCCGATCAAATATCAGCTTCTGTTCGAGCGTTTCCTGAATCCGGAACGTGTATCCATGCCCGATATCGACGTGGACTTCTGCTTTGAGAGACGCCAGGAAGTCATTGATTATGTAGGAAGAAAATACGGCGCAGACAGGGTAGTACAGATCGTAACTTTCGGTACGATGGCAGCACGTGGAGTCATCCGTGACGTAGGACGTGTCATGGACCTTCCGTATGCATTTGTAGACAGCATTGCAAAGATGGTGCCGACAGAGCTGAATATTACGCTTGATAAGGCACTGAAGATGAATCCGGAATTCAAGAAACTGTATCAGGAAGATGAACAGGTTAAGGAACTGATCGATATGTCGAGAAGACTGGAAGGTCTTCCGAGACATACATCCATGCATGCAGCGGGAGTTGTGATCGGTCAGCGTGCGATCGAAGAATTCGTGCCATTGTCTCTTGGATCGGACGGCTCAGTGACGACACAGTTTACGATGACAACACTGGAAGAACTGGGGCTTCTGAAAATGGATTTCCTGGGTCTGCGTACTCTGACTGTTATACAGGATGCAGAGCGTCTGGCAAGCATCAGCAGCGGTAAGACAATAGACATTAATAAAATCGATTATGATGATAAAGCAGTTCTGGCGTCTATCGGAACAGGAAAGACCGATGGCGTATTCCAGCTTGAAAGTGCCGGAATGAAGAACTTCATGAAGGAACTGAAACCGCAGAATCTGGAGGATATCATTGCCGGTATCTCCTTATACCGTCCGGGACCGATGGATTTCATCCCGCAGTACATCAAGGGAAAGAACAATCCGGATAGCATCACTTATGACTGCCCGCAGTTAGAGCCGATCCTGGCACCGACTTATGGATGTATCGTATATCAGGAACAGGTTATGCAGATCGTGCGTGATCTGGCTGGATATACGCTTGGACGAAGCGATCTTCTGCGAAGAGCGATGTCGAAGAAAAAGGGCGATGTCATGCAGAAAGAGCGCCAGAATTTCGTATATGGTAATCCGGACGAAGGCGTGCCGGGCTGTATCGCCAACGGAATCGACGAGAAGACGGCGAATAAGATTTATGATGAAATGATCGATTTTGCCAAATATGCATTTAACAAATCACATGCGGCAGCCTATGCGGTGGTATCATATCAGACTGCCTGGTTAAAATATTACTATCCGGTGGAATTCATGGCAGCACTTATGACTTCCGTGATCGACAATCCGGGAAAAGTATCAGAGTACATTTACAGTTGCAGACAGATGGGAATTAAGATCCTTCCACCGGATATTAATAAAGGAGAAGGAAGCTTCTCCGTTGACGGCGGCAATATCCGTTATGGTCTGGCGGCGATCAAGAGTATCGGAAAGCCAGTGATCGAGTCGATCATCCAGGAACGAAAAAATGGAGGAGAATTCAGCAACCTGAAAGACTTTATCGAACGTCTGTCAGGAAAAGAAGTCAATAAGCGCACGATCGAAAGCTTTATCAAATCCGGAGCATTTGACAGTCTGGGTGGTACAAGAAAGCAGTTTATGGTAGTTTATGTACAGATCCTGGATCAGGTGAACCGTGAGCGGAAATACTCCATGACCGGACAGCTTTCATTATTTGACATCGTAAGTGATGACCAGAAATCGGAATTCGACATTCCACTTCCGGATGTAGGAGAGTACGAGAAAGAGACAAAGCTTGCATTTGAAAAAGAAGTGCTGGGTGTGTACTTAAGCGGTCATCCGCTGGAGGATTATGAGGAAAAATGGAAGAAGAACATTTCCAGAACGACATTAGATTTCCAGATAGATGATGAGACGGGAAGGACAAAGGTACATGACGGTGCAAAAGAGATCGTCGGCGGCATGATCACCAATAAGACGATCAAATATACCAAGACCAATAAAGTTATGGCATTTATTACACTGGAAGATCTGGTGGGATCAGTCGAAGTTGTGATCTTCCCGAGAGATTTTGAAAAAAATCAGATGTATCTGAATGAAGAAGCCAAAGTATTTATAAAGGGAAGGGTATCCGAAGAAGATGATGCACCAAGTAAACTGATCTGTGAGCAGGTGATCCCGTTTGAACAGACGAAGAAGGAACTATGGCTTCAATATCCGGATAAAGCGACTTATCTTCAGCAGGAAGGAATGCTTCAGGACATTATGAAAGTATCTGAAGGAATGGATGAAGTTATCATCTATTGCAGGAAAGAAAAAGCAGTAAAACGCCTGGCAAAGGGCTGGAATGTGACCGCAGATGAGGTATTGTTGAGCAGATTGACGAATTATCTGGGTGAAAGTTGTGTAAAAGTTATAGAAAAACCCATTGAAAGCGTGCACTAATTCATGTACAATATCATCGGAGAGAAATGATAATGGTTAGAAGATAATGGAACAAACTAATACAATGGAGGAATGAATCATGGCAGACAAAAAAGTAATTCGTACAATAGGTGTATTGACAAGTGGTGGAGATGCCCCTGGAATGAACGCAGCAATCCGTGCCGTTGTTCGTACAGCACTTGGTAAAGGACTGAAGGTAAGAGGCATCAGAAGAGGATATCAGGGACTTTTAAACGAAGAAATTATCGATCTGTCAGCCAGAGACGTATCCGATACAATTGAGCGCGGAGGTACAATTCTTCAGACAGCCCGTTGTGCAGAGATGCGTACAGAGGAAGGTCAGCAGAAAGCAGCAGCTATCTGCAAAAAATATGGTATTGATGGTCTGGTAGTCATCGGTGGTGACGGATCATTTGCCGGAGCTCAGAAACTTGCTAACTTCGGAATCAACACAATCGGACTTCCGGGAACGATCGATCTGGATATTGCCTGTACGGAATATACAATCGGATTCGATACAGCCGTTAATACAGCTATGCAGGCTATTGACAAAGTACGTGATACATCAACTTCTCATGAGAGATGCTCTATCATCGAAGTTATGGGTAGAGATGCAGGATACCTTGCACTGTGGTGCGGTATTGCTAACGGAGCTGAGAAGATCCTGATGCCTGAAGAGCATGATTATGACGAAGATAAGATCATTGCTGATATTCAGGAATCAAGAAAACGTGGAAAGAAGAACTACATTATCATCAATGCAGAGGGTGTGGGAGATTCTATGAACATGGCTAAGAGAATTGAAGAAGCAACAGGTATGGAGACAAGAGCAACGATTCTCGGACACATGCAGCGTGGTGGAAGCCCGACATGTAAAGACAGAGTATATGCTTCTATCATGGGAGCAAAAGCCGTAGATCTTCTGCTTGAGGGCAAGACAAACCGTGTCGTAGGTTACAAACATGGCGAGTATGTAGACTTCGATATCGATGAAGCACTTGGAATGACAAAAGGAATTCCTGCTTACCAGTATGAGATTGCAAAAGAGCTGGCTCTGTAATTAAAACCGGAATAAAGAATAAAAAGTTATCTGTTTTATGGCAGGTAACTTTTTTTATAGCAAAGTATACAAGGGAGGTTTCGACATAAAATCTCTTGAAAATGCACGTCCAAGACGGTACAATAGTAAAATATGGTGGAGTATTTATAAAAGGAGATTTAATATCGTGGAAAATAAAAACAGGAACACTGCAGCAATCGGTGTGTTTGATTCGGGAGTCGGCGGTTTGACCGTCACAAGAGAGATCATGCGTCAGCTGCCGAATGAAAATGTAGTATATTTTGGGGATACAGCAAGAGTTCCATACGGAAGTAAGTCAAAGAATAACATTATCCGTTTTTCCAGACAGATCATCCGTTTCCTGAAGACAAAGAATGTAAAGGCAATCGTGATCGCATGCAACACGGCCAGTGCACTGGCGCTGGAGACGGTGAAGGAAGAATTTGATATTCCGATCATCGGAGTGATCGTACCGGGAGCAAGAGCTGCCGTAAGAGAGACGAAAAACGGTCAGATCGGCGTACTTGGTACAGAGGCAACGATCAAGAGCGAGACTTATACCAAAGAGATCAGAAAACTTATGCCGGAAGCGGAAGTTATAGGAAAACCATGTCCGTTATTTGTTCCGCTGGTAGAAGAAGGATTTGCAAAGCATAAGATCACAGAAGAAGTGATCGATATCTATCTGTCCGATATGAGAAAGTCGGAGATTGATACACTGATTCTGGGATGTACCCATTATCCGCTTCTCAGATCCAGGATTATGGCATATTTTGGAGAGTCTGTACATATTGTAAATCCGGCGTACGAGACAGCGATGGATTTGAAGCAGATACTGGAAGAGCAGAAAATTGCCAATACATCGGGAGAACCGGCGGCATATGATTTTTATGTCAGTGATGCAGCAGAAAAGTTTAAGAAATTTGCCAATTCAATCCTGCCATATGATGTAGATAAGACACAGGCAATTGATATTGAAGATTATTAGGAGAATATATGACAAAAGACGTATTATTAAGTATATCCGGTCTGCATCAGGATGTGACCGGGATAGAAGCGCAGGGTGATGAGCCGGGAAATGAACCGATCGAGGTAATCGCACCTGCGAGCTATTATGAGAAAAATGGAAAGCATTATGTGATCTATGATGAACTGGTGGAAGGAATCCCGGGAACCATCAAGAATAAAGTAAGGATCCTGGATGACCAGAAGGTCGAGATCATCAAGAGCGGAATTACGAATACCCACATGGTATTCGAGAAAGATAAGATCAATATGACACAGTATGAGACACCATACGGTGAGATGATGATTGGAGTCTTTACCAAGGATATCCAGTTCGAAGAACAGGATGAAAAGATCACGGTGCATGTGAATTATGCACTGGACATCAACGGAGATCCTGTTGCCGATTGCAATATAGACATAAAAATAACAGCACTGGAACGATAAGTTCCAATGCTGTTTTTAAGTACTCTTTACTCTTATTTGTTTCTTAATCTTGCGAAAAATCCTTTTTTCTTCTCCGGTACATCCAGAGGACCTCTTACACCTTTAACAGCTGTGATGTAAATACCACTGATCGTAGCTTTGACTTCCTTCTTAACAGGAATCAAAGGATAAACCTGTGCGTCGCACATAAGTGTCATGATCTTTGGTCCGACTTTGGCTTTTACTACCGGTACTTTAGAACGACGAAGATACTTTGGTGTATTTTCGATTACGATATCCGGTAAGCCGGCTTCTTTTAATTTCATACGACCTTTATCGATAACCAGAATGGAAACAGTCTGTGCAACTGCATCAAGTTGTGCCTGCTGATCTGCCTGTTTCTTCTCGGCTTTCTTTCCAACGAAATATAATACAACACATGCAACGATCAAAATCACAAGGATTACCAATAATACAATTGTAAATGTCTTCACAATAAACCTCCTATATTCTATATTCCATAACAAATATTCTAACATTGTTTTGGTGGGAGTGCAAGAAGTATACAGGAAAAGTAGGTGATTTCAAAACAAAAATTTTGATAAAAGAGTGAAATATATGTGAAAATGCTATGAAAGTTTTTCAAAATGTGATATAACAGAGTGGTATGCGTTAGCGTATACTTCGGAAAGCAGATGGGATAAAGTTCCCACCTTAGAATGAATGATAAAATGAGGTGCGATATGAAAAAGAAAGTGGCAATGTTATTAACAGGTGTTATGGCAGTTTCTCTTTTGATGACTGGTTGTCAGTCGACGAAAGGTCTTGAAAATGACAACATTAAGATTTCAGTCTACAAAGGTGTTGAAGTAGATAAAGTTGACAAACCGAGCGAAGTAACGGATGATGATGTGAATACACAGATTCAGTCAGTACTGGATGAAAATGCAACAACAAAAGAAGTGACAGACCGTGCAGTAAAAAAAGGCGATACAGCAACGATTGATTTCGTTGGAAAGATGAATGGCGAAGCATTTGACGGTGGATCTTCTACAGATTATCCACTGGAGATCGGTTCTAATTCTTTCATCGAAGGATTTGAAGACAGTATTATCGGACACAAGATCGGTGATACATTTGACTGGAACGGAAAGTTCCCGGAGAATTATGGAAGTTCTGATCTTGCAGGCAAAGATGTAACATTTACAATTACTGTAAAATCCATTTCCAAAAAGAATACACCAAAGCTTACAGACAAACTGGTAAAGAAAGTATCTAAGAAATCAAAGACAGTAAAAGAGTACAAAGAAGAAGTGAAGAAGTCTCTCGAAGAAGATAACGAAAAGACATACAATGATACTTTGCAGCAGGCAGCATGGCAGAAGGTTCTTGATAATACAAAAGTTAAGAAATATCCGGAGAAAGATGTAAAGAAGATTGAGGATTCTCTGATCTCTCAGTACAAGTCTGTTGCAAAAGCTTATAACATGTCATATGATGATCTGATCAAGCAGCAGATGGGAACAACTGTTGAAAAGTTCGAAAAACAGGTAACAAAGGCTGCAAAATCCAGCGTAAAACAGACACTGGTAACAAAGGCAATTGCAGATAAAGAGAACATCAAGTTAGATGATGCAACTTATAAGACAGAGCTTAAGAAGATTGCAAAAGAGTATGGATACGACAGTGTAAAAGCTTTAAAGAAAGCTGCATCAAAGTCAGATCTGAAAGAGATTGCGCTGAATGATCTTGTAAAAGAATGGCTGGCTAATCAGTGCATTCAGGTTGAGTCAAGCTCAAGCAGTTCGTCAAGCTCAAGCAGTTCATCAAGTTCAAGCAGTTCATCAAGCTCAGGTAACTAAGGTGGATAGAAACAGAATCGAATAAGAATAAAAACGCTTCAGGAATTTTGTTATATGACAGATTCCTGAAGCGTTTTTGTATACCAAAGTATGCAAGAGAAGTTGCCGGTGGAAAGTTCTCTGTATCGCTATGTGTGAGGAAATATTTCCTGCCACTCTCCTGGACAAAGCGCTTTATCAAGTACAATGTCTCCGATGGAAATACGTTTTAATTCGATCACACAGCAGTGAACAGACTTCATCATGCGCCGGATCTGGCGTTTCTTCCCCTCGGAGATGGTAATTATCCCATAGGTGACGGGGTGATCCGGACGGTTTTTGTGGATATCTTTCTGGATTTCTTCCGGCAGTGTGGAAAGAATATCGGACATTACTGCATGTCCGGTTACGGTAATTTTTGCCGGGGCAGTCAGGGTATCGGCGCCCTTCAGAATGACACCTGTTTCCAGCTTATGTACCAGTTCCGGTGTCAGATCACCAAGAAGGGTGAATTCATAAGTTTTCTCTTTGTGATAGGAAGGATGAGTGAGCTTCTGGTTGAAGATACCGTCATCTGTGATCAGAAGAAGTCCGGTCGTCTCGCGGTCAAGGCGTCCGACCGGAGAAAGCCTGTCGTTATGTAATTCCATAAAATAGTCCATAACCGTCGGATAGCGGTCGTCGCGCCGGGCGGTGACGCAGCCGAAAGGTTTGTAGAACATATAGTAGTGCGGCATTGTTGTGACTCCTTTATTGATTCTTTTCAAAGTTGTTCCGGGGGAATCTCTGTCTACAGCATACCACAGAAAATGAAATAAATGGTCGCTTATTGACAAAAATTATTAATTATGTTATTTTCTTTTAGATGATAAATGACCGATGAGGGAGTAACAGGCGTATAACGCAACAAGTCAACATACTGATCGACTGATCTGGCTTGTTTTAATTTGTGAGACTCATGTGTAGCTGTAAGATCTATGCGTGGACTCTCTCTATCTATAAGAAAGTATGGACCAGGTATGGCAGACAGCTGTTATATCTGGTTTTTTGTCGCCATGTATTTGAAATTAATTTTGGAGGAAATGATAATGGATTGGAATTTTTTGTTCTTTATGAACAGTGCTTTACTTGGAGTAGGACTGGCAATGGATGCATTTTCAGTCTCACTGGCAAATGGAATGAATGAAAAGCATATGAAGAAATCAAGAATGGCTTATATCGCAGGAGTATATGGGTTCTTTCAGTTCTTAATGCCTATGGTAGGATGGATCTGTGTGCATACGATCGTGCAGGTATTCGGACAGTTTCAGAAATTCATTCCGTGGATCGCGTTGATCCTGCTTCTGTATATCGGAGGAAGTATGATCAAGGAATCCATGCAAGGTGAAGAAGAAAATAAAGAAATGAAAAAATTAAGCTTTGCAGTTCTTATGATGCAGGGAATCGCAACGTCAATTGATGCATTGTCTGTAGGATTTACAATCGCCGAATATGGTCTGATTATGGCTGTAGTCTGTTCATTAATTGTTGCTGTGGTGACATTTGTGATATGCGAGACCGGATTGTATCTTGGTAAGACATTGGGAACAAAGCTGTCAGGAAAGGCAGATGTTCTGGGTGGTGTGATCCTGATCGGAATTGGGATTGAGATATTTGTGAAAGGTGTATTTTTCTAGGCAGTTGCCGGGAACAGAGGAAAATGATTTGTCTGTTCCCGGTATTTTTTTTATTTATACAAAAGTTCGTTATTGAAAATCATTGCTTTTGCCATCGTTGATTTTTACAGTAAATTGATAAATACCAGTCCAAGCCCGATGATAGCAGTTGCGATATATTGCTTTTTGCTTAACATTTCTTTGAATGCTATATAATTTATAACATTTACGAAGATGATCAGTCCGGCACTGTATGTAGGATATACGATGTATGCAGGCAGGAAAGCGGCCGCACGAAGGATGAGAAGAGTCGTAAGCTGATTCGGGATGCCGACACCGATTCCGATGATACTGTCACGAAGCGTCATTTTATGTTCGTCTTTTAGAAATATTATAATACTGACAACAAGTGCAGAGAGAAATGTATACATAACAAAGCATGTCTGGCTGTCGGCGTTATAATACAGACTGTAAACACGGGAAATAAAATCCAACGTTCCTCCAAGAAGGAATACCAGGATTAAACCAGTCATAAAATCAGGGCGGTTGGTATTGTCACCGGTATTCATGATGATAATTGCAAAAATACACAGAGCAAGTCTGATAATCTTTAATGGGGAAGGAATTTCTCCAAAGAGAAATGCAGACAAAATGGTCGGAATCAAAATACCTAACCGGTTAAATGTAGTTGTTAATGGTGCGCCATTTCTTCGGATACTGATCTGGATCAGCACGAGAGCGGTTACAAAACCGATTCCGTTGATGATGCCGAGAAAAAGGGTGATAAAATCACCGGAAAAAATAACGGATTTATCTTTCAAAAAAATGATACTGATCAAAGTTCCTGCAAGATAATTCCATATATTTAACGCATATCGATTGTCGTCATGATGTTCTGAATAACGCATAAGAAATGTCATGATCAGGTTGGCAGCGATGGCAGATAATAAATAGACTATAAGAAATCTCCATATCATAAATGTATACATTTACTATAGCGGAAAAAGTGACAGATAACAAGATGGTTGTTCCATGCCAGACGATAATGTATAATCAAAGTTACAGCTTACAGACGGGAAGCTTTAGAAATGAAAATTTTGTAGATATCAAAGTATGCAAGAGAAGCTGAGTAATACGGAAAAAAACAGGAAGAGGATAAGGAAAATGGCAAAATTATATTATAGATACGGAGCAATGGGAAGTTCAAAATCAGCAAATATTCTGATGGTGCGTTATAACTATGAAGAACGGGAGCAGTATGCAGTATTGCTGAAACCAAAGGTGGACAATCGTGACGGAGAGCGTGTGATCCAGTCGAGAATCGGACTGTCGGCACCGGCAGGATATGTGGACGAATTTTTAGAAGAAATTGCAGATGTCTGGAAAAAAGAAGATGAGGAACATTTTTACCACGGGCAGAAGGTGGATGCGGTTCTGGTGGATGAAGCGCAGTTCCTTACACCGGAGGAAGTAGATATTCTTTCGGATCTCGTAGATTTTTATGAGATCCCGGTTATCTGTTATGGACTACGGACGGACTTCATGAACCGTTTGTTCCCGGGATCGAGACGGCTGATGGAGATTGCCGATGTGATCGAGGAAGTTCCGACTGTGTGCTGGTGTGGACGGCGTGCACAGTACAACACCCGGTATGCGGATGGAAAGATTGTAAAAGAAGGAGCGCAGATCATGCTGGGATCGAATGAGAGTTATGTGGCACTTTGCCGGAAGCATTATAAAGAAGGCCGGTTGTTCAAGGAGGAGTAAAGAGGAGCAGGTTAGTAAGAAATCCTTTAAAAGGCCTAAAAACCTAGACCATCCCCTGAAAACCCCTTAAATACGCAATGTAAAACAATTTTGACACGAAAATGGACATGAAAAACTGAGATGTAAAAGTAGTTTGATAGACACTAGATACGCAATGTGAAAAGATGTTCCCGAAAGGAGAAACGCAGATATGGAAATTGGAAAAAAACTAAAGGATGCTCGTATGAAATCCGGATTCACACAGGAAATGGTTGCAGAAAAAATCAACGTGTCCAGACAGACCATTTCAAACTGGGAGAATGAGAAATCCTATCCGGATATCATAAGCGTCATTGAGTTAAGCAGCCTTTATTCCATAAGTCTTGATGATTTATTGAAAGGAGACGAAAAAATGATGGAACATCTGGAAGAAAGCACAAATGTGGTCAAAAGTACACGAAAACTGATAGGAGCAATCATACTTAATATTATCACGGTCATTTTGCTGATCACGTTGAGCATGTTCCTGCCGGACAAGAGTTATTATCTGATACTGGTATTTTGTCTGGCTATTGTAAGCTCAGCAGCATTGCTTTATCAGATTATCAGGCGTATTTAAGGAGGAAAATATAATGGAGAGAAATATGGTACTGGCTGTGATATTTAGCGCAGCCGCAGTTGTAGGAGCTATCGAAACAGTCTATCAGGTCTATCAGTTAACGGTGATCGATGCAGCCGCCCGCGGATTGAAACACCCGAAATTATGGGGCCTGCTTGCGGCGAACGGGAATAATTCAAGTGGACTGTTGTTATATCTGATAGGAAGAAGGAACTATCCGGTGAATTCTATGGACAGCAGGCAGGTAGTGGTTATGGAGAAAAGGAAGAAGACGGCCGGTATCGGGCTGGTGTTTGTTGCTGTTGGTGCGATTGGATTGGTGTTGTGTTTGGCAAGAGTTGGTTTATAGGAAGCGGTGGACGGGCTTGGAGAGGACAGAGAAAAGCAGCTTTTGGTGAATTTAGAGGAAAGTGGACGTAAGAGAGCGGATTGTGTGATAGGGAAAATAGAATAAAAGGCAAGAAAAGACTGGAAGAAGACTTCTGGTCTTTTTTTAATACCAAAGTATACAGTAGAGGCTGTCGGTGGCAGGTTCTCCTGTATACTTCAAATGCAGATTCGCGAAAAAAACATGCCCTTTTATGAGGAGTGGATAAGAGAATCCGAACTCCAAATAAAAGTCTTTGACTGCACGCAGCGTGCAGTTATAGGCTGGAAAGGGAAGGAAAAATAGTATGACACTGCGGGAAATATGCGAAACATTGGAGGTATCCAGAAGAGCGATTCAAGGATATGAGAATGCAGGACTGGTGAAAGCGACAGGTCGAAATAAGTACGGACATTTACTCTATGATGACAAAGCGAAAGAAAGAATTGCAAAGATAAGATTTTACCAGCAATTAGGACTTTCAATTGCGGATATTACTTCAATTATCGATGCCCCCAACCAGTATAATGGTCTCATAAATTAAGACACTTTTTCGGACAGTTTTTAATGAATCTGATATACT